>Ga0116231_10012055_pt1 | contig 12920 bp, 9 predicted proteins | sample S1TSphgellanicum_2_FD_89695 | JGI IMG/M metagenome (GOLD analysis project Ga0116231, IMG submission 89695) | Host-associated microbial communities from peat moss isolated from Minnesota, USA - S1T2_Fd - Sphagnum magellanicum MG | ecosystem: Host-associated > Plants > Peat moss > Unclassified... | reverse complement strand
TTTTTAAAAATAATTGATGGGTAGAAGTGGACAAAATGGACTTTGATACATAACACTTTAGTCTTTTGCTTATTTGATCATTTTGCTTGCAAAATGGGTTTACAGACTATACTTTATAATGAATCTAAACACAATATCCTTGCCTTGGTAGGCAAAGCCAACAAAGTGCCAATGACATATTTAGGCCCACTTTAGACCAGGGTCCAATTTCCTAGGATCCAACTTGGACTGATTTGAAGCAAATTGAATCCTTGAGCTGGATTGTACCAGAGTTGGGCAAAAACAGCCAGTTTTGTGAAAACAGCCAGTTCAAGTTTTCATAGCCATTTTAAAGAACCTTTAAGGTTCTCATTATTAATAAAAGAAAAAAAGATTTTGATAACCTTTAAGGGTTTTAGGTTTTTGGAAAAAAATATTCCAATGGTTTTTAGTCTTGTCGGTTCTCATGAAAATTACAACACCAGTTTTCAGTGATGGTTTTTAGAAGCTGGTTTTCAACATTAAAAATTTCAGAATTTCTTTTAAATTATATATAATTTATATTGAGATTTTAGTTGAATAAATTAAAACTTTCCCCTTTTGTGGAAAATCCCAAAGCTTCTTCCTGAAGCTCCTTTTGAAGGAACTATTGAAGAAGTTGGTGCCACCCAAACTAAAACCTAATTGAACACTAAAATTTTCTTTAAAATCAGCTTATTTTTACCTTATCTTGGGTCCTTTTACATCCCTATCCTCTCTTTGTATGAGGTTTGCAAAGTAAGGAAATTTTATTAAATTTGCATATAAAATGTTGAAACTCAACATTTAATGCACAATGTTGAAGATAATTACAGTAGTTGTACATGTAGAAGTAGTGAAAATATATGTAGCAACAGTGAAGATGTAATTTGATGTAATTAGATTATTATTTATGTAATTATTACAATTAAATTTGATGATTTAGTTGAATTGATTTGATCATAATTTCAATTAATGTACATTGACTTTCACATGATAATTTATATGAAAAGTCATGTGAAAAGTTTTTAACACATTAATATGAATTGATTGTCACATAATAATTTATGTGAAAAATCGTGTGAAAAGTGTTTGGCACATTAATGTGTATTAATTTTCATATAATAATTTATGTGAAAAATTGTGTAAATTTTTTTTGACACATTAATGTGCATTGATTGTCACATAATAATTTATGTGAAAAATCGTGTAAAAAGTTTTTGACACATTAATATGCATTGATTGTCACATGATAATTTATGTGAAAAATCATGTGAAAAACCTTTGGCAAATTAATGTGCATTGATTCACATATGGTAATTTATGTGAAAAGTTTTTGTCACCTTATTATGCATGTGAAATGATGTCATGAGGAGCCATGGAGAATGTAAATTTTAAAAAATATTTTCTTTAATTTCTTTTTGGTTAGTATACAAATGAATGTTTGTGAGTTTCATAAACATTTTCACTTGATAAAAATAAATTGTTGTATGAATGTAAAATTTCATGGAATAAAATTGTGAAAAGAATTGAGATTTTTGTTTTGAAAAGTTTCAATATAATTTATGTGAAGTCCATGGTAACATAATGATGTGACATACTAATTATACATAAAAAATAAAAAGGTGAGAAAATATTTATGTAAACAAGAACATATATTTTCATATCTATGTAATAAACATACATAGTTTTGATCTTAAATTCGCTTGTGATTTACAAAAGCCTTTAAAAAAATGAAAGACAAGGTCAAAACTGGATGAAACTCAATTTGGCACAAAAAGTGATGCATTTCTTACTTTGACCCTCCATTAAAAGCTAATGTATTTTTTCAAAGGTTTTTAAAAATCTCACCCTGTTTTGAACCAAACCCAAGGTACTAGTGCCATGTTTTCCTGACTTCATGGTAAACACCCTGAAAACCGAAGCCCATATGTTTTAATATACTTAAAGGTTATAAAAAAGATTCAACTGATAACCTTTAAGGTTTTCAAAAAGTCGGTTCTCACTTGGGAGAGAACCAAAGTTCAGGTTCTCAAAAAGGTTATCACTTTATGTGAAAACCTCTGGTTCTCATTTTGAGAACTGGACTGAAAACCTTGAAGGTTCTCACAAAAGAGTGAAAACCACCCAACACCGGACTGTACCTTGGTCCCTAGCCTGATTCTAGTTCTCCAATTCAGGAGCTCTCCTTTTAGCACTGTGTTTTGGTTCGAACCAATTGATTTTCCCTCCAAAACAGGTGCCATGCACATTTAGCCTCAATTTGCCATTTTTTGGTCCTGGACCCTTGTTTTAAAGGCCTTGGGATCAATTTAAAGCTTTTGACCAATAAGATTGCTTGAATTCATTGGTCCCTGGACCTGAAATCGTTGTCTAAAGTCACATGATATTTCATCAACAATTTGGCCAATATGGTTGGCATATATAACTTAGCCAATGATATGGCATTTTGATCCTTTATTGATTTCACTAGCCCATCAATGTATTAGGATAAAGATGCAAGTGAGTGAACACAAAGTTGTTTGTATATATGACGATGTGAAAGGAAATCAATTTCTAAGGATTTTTAGTTTTCAATCCCAAAACAAGATTTGGACCATCAAATAATCTAGATTTGAAACATACATGTTCCAAATCGTACAAGTACGTTGAAATATTTCATTAGAGTTATCCATAAAGTCAGGCAATTAGGGGTTGAGAAGAGCCAGTTTCGACATAATAAGGCATCAAATGCGTAACTGGGAATGAAATTTTACAAAATGAAACAACTAGGACCCAAAGGAGAGGGGATAGGGGGTGAAAGAGAGGGTGACTCACCACATTTATGTGTAAATGCACCAGTAGTTTCACAGGGTGTCTCACACCCTAATAATCTTTTCGCCCTGAGTTCCAGTGGTCCATAAAGTCACCCTGACTGTGTGGGCGGTTTTGGAAAAAGACAAGGTGAGAAGGGGTTGACAATTTCAACTTTTGGATTGGGGAGTGGGGAGGGGAGGGGAGGGGAGGGGAGGGGGTGTTGGGGGAGGCTTTTTTGGGATTTTGAGGGTGGGCGAGGCGATTTGGGTGGGGTTTTTTCTTTCATAAAAAATGGGTGGGCTAGGGGTTTAAGGCGGTCATAATTTTTAGGGGAGGGAGACAGAGTTTTTTTTCTTCCAGAGTGGGTGGGTTAGAGCCTTTGAATATTTAATTTTGTATATTGGGTCTGGGTTCATGTTTTAAGGTTTAGAATTTATGGGGTTGCGGGAGCTTTTCATTTAATGCCCTTGATGCTATTTATAATTGGGAGGGATCCCATTTTAACCCCTCTTCTTCCAATTTCATTTCAGTTGAAAGTTGAAAGTTTTCCATTTAATTTGGGAGTGTCAAGTGATTTGATGATTTGATGTTTTTAGGGTTTTGGGGGGTCCCATTTCATTTTTCTTTTAGAGGGTTCATTCCAATTGCCATCCATGGAGTTTATTTTATCTCATCTTGACTTGAATTACTCTAGTAATGATGAGGAGTTGCTTGAGGAAACTGTGACAAATGATTAGATTGTAGTGCAAGTGGCAATCATTTGTGTCAACATTTGAGAATATTTCACAGTAGCAGAGTCAAATGAAAAAAGTCGACAATTGGTCAACCCCAATGTAAGTGTGAGGGACATCCTAGCGATGGATTAGGTCGGGATTTTGGGTATACATGGGTTTATAAGATGTGAATGTCAAATTTGTTTGTACATGAATGTATGAAAAAGGTTTCTTGAAAGACTAAGCTAATTTTCTTTCAACTAGGAAAATTCACACACCTTGTAACAAATAGTGGAAAGAAACCACACAAGGGTGGAAAAAGACCACACACACAACAATAGTGATTCCCAAATCATAAAATTTTCCACACTATTGTAAAAAATTTCATCATCTTGACAAGAATGTGTTATTATGACCATGGTTCTAAAAGGTTTGCACCTCACTTGTAAGTTGACCAATTGCTCAAAACAAAAGACAAGCTTTAAAAGTTTTTTCAAGTACTTGGAAACCTTAATCAAGCAATTGACCTCTTCCAAATGCACTATTGACTAACTTGGGACACATGAAGGACACCCTTAATCAAACAATTGACCTCCTCCAAATGCATTGTCAATTGAATTGGGACACACACAAAACACCTTTAATCAAATAGTTAACCTATTCCAAATGCATTATCGATTGACCAGAACACACAACAATTTACTGACCATTTTGTTGAACCATGTAAACCTTACTAAAAATACAAAGGACCTTTGTTTGTTGAACCACGCAAACTACACCAACATTGAAACCACTTGACACTTTTATGTTGATGTGCGATTGTTTTTTCTTGAACCACACATAGAACTTGGTAATGACATGAAGAAAACATACTTTAATGCGAAAAAAAAAACCCTACAAACTACATGTATAGACCTTTGTAACCATGCAAAGATAAGAGACCCCACAAATATTGTGAACAAACCCTAATAAGGATTCAAAGATAAAAAAACCTCACAAACAATGTGAAAAGACCTTAATAACCACACACAAAAAAGGACCTGACAAACAATAGGTGAACAAACCTTAGCAACAACACAATGAAAAAAACCCTTGCAAAAAATGTGAATCAACCTTGGTAACCACTTGAAGAAAAAGGACCCCACCAAGTTTTGGCAATATCTTCTTATGTTGATGTGTTTGTTCAATTGATGATTGACATTTTTTCAAGCACACAATGTTTCATTAATGCACCTCTAAACTTGTAGACCAACATATTTTTTATTGATGTGCCTCTTGACTCATCAAACGACCTCTTCTTATGTTGATGTGCTTTCAAACACCTCCTCTTTCAAGCATTGGACCTCCCCTTTCAAAAAAAATCTTATGACATTCATACACACTAACAAGACTAGACACATTTGGCACTTAGAAATGATTATCTTTTTGGCATCAAAATTTATCACTCCTTCCACTACAGACCTTACAGCCTATTTTTTCTTCCCTATTGTCAAACAATGCATGTGTAGGAAAAAAACACAAGGAAAAACTTGGAAATGCACCAAAACCAATGCATTTCTAAGTTTCACCTTGTGTTTTGTCCTTTGTCAACTCCTCACCATGTGTTTTTGATTGCGCCTTTTGTTTTCAACAAACACAAGGTACTCACCCCAATTTTTTTTGAACTTTATAGAAAACTCTATTATCACTAAGGCTTGAAACATGTTTTTTTCAAAAAATAATTCTAGCACAACCCATACTTGTATATATATATATATATATATATTGTAAATAATGTAACCTAGACCAATACAACAATGTTTAACACAACGACTTGGGACAATATTTGGTGTTAGGGAACAAATGAGACAATATTATAGCTTCAATATTTTAGATTATTTTCTAAATAATCACTTTATTTGTATTTATCACTTTAAATGGGAACCACCAAAGGTTCAACTTTTTTTTTTAAGGTGTATAAAAAATGATGTCACATTGTCACCTTTTTGCATTTTTGAAATTTAATTTGAACCCAATTATTTCACCATGTAGGTGGACACAAACAGATGATACATTTCTAAATATATGATGCTCTACATTATCATATTTCAAAATAATTAACAATTTTTTATTCATTAAGATTGATGGGAATCGAAATATAAAGAACATTAAGTTCAAGATTGTCTTTATTTCATCTTGGCTAATACACCTTAAGAAAATTCCACCCCAACTTTGAATATAGATGGTGTTCATGAATGAAAAAACCAATGATCTAAAAACTACCCACTTGGTGATATCCAACCCAATCTTGAGACTTGGGGTGTTAAAATGTTAACTCTAAGTCTAATTTTTTAAAGCTAGAGATCTAATGTTTAGGGTAAGCAAGGTTGAAGGTTTAAGGTAAGTATGGTCTAAGGCTAGGTCTAAGTTGTTAAGGTTTAAAATGAAAATATTAGGATTAGGGTTGGGGGACAATTACTAATTAAAACCATCTAGATGTTTAGAGCAAAACAACATCTATCTTGCATAATAAGTCAATTGCTCTCCCCTTGGGCCCCAGTTTGCATTTTTTTTTATTTTTGTTTTTTGTTGCACTTTGATTTTATTGTGTGTGCTTTGGCTTTTACATTTTATTTTATTTTTTTGCTTGCACTTTTTTTTTTCATTTTTGCAAATGGTTTGTGTTGTTTCAATTTCCTTTGTGCTTTGTTTTTGTTTTACAAGTGGTTTGCACTACTTCAACTTTCCTTTGCATTATTGTGGTTCCCCATGTGTTGCTTGACTCCTCTTGATTGCTATGTCCTTGCACTATTTGGCTCCCATCCATTGCTCGACTCTTGCATTACTTTGTTTGGCTCTTGCACTATTTAACTCAACTTGCCAAGTACCAATTTGACTTTCAATTTCTCCTTGCAATATTCAACACTTCTATTGCTCAACTCTTCCTTGCATTGTTTGATTCTCCTTGTGTGGGTGGTGCTTCCCCTCTTCCTTTTGTGTAGGTGTGAGTTGAGGCTTCAAGCTTGGAGCTTCAAAAACTAAACTTGTGTAATAAATTTGTTTTTTTCCTTTGCATACTTGAATTTTTTTTGGGTTTACATATTTGCTTGATTGTTTGTGTGTGTTTAAATTTTATGTTATTTAACTTATAATGTGTGTTTGCTTGCATGTTTAGTTAATTAGTTAATTTTCTTTAGTAATCTAATATGTTTTTATGTGCTTTTGCAAGATTTGAAATTTCAAGAACTCATTAACTTTTCATATTTTTGTATCTTAAACCTTTACATTCATATTTCATTTGCATTGGTGCATTACATTATGAAGAGTGAAAAGAAAAAATTGGCATTGAGGGATCCCAAATTGAAATGGAAAGAAAAATTCCCTTGCTAAAATACTTACTATTTTAAACAGATGTCACCACCAATTAAATTAATATATGTGAAAAAAAAATAGTCAAATGATTGTAAGATTGATTGCAAGTCACGTTTTAACATAATGAAGTTGATTGAAGCTAACAATCATGATTTAGAAAAACAAATTGAAAAGTTTGAAAGTTCATTTTGAATAGGATGAAGTAATGGAGACACCATGATTTATTCACTTCCTTGCATATTTATGCAATGAGTTTATTTGGTTTTTAAAAAAAATTCAATGCAAAATTTTCCCATATTACACTGGTTGTTGTTTCCTAATCGGGACAGGTGATAACCGTCTATTGGTTCCACTTATGGTCATACCCAGTTCCACTTGTGATGTGAATCAACAAGTGGGGAACACTGTAATTATGTGAATCAATGCTGAGGAACACTGGTTATGTGCTCTGGAATGGGCCCTTGTAGAATTCATTATCACCTGATGGAATGGCATCTCACCCTACTGGGCTCAATGTGTTCCTACCAGGCCTGTTCCATACCTTACCTAAGGTCAGTTTTGTCATTAAATAATTCTAAAAATTGTGAAATGAAATTTTGTAAAGATATGATGTTGGTATGTTGAAAATCATCATAATTATCATAGTCTACACTCCAAATAATTTCATTACTCATATCACAATATTATAGTAGATGATGGAACAATATATAATTTTAATTTTTTTTAAAAAATCATTTTTTGAAAAAAAATTTTTAATTAATCGTTTTGTTAACCATGAACCTGACCCTAGGCTACGGTAGTATGTTCTTCAACACTTGTGGACCAACCGACCTAGAGACACGCATATCATATATTCAGCACATGAGACACATGACTCAAAACAATTTGCCAATGTTGTCCCACAACCTATAGCATCAATACACCATACAACTTTTCACCCTTCTCGCACAAAGCTTTAAATACTATACTCACATGTTACATGTTGTCACCTTCACCCCATTGATTGGTTCTTCCTATTTGAAGAGGCATGAAAAATGGGCCATTCTGAAAGATTAAAACATAGGCCTAATAGGAAGAACCTGACTTTTAGCACCTTTGGCAAATGTTGTCACCCTTTTAGGTGGGCCAAAGGGAAGGAACTCTCTATACTTCAAAATAGAACCTTCTATTTTGGGGAGCCTCCATAGTTTCATTTTTCTTGAGTGATGGATGGACCGATGAAATTGGCATTGCAAAAAAAAAAAAAAAAAAAGTTGAACTTCAGGCACCTCATCTAATTAATGCAAAGCACAATAGGTATGGACCACAACCTTGTTGGGTGTCAAGCTGGTGTCAGGATTCCACTTAGAAACTCAATTTGGCTATGTTTCAAGACAATTTGAAGGAGACATATTTCCCTATAGTGTGGGTGAAGAAATCCAATGGTTTAAATGCATAGGTCTGTGAGGGGTCTAAGGTCTAAACTTGTGAAGAGCATAGTTGTCCCAAAAACCTCAATTTTTGTCTTGAAAAATTGACACCAGTTTCGTAGAATGATTTTCACCATTCCATATTTATGATGGCCTGAAAGTCCAAATCTGTAAACTTTGAAGGAATTGGAAGTTGGAATCCGTCAAAGGCTTGTTGAAAACCTTGGGAATACATTTGTAAACATCAGATCCAACAAGGAAAACTATAGAAATAACAGTTTTCATGCAAAAACCTCAATACCATAGTACCTTTACCATTCGGGCATCTTCTTGCAGAATATATATACTTATATATATTTATATTATATTATATATTTTTTCCTTTTTTCACTCTGGGACTTTCAAAGACCTGGCCATGTAGATCTGGAATACGTGAAATGATCATGTACATTAAGTAGCAACAGAATGTTTTTGCAATGGGTGACTTTGATTGGGCCTTCACAAAAAAAATTCTAATATTTTTAATGCTCCACAATGTGCAATGCACATGTTAAGTGCATATAGTTGGGTCCCGTAGAAATTCACAAGTCAATGTTCCATCAGTGGTTTATGGTACATTCAGGTCTGGGGTAGCAGATTATGTCATTTTCTTGACCACATTATATGACATAATGTCCCATAATAGAGATCAAAATGTGTGTCAAGTTGAATATGATTTTTCTTTGAGATCATTGAAATTTTACAAATGTTGTTTTAGTAACTATTGTTCTCTGGATTTTATCTAGACAAAACCCCAGTGGTGGAACCACCACATCCCAGCTTAAGTGAATCATTCAAGAAATCATCAAAAACTACAATAGGGGATGAAACACCAATTGATGCCAAAAGGTACCCTAATGACACCAAGCAACCTTAAAATAATCCTCCATCTTAGTTTGCATCTCAATTTTACTAAAACTCTTCTACTTGTTAACAATGTACCAAGTAATCATACCAACCTCCACAATAGAAGTCCAAGCAGGTTTGAGAATTTTATTATTAAAGTACTTGCCCTCAAAATGGAACTAATACTTTTCAGCCCAACTGAAAAACCGAAAAATGTTTAAGGGTTTTCTTTCATGTATTTTTTTTTTGTTGGTGGATGATACATATATTGTAAGTCCTGTATCAAATGTAATTCCTGTTTTTTCATGATTACAATAAAAGTTTTTAATATTAAAACTTTCAATGCAATCAACAAAATGTGTAATTTGGTCTCCATAAGGGTTGGACCATTTTATATCATTTTTTCTTAGCTTTTTTATTTTTGATTTGGGATTTTGAATTTTGGGCACACTGATGGGGTCTAGACCATTTGTCGAATTGTTTGTTTTTAAAGCTTTTCATGAGGATTTGAAGATAATATTCAATCTCCTTATGCTTGTAGATGTTTAGGTGACTTTTGCGATAATTTTGTTGTGCTATGTTTAATGCTTTGGCTACTTGTTTCGTACAATGTTTCCATTTTTAGGTATTTTGTAGCATTACATTAAATTTGATTTTTGTACCATAATTACATTGAAAAAATTATTTGGTGCGAAATTTTTGGTGGTTCTATTAATCATCTAGTTCATCACAAAGCCATTCTTCCCTCTTTTTTGGGTGAATTCAACCTCCTTTTTTTAGTTTGGATTGCTACCTCTGCATTCTTGGGATGTTGGGCATTGATCGCTCTTGCACTTGTCACTCATTTCTAGCAAGATGATCACCATATTCTTCTAGATGTAATAGCACATGTTGAGACTTGCACTTTTCTATTCCAAATGGCATTACAAAATACTTGAACCCTGTTACCTTGGGTTGTCTATTATTAAGTCTTACCTTTTGAAAGCTTCGTGGTTTAATCTTATCCTTAATTGTAGGTTTTTTTGGTGGATCATTTATAGAAACAGGAGTTTGTCTCACTTTTAATAGATGTTCCTTTATATATCATGCAAGCACGTCTCTACTCATGTGTGAGTCCAAGGGCAAACATTTAGTTATTAGCTCATCTTATCACACCTACATTTCGTTTATTCTCAGCCCATTTCCTTGCAACACTATGTACCCATCTTAGCTTGACACATCTTATGGTTGCCCATCTTTCACAATGTTAGTGTGGTCATACCATTGATGATTTAAATACCCATTTGCTTTGGTGCTTTTGCGGGAGTGAAAGTACAACAACCCATGATATATTTTGAGATATTATCATAACTATTGTTTTGAAAAATGGAGCACATATTCAAAAGGAAGTTCCCACCTTTTCTCTCACCACACTCGACGACAAGTCGATATCCTTGTCACCAGAGATAACTTGTGTTCTCATTTGCCTTGTACTTTCGATGAATGGGTTCACATCCTTGATTTTTTATTTGCTGGGCTTTTTTTCATTTCTCTCATAAGAATAACTTCCAAGATGGTATCAAAAAGTGGAGGACACTTCCTGCTCATCTTTGTAATCACCAAGCAACAAGTGTAGCATGAGTCAATGAGAATATCATGGGCTCCCCACGGTGGAACCACTTTAACAGCGTTGGAATCACATAACAAGGTGCGTCCTACTTTGGCGGGGTCCCCTTTATGCCCATAAAGGCAAGCACATGCAGGAAGCGCTCCTACATTGCTTGGGGGTGATCCGTATGGAAACTCAGGAATTCAGAGCTGCCTCTAGTGCCCCACCTGTGAAGAGACTCAAACATAAGTACCTTGTAAGCACATGCAGTCAATCAGGAAACGATTATATCTCAGGCTCTCCTGCCTGCACAGGAGTTTCAAGCATCCGATTCAAGAAAACTAAATCCTCTAAGTGCTCAGGAAATTAACAATCCACAAAGCTGTAAACAGTCTCTCTACAGTTTTTCTTGCAATTCTGGACCTGAACATCTCTCACATGGTGAAGTTCCGTCCAATTGAGGACAAAGTTACAAACCCTTGAGCATTATGCAAAAGGACTGCTCAAGGGTATTTCATCATATTGTTGGTGTAGAGAAGAATTCAACGGTTTGATTGTCCAGATTTCTTCAAATGCAGGTTTCTCTTGAATTGTGGATAGATCTTCAGAATAACATAACCTAGACCTCATTCTAGAATTCTCTGCAAGCTCCAACTAGGGTTTCTCAAACGGGAAGGAGGTCTTCGGAATTGAGGAACTGGTGCCAGAGTTCTGAAATCTCTGAAAGAGAAAGAGGTTATTAGGGTTTTGTAGGACATGTTTGGGATCCGGCAAGAGACGACATGAGGAAACTCGGAAATGCAATCCCTCCTGTGAGAATAATGTACCTCGTTGTCGTGCTCGGGTATAGAATAAATGTCTCCGATAAGAATCTCCATTTCAGACGAGCTTGGATCCGGACATCCCATTTGGAATGGCTGGCCAACGATCCTTGAAATCCCTACCAGCAATGTCTCTGAGGCGTAATTCCCTGTCTTTCGCAACAAACAATCCTTCTCGGTCGGAGGAACATAAGCTTCTACTGGAAGACCTCTGATGGCAATAGCCGGCGACTCCAAAGGATCGTAGACGAAGCGTTCGAGCCTGGAAACGAGCTCAAGAGCAAGCCACGTTCGCACTAGCGCATGTGCGGAAGTGACAAATTTTTCGAACTCGTGAAAGTCGGTGCTGTTGGCAAGGTCTGGCCAAGTCGCCAATTGTGATTGATAATCCGTTTTAAAGCCAGCACCGAATGAGCCTTCTGGAATAGTGAAGGTGAAGACGGTCGGGGGGTGGACTTGGAAGAATCAGACTTTCTCTGTTGAGAAACCACGGTTTGTGTTTCCTGGAACCGTTCCTGCAAATCCCGTGGAGGCAGCAGCAGCTACTGCTTTTAGCAAGTCAGTACGAAATCCAGTGCCCGATCTGGTAGACTGCAAAACGGGTTGTTTTCTTCTTCGACCTGGAGAGAGAAGGGAAGAACTTTGAGAGAAGCAGGAACAGCTGATGATCCCACACGAAGCTTGCAGAAAAGAGCAATCATAATGATACTCTTTTTCCTGAACAAGTGCTGGACGAGGTTAGAAGCTGAGAGACGAGATCTGCAAGGGAGATTGCGCAAGCATACTGCAGCTAGCCATGGCATCAATCACACACACTCGGCTGCTGAATTCATCGCCGCATGCAAAGCACAAACACACGAAAACCTTGCAGAGGTCGGAAGCAGCGAGCACCAGTGTTTGTTTTTTGGTCAATTTTCTCACGTTGCTCCCAAAGTGGCGATCGGCCACACGAGGATTTAGCCAAATATGGCTACAAGACAAATAAAGAAGTAGAAAATCTCGGAATACTTTTTACATGTTGCCAGGCGAACCATTAGAACCTATTCAGCCAGCTAAATAAGGCAATTTCAAAAAAATAAAGCTACAAATCTGCCCAAATCCTCCAAAAATCTTGGCTATTTCAAAACTTTTTTCCTCCAAATGTGGCCATTATCTTGGAAATTTTCCAAAAAAATTCCCTTGACCATGTTGCTTGAGACCTCTTTTTTTCATATATAGCAAAATGGCGAATTTTCGCCACAAAATTTTTTAAAAATACTGAACAAGAGTACCAGTGTTTTTATTTGGGGGGGGGGGGGGCGGTTTTGTGGTGTCACCAAAGGGGCAAATGAGTCAAATCAAGATTTATCCACATTTGGCT
>Ga0116231_10012054_pt1 | contig 12921 bp, 11 predicted proteins | sample S1TSphgellanicum_2_FD_89695 | JGI IMG/M metagenome (GOLD analysis project Ga0116231, IMG submission 89695) | Host-associated microbial communities from peat moss isolated from Minnesota, USA - S1T2_Fd - Sphagnum magellanicum MG | ecosystem: Host-associated > Plants > Peat moss > Unclassified... | reverse complement strand
TTTAATTTCAACTTTGAAAGTTCCTTATAGGACTAATTATTTTTAAACCAAGAAATAGTTGGGTATATCTAATGGTTCTTTATTCTCAAGAACCTTGCCATGTCAAATATTTATGGCAGTTATTAATTGGTTCTTTGAAGTAGTCCACCACTTGTGAAGCTTGGTTTATAAATCTATGTACAGAATTGGGCACCACATGATAGGATGCACATTGTCAAATGTGCTGAAAAAATCAAGGTAGAAAATAGAGAGCATGAGAACTTGTAACCCAAAAGCCTCTTCCTAAGTCTAAAAATTAAAAGTATCACAGGGTATAGAACTAGAATGTCAATGTCTTTGGTGCCGTCCATCACCAACTTTTACATTCTTTTGACTTCCTGAGACCCTGCCATCCCAAGCACAATCTTCTTAGTTTGACACACGGTCCTCTCTCCTAACATCATATCACATTATGAAAGATGTGAGCATAAAACACAACTTGACTCCTTCCCTGTGTGTTCCACACGTGAAGAGGATAAATTCTTCCTAATCTATCCTCACTCTTCAATTGCAAATTATGGCCTAAATCCAAAATGAGACATTTGAAAGCTCCAAAATATAACAAAGTCTTTATGAAAATTGGGCACCCAAGCTTCAAGTGCTTCTATAGCCTGGGGGGGGGGGGGCGAAACTATGAGGATTAATTTTGGATTAATCCCTTTTAGCACATAGGTAGATTATCAAACATACTTCAACACAACATTTGCAATATTCATCATTCACATGATTCCCAACATGAGACTTTACATTTCTTTTGGGATACGATCACCCACACTTTTAAAGTCAAATATTTATGTGAGAACTACACCCCAATGGAGTTCATCACACGTGCTTAAAGATTTTCCTTTATAGAGATCACTCATCAAAGATTATAAAACTTTCACAATGGTATTCACAATAATCTTCACATTTTATTTTTTCAAAGCTTCCTATTCATATATGATATTTCTACAAGTCTTAATAACAACTAACAACACAAATTTATTGAATGCGAATTATGAGCCAAAAGTTCCAATCTCTACCCCTTATATACTTGAAGGAAAAAAATGAATGAATATTTAACCACATTCATTTACATATATTCTCCATGTATTAACCAATCATCACATGTCACTTATAACTTTTTATCTTTCTATAGATAGGTTTTACATTATTTGGAATCTAGGATTTGGTCAAGTCCACATACTTAACCTTCCACTATTACAAACTGGAAATAGGTATCTAAAATTTTCATAATCAACCCTTATGCCCCTAGCTGAAATATTTTCCTTATAGGGCCCATGAGGTTCATTATTTTATTCCCCATTTTTATCCATACTATTACCCCAAAAAATAATGCTATTATTTGTAATTACTATTAATTATTTTGTTGTTGCACTCCCACTTCAGCCACCACATGACTTTCCTTTTCTTCATCGACCTTAATACATTCAACTAAAAATCTCAAAGTTGGCTCGTTGCAACCTCATATTCCAAACCACAATAGAAGATCAACCAAAAAACCCCCAAAACACACACACATGCACAAAACAAAACAAAATTCTTCAACTAATAGCCTTTCATCTCCTTCCTTTTGAATATTGAACTACCCATTGTAACCCCATGTTCATGAGAATTTCAATCCCATAAATATGTACACCTTGTAGCATCATGCATTTTTAGATGGGTAAAAAGAAACCCACTAAATATCCACCCTATTAACAATCCATCCCTCATTAAGACCCCCCACAATTACCAATGCACCTCATAAAAAAAAAGCAACCAAGCAAAACCTCCATGGAAAATAGCCAAAAATAAACATGAAAAACTTGAAATTAAATTTATTGAAAAAATCCAAGAAGAATGGTCAAATCATCAAGAAGTGAGCAAACAAAAACACACATCAAGTTGCCAAATACCATAAAACTAGAAGATCATGAAAGCTTAATCAAATCTTGGCTAATGAAAGTCCCCCATAATCACTTTCCATTAGCATTTCAATTGTCAAAGATGAAACACCCATTAAAAAAAATTAAAAAACTTAGAAACCCCATTCAACATAAGGATGATATTATGAACAAGGAAAATACATGTATGTAATGTTATGAAAAAATAGATGGCTAAGTTCACATGCCCTTAAGTTCTTCATGAAGCATGAAAATGAACCTTTAAATGGCAACAACAAAAAGAAAGTAGGAAGGAAAATTCAAGGGCATGTTCCCTAATTATGTGTAGTAGGAAAAAAAAGGGTGTGTTGGAGATTTGAGATGACGAATAAGATAAAATGACAAATTCTTGAAAACCACATAGACAAGTCACCTATACATGTACTAAACAATGCAAGTGATCAATGAAAATAGAATTAAATATGGGTCAAAAACTTGCTTTGAATTCACTACACTCACACAAACCAAACTTGGGAGGAGGCCATTACCCTTTTCACTATAGTATAATTTAGAATTCTTTACAAGATTACATTGAAATGATTATTTTAACTAATTTCCAAATTATGAATCTCACAACTTCTTTGTATGAACTCCAATTAAAGAGCTCCCAATTATAAAATCAACCATAGAGTTGTAGCCCTTGACAATCTTTCCAATGACACGTCACACATTTTCACCCAACTCCCAAAGTAGGATTTCATCTCAAGAATTCAAAATGTGCTTCCTTTTCATTCCCCCAATGTATTTAGGCCTTTTTTTTTGCCTTAATTTGTTCATGACCCATTTCTTATTTGCCTTGCCCTAGCTTTTGTCACAAGCCCAAGGTTAAGGTCATGACAACAATAATGGGGGTGTTAAATAGTGGTTAAGTATGATGCAATGTCCAAATTTTAATGCCCATAAATATGTATGTTACTGAATTTTTTTTTTAACATGAAAGTGTTCTTTCATCTGTATATTGAATCATCTTGTTTCTTCATGATTATATGAGTCACTAATATTTATTCATGTTTTATATAAATGAATGAATATTCCATTTTTGTAATTACACGTTCATGATGAGAAGGTTATTCAAATAGCTATTCATTATTGGAATTAGAATTTATAAAAAAAAACTCAAGCTTCTTTGATTTAATGGCTTGAATAGCTTGAATATGGACATTTAAAGCTGAAAACATTTTCTATATTGTTTGGAGGCATGGGTATGTTTTGTGATTGTAGTCAAGAAAGTTCAAATATTAAATTTGGGTGTAAATTGATTTTGGATCCAAGAAATTAAAGATTTAGTTTGCCGAACAAATGTGTAGTGGTTTAATTCATGAATAAAAACACAAAGGCAAAAAAAAGAAGTAATAGTATATTTAAGAAAGCCAAAAGCAACAAACCATGAAAGTCAAGGAAATGAAACCTAGGAAAGGAGCAGCACAACCAAATCAAATTATCCACCCATCCATACAAATAAATAGAGAAAACATCAATTCACCATTGGTTAGATTGACAACGTGAAATAAGCCTTTTGCACCCATCAGAATGGGTAGCCTTGAATTCAACCCATTCCATCTTAGCTAAATGGCCATGGCATATCATGGCATCAATATGGAACATGATGGAGATGTCATAAAATGTTTTTGGGGACATCATCAGAATAGGAAACCTTTTTAGTGATATATCATTTGTAGTTTGGGAAAATGTACATCTTCATTGTTTTATGTAGAAAATTATGACATGTCATCCATTCTTATGCTTTCAAATTTGAATAGAAGTGACATCCTCATGGACCACATATGTTAGTGATATTCAATGTGTTCCCATTCCATAGAGGTACAATGTTTGAATGCAAGTCTTTAACCAATTTTGGTTAGAGCATAATAGAAGTTTATTTTTTCACAATGTATTCACCATCATAAATACAATATAAGAATTATTGATGTTGGATATTCATTGGAAGGGTAATTCCCATCAAAAGTTTAATGAGGATTATAAATGCATCCATCATTGTCAATATTATTACTACCAAAAGAATATGTTGGGTTAAAATGTAAATTAGCTTTTGAATACGTATTACCACCAAGGCACCCGTTCATGGTAAAATACATGTTGGTCCATGTGTTTGTTATGCAATGAGCTTGCACTTTCTATGATGGAATGTTTCAATGCAACCAAAATGATAATATGACCAAGGAATATTTAACCATTTGGGAACATACCATTAAGAAAATAAAAACCAGAAATCATATTTTTATAATTTTGGTTGAATAAATGAATCAAAGTAACCAAATATTTGAATTATGTATGAAGTATGTTTTTGTTTGGCCAAATTTGACACACAAAATAAAAGTTTACACCCTTGTGAATAGGTACAATTACACTCAATAAAAGGGAAATTCTTGAATGCACTTGGCATTTAAATTCCATATCCATGCAAAAGAGATAAATTTTTGTTCTAACAATGGAGAATTTGGAATGATTTGTGTTCGACAATGAATCATGCATCATCAATTCATTACTAATTTCATCGAATGTGTGGTTTTCATGAATGATAGCCCTATCTATTATTTCCCTTGGTACAATTGATAATGGACAAATGACGAACGTAGTCATATTTCCTATTGGAATTTGATTAGATTAAAGAAAACCTATTGGAAAAGTGATCAAAGGGGAAACTAACAATGTGAATCCAAGCACGGTAAATTAGACCACAAATGTACCTTGTAGCATAAATGAAAAGTAGTCATCAAGTATGCTTTCATATATTGAACTTAAGAATATTATTTAATTCAAGGATTAATATGAATTATTTTTTCAACTTTGTTAGAACTTTAACCAAAAATTACGTGTTTAAAATAGGTTTAAGTAGATTCATGGGAATTCGAACAAAGCTCATAATTTACTTTATAACCTTTAAGTAGGTTGTAAGTAGATGAATATTATTTTTAAATTTTTTTGAATTAATGGGGCCTTTTAAATGTACTTGTGGCTTTTCATCTTTTTCACATTCTAATAAAAATGTATCTAGCTTGTAAGGTAAAAGTAGGTTTGAAAAAATATTTACCATTCAATTTCAAACCTACTTGTTACCTACTTTTATTATACTAAAGTTTTTCAAATTTTATATTCAAATTACCATAAACCCAATAGACCCATAATTTCTTTCAAAATGAAAGATAAGAAACTTTCTAATTTTTTTCTTGTATTTTTGTAGAAATTTGTCATATTTTTAGAAGGGATTTGAAGTAGACGTACTTGTAATTGGTCTAATTTACCATGCTTGGACCCATGTGTGAACACAAAGGATTATTTTCCCAACCAATATGAGGCGGAAAGAAAAAAGGATGTCAAGATGAAGTCAATCCATTAAATATGTTACAAAAATGGGATGGTGAGGTCTTTGTTTGGACATGTACAATACGAAGGTAAAAACTGAATACATTGAATGCCAATAAGGTAATAAAAAACTTTATTAGACCTCTCCACCCAACTATAAGACCACACAAAAGGTCTATACACCCCATGATCTACCTCGAGCTTAACAAACAAGATCTACCTCATTCCACAATCTCATCATCAAACAAAGCACTAACATCAGGATATTATAACTAACATGGTTTCTAATGTAGGGTGGTGACAACATGCAAACCATGACCTAGGTTTTAGCCTTAACATATGAAGGCAACAAAAACATCATGGGAGGACTAAGCTATAAATCCTCCATTGAGAATAAAAGATTTTAGGGAGTATGTGAAAAGAGACCTATGTAATAATACAAAAGGAGACAACTAGAAACCTAAAACATATTGTTAGCTTCGTAGAAGCCAAAATGAAATGCATGTTCCATCTTCAAAATATTGATTTTGAAAGTAGGGCATATTATGGGCATTGAAATCATCCTACATAGAGGAATGTTGATCCAAGCCTTACACTTGGACAACATCTTATATTTTTCTAGAGTCTTAGTGGTATTGATTTCGTTTTAAACATCTTGGATTGTTTTATCAAAGGACAAGGAATTTATAATACAATGACCACTTGAAACTTGTGAATCCTAAAAGGATGAAAATATTTAGATGAGGAGAAAATAAGATAAATTTTCTTAGACAAGCCTATGTTCCAACAATTTAAAAAATATCAAGCTTTAGTTTGTGACTAAAAGTGGACACAAGTTTAAATTTAGGATCAAGCAATACATAGCCGAACAACTCTTGGCATTGAAAGTTGCTTGGGGATGGCATAAAACAAAACCCGTGGGGTAACAAATCAAGCCCAAGCTATAGCTTAGGTTTTCTTTTCCCATGTTGTTGAGTAACTCTTAGCACCAAAAGTTGTTTAACTTTGGAAAAAAATCGAGTTGCAATTCGGGCTTGATTTTTGACTAGAGATGCAACTTGACACTATGTACACCAACATTGGGCAACTTTGCACACAAAAAGTTGCTAACAATGGTTACCAAATTAAAAACCAAGCTTTAATTTGTGTCCAATTTTGGACCTAAGTTGTAATTTGAGTTATTATTTGCCATACTAGAGCAACTTTCAATGCCAAAAATTGTTTGGCCATTGAAAAACGCAAATCAAACTACAACTCGCATTTTTCTCAATCATGGTCAAACAACTTTTGACATTGAAAGTTGCTTGGTAATGGCCAAAAACTTGGGTCTAGTTTCAAACCCAAGTTATAATTTGGGTTTTTTAAAACCAGCACCAAACAACTTTCAGTATTGAAAATTATTCAACAAGTGGGAAAAAGTGGGGGAAAAAATCAAACTTAAATTCAAGTTCAAAATGGCCATGGCTAAAAAACTCTTAATGTCGAGAGTTGTTTAATGAGTGCCCAAAAAAATGAGGAAAAAAAAAATTGAACATGAGTTTAAGTTTGGAAAAGCCATGGCCAAGCAACTTTCAATGTTGAAAGTTGACAAATGCATGGAAATTTTGAAAAACAAAAAAATTAGAGCATAAGGTCAAGTTTGAAATGGCTTTGGCCAAGCAACTCTCGGCATTAAGAATTTCTCGATGGGTGCACAAAAAAAAATAACAAATAACAAATAACAAATAAATAAATAAATAAAATTGACGATGAAGTCGAGTTAAGAATGGCCATGGCCGAGTAATTCTCGATGTCGAGAGTTGCTTAGTTAGTGCACAAAAGAAAAAAAACAAAAGAAACAAAATTGAATAAAATGAAAAACAAAAAAAATTCAATCATGAGGTTGGGTTTGGAAGAGCCATGGCCAAGCAACTTTTGGTGTTGAGAGTTATTCAACAAATGCACAAACAAAAAAAATAATTAAAAAAATAAAACAAAAAACAAAAAAATTCGAACATGAAGTCAAATTTGAAACAACCATGGCTAAGCAACTTTAAGCACCAAAAGTTATTCAACAAATGCATAAAAAATTGATAAACACAAAAATTTAAGTATGAGGTTGGGTTCGGAACGACCATGGCTGAACAACTTTCGATGCCAAGAGTTGTTCAATGAATGCAAGAAAAAAACGTAAATTTTTTATATTTGAGCATGAGGTTAGGTTTGGATTAATCATGGCTAAACAACTTTCGATACTAAGAGTTGTTCAGCAAGTGTAATAAAATAAAATAATTTGAACATGAGGTTGGCGTGGGAATGGCCATGACCAAATTAATCTTTGGTGCTAATAGAAATTCAATGTGTGCACTTGAAAAATGAAAAAAATAAAATTGAGCTTGAGTTTGGGTTCAAAATAGTCATGGTTGAGTTACTTTTGGTGCTAAATGTCATTCGGGGGGTTTAGGAAAAAAATACATCTACAATATATTCTTTGGCCACAAATGTTTCAATGTGACTATTGGAACAAATAAATACAACCACAAGAAAGTGTTGTGTCTTCATGTTAAACCTTCGTCCACATGGCAAAATATTTTGCACGTCAATAAGGAATATTTTGTCATGTCATAAAAAGTGAATCCACGTGGCACGAAAATATCATAAAATATTTGATGATGTGGAATGGAATATGATATAAGAGTTCCTTATTGCTCACTTGAGCTTGTTCACCCGCTCACCACTTGTCATTTGCTACTCACTCACTAGCATTGTTGCAATCTTAAATGGAGTTCAATTCAACCAATAAGATTTTATAAACTCACAAGGTTATATTTCTCACGATGTTTTTTGTTAGTTGACCATTTAGGGTTCCTTGTGTTCCTAATCTTTAAAAAAATCCCCTCCACCAAATACTTTTAGGTGCTTTGCATACCTAGGTTGATAATTGATGGGATATTTATCCCAAGTTCATGAGTTGAAAATATGAAAGCTTATTTTAACATCGAACCCTATGACATTTTGTTACAATTTTCCATGTTAAGGACAATTTTACAACCTCCAACAATAATAAAACAAAATAAAGTTTCGGACAAAACCCCCATAACTAAGGACGAACACAAATTGTTTTGAGGATTCTTTCTAATTTGTCATGGTTTAAGTGCTCCTACACATTGTTGATACCATGTTCTTTCACCTAAAAGCAAATTTTAAAAGAAGAATTATAGATTAAATTAAAAAATGCACATGATTCCAATTTCTTGTAACCCTTCCTCACCCATACCCAACCAATAAAAAAAGGGTTTATTTCAAAGGTATTTCATTTTTAAAAAAAATATTAAGTTCATCGAATATTAAAAACATAAGACATGTAATGAAAACACAAAGATATATCAATTGACCTTCCCAAAAACAAATCCCTTCCTAAAAGCAACCATAACAAACCATTTACAAGGTAGAAATAACATTCACTTACTTTCAAAGCTCCTCTTCCTCACCAATGGTTTTTTTTGTTGTGCCTTTTATCCTTCCCTAAAGTCATTCCACCCTCCTATTTACATCCACCAAAATTACTCTCTCACCATGCCAAAACTAGCATTGATTGTTGTCCAAACTAACATTTCATGTTCATTAATGAAGAAGGATACAATTTGAAAGAGTAATGCACATGAATACAAACGCACAAAGAGATAGATAAAGGAATAGGACAAACAAGTTCATGAATTTTTCCCAAGACTAATGATTTGTAAACATGGAAATGATTTAAACTTTTATCAAGTTGATCCATGTTTATAATACTTACCATGATTTTTTTTTCACAATCTCTCTTTAGATTTGTCTCTTTCTATGCATGGACAATGGAATGTCCACTCTTGTGCCCTCACACAAGCATTCACCAAAAAAAAAAGTCTTTATTGAAGCATCTCACACCCCTTTCTTCACATTTTTCTATCATAGATGATGGATTTTCTACTCTTGCAACACCCTCACACAAGCATTCACCCCAAAAACAAAAGAGCACACAAAAAACTTTATACATGAACACTATCATGTAATTCACATAAAAAATATGCATTGTGCACCAAACTCAACACCAAATTCATTTTATTTTAGATTTGTTGTAATATTGAATTTGGTACCACATTGATTTCATTCTACAACTTTTGTTTCACATTGTGAAACTTGACCTTAGATGCAACCAAACTAAAGGTTAGATAGCTAAGTTTTTACAACTTTAAGGATAATTCTATTGTCCTTGCAATCTATTTCCCATCAATTCAAAATATGATTTTTTCTCATCCATAATTATAGATATTAAAGTTCAAAATTTTTGAATTTCACACACTCAACCTCACAATCATTTGTTTGCCTCCTTAGAAATATCCAATTTATAAGCTCTACTATATATTTGTGTATTAAATTTAATGCACTTGGAGAAATTTCCTAATGTGTTATATATATATGGATATTCATTCACTTAGTCCAATTTTATCAATGTTTTGTTACTTGCATTAGGGAAGCAAACATTTAACCAACAATCATCAAGTTTAAGGCAATGAGGACTAGGGTAGGTAGTTGGACTTGGTAGTTTGGGTGGTTAGTTAAGTCAAATAGGCTAGCTAGGAAGTCAATTTGAAGCCTTCCAAAATGTACTTGCCTTACAAAGTTTGTTCACTTAATTCAATGCAAGAACTAGTCATGCATTAGCTATTGTGACCCTATTTGTAGTAACAACTATTGTTAAAGATGAAAATTTTATGGCTTGACTACTAGGTGAACTTTTTATAGTTCTTGCACATCAATTCCAAGTTCATAGACAAAAGATTGAGACAACAATAAGATTTAAAGCTCTTCAATGAAAGTTGAATGGGGAAACTTTTTATTGGGCACATAATATGATGCAAAGGGGAAACCCATTGGCACAAGAGGCATATGTAGGAGTTTTATCTTAGAAAATATTTTCATGGATTGGATCCGAACATTATACAAATGGATGAACATCTATATATAATTGTCATTGCAATATGGGATAGATTGGCAAAATGTTGGGAATATGTTGATTATATACCCTTTGTCAAACAAGGTTTTCAAAATAGACCTAAAAACATACATGAAGAAAAAAAGGCACAATTTGAATGTTCAAATAGAATTTAGAAAAGATTGCACTAAAACTTGATGCACATTGGGAGAACATGAAGGTCTTGATTTGTGACCCCTTCAAAGTGGAGGAGGCAATTTAATTGAAGGCAATTAAATTTTGTCACCAAAATCTATCTTGTTCGTAACACGTTGAAGATGACATTTGAACATCATTGGTAATGGTCTTTGTAATATGGATTAGGTTTTTACAATTTATGTATTAGGACCATCAAAACCAATTTGAATATTTTGTGATTGCAAAGGAGGAAAACCTTGGTAGAACAACCACCCTTACAAAAATGACCATTAGAAAGTGTAAACAAAAAGGTGTTGTGGAAGGTAAGTGAAATAAACTAAAGGTGGGTGGGGGTTTTGATAATTTCAATGTAGTGGTGAGTTTCCAACTTTTAAATTATGTTATAATAAACAAGGAATTATTATTATTTAATCACATTAATGTGCCTTGATGTGTAGGAAGCTTAGTCAAGATAAAATGTTTATGAAGGGGCATTTAAAGTGGTTTTAGAGAAAGTAAACTCATATTAACCCAAGTCATGTTTTCATATGAATAAACACATTGACCACATTGAGAATTGTGTCCAAGTTCTCCAAACCTTATATTTTTTATGACTACATATACAATGAGAAAAATGGGTGTTTTGTAATTAGCCTTGTAATGTTAACAAATAAAAAATTTACTCAAGTGCAAACATAAACCTTTATTGAAAGGAGACTACAACATAATGCTCACAACACAAAACATAACATCAAGAACTCTCCAAGGTTCTTGTCACATGAAATACACAAACTTGTGTAATGAAAAAAAGAGTAGCAAACCATCAACACCAAGGTATTTAACTACAAGATTAAACCACAAATAACCAAACTAAAATAAGTAACGAAAGTAATTCAACCTTGTGAAAGTAACTTAGTTACTTTCTTACTCTAGTAACTAATGAAATGTCGCAACCCCACTTTGAGGGAAGTGTGAAGTTGCCATTCACACTCCCAAAACTTCAGAGTTCAATTTCAGGGGTTGAAACACCTCACATTGGGGTGTTCTTTATATTGTTGGAAAGTTTTGGAAGGTTAGATGTCCAAAATGGCCTCAGATGAGCCATTTGAACATATGCAGCATAAGTTATGGTCGAAGGAAGGGCCGGGAGTCAAATTGGCAGTTTGACTCCCGACCACAAAAAGTCGGGAATCGACCCGATCCTGGTGTGTGCAGGTGGAGTGCGACACACCGTTGAAAAGATCTTGATGAGGGCTACAAGTTTGCTTTAGACCTTGTCCCAATCGGAGGTTGGGGCGAGAAGTTATGAACGCCCAAAGTTTCGGGAATCTAAACCGGGATAGTTTCAGGACTTCACTTTGGGAGTCTCGGGAAAAAGTGCCATTTGGATGCAAGTGCGGCGGTGAGAAGCAGAGAATACTATATGGGGGAAGGTGGTGGCTTCCCCCGAGTCCGGATTGTGGTGAGTCAAGTGAGTCCAAGGTTGCTCGTGGTTTGTCCCAACACCAAAAGTGTGTAGAATGAGTTCTAACTAACTTGTTGGTTGGTTTTGGATGTAGGACCGACTAACTAAGTAGCTTGTCCCTTTGCCTAGTCTAATCTCGGAGCTTTTAGTACGCCCCTCTTACCCCCTTTAGTGCTGGAAGTTGGGAGCGTGCCCCGAATCCCCCACATTTCCGCAACTTGAGAGACTTAGCCCCAACTAGGGCTAATTAGGGACTTGGGAGTGCGTCATGAAACCTAACTAGTTGAGCTTGAATTCTCAACACTCCCCCTCAAGCTCAAATCCACTTCTAGTACACCAAACATTTTTTAAAACTTCCTTAGCTTGTCTGTATCTAAAGCTTTTGTGAAAATGTTAACAACTTGATTTTCGGTATTGACATGAATGAAGTCAATTTCTTTTGCTACAACTTTTTTTCTAATAAAATGATAGTGCACCTCAATGTGTTTTGTCCTAGCATGATAGACGGGGTTGTTAGCAAGTAGTATGCTACTAATGTTATCATAATAGATGACAATAGGAACATCCACTAACTATCCCAAATCTGAGAGTAGTTTTTGTAACCAAACTACTTCACATGCAATAATTGCTACACCTCTATATTCTACTTCCGTGTTTGATAATGCAACTGTTAGTTGTTTCTTACTACTCCAACTAATAGCACCATTTCCAAAAGAAAACATGAAACCACTAGTTGATCTTCTATCTGAAACATTGCCAGCCCAATCAGCATCCGTGTATCCTTATACTTATAATTGGCTCTTGGCTTCATAAAAAATTCCACATTGCAAGGTATGTTTTATATACCTCAATATGCACTTCATTGCATCCAAATGTGGCTTTCGTGGTGTTTGCATGAATTGACTTACCACTCCAATTGCATAACTCAAATCTGGCCTTGTGATGGTCATGTAAATCAAACTCCCCACTATGCGTCTATACATAGTGGTATCCTCCACGAGGTCTCCTTCATCTGCACTTAACTTCACATTTTGCTCCAA
>Ga0116231_10012053_pt1 | contig 12923 bp, 13 predicted proteins | sample S1TSphgellanicum_2_FD_89695 | JGI IMG/M metagenome (GOLD analysis project Ga0116231, IMG submission 89695) | Host-associated microbial communities from peat moss isolated from Minnesota, USA - S1T2_Fd - Sphagnum magellanicum MG | ecosystem: Host-associated > Plants > Peat moss > Unclassified... | reverse complement strand
GGCCATCTGGCCCCCCATCCGGGGCTGGACTTCCCCGCCCCTCGCATGACCCCCGTCTTCGCCACCGCCGAAGGCGTCGTGGCTTATGCGGGCCCGCGCGGGACCTATGGTAATATTATCGAGATAGATCATGGACATGGCCTTCGGACTCGCTTCGCCCATCTGGCGGCGCTGTCGGTCCGGGTCGGACAGCATGTGGATCCGCGCCAGCAAATCGGCGCGATTGGATCGACCGGACGATCCACCGGCCCTCACCTCCATTACGAGGTCTGGGTCGATGGGCAACCCAAGGACCCCGAAGCCTTCCTGAGAGCTGGAGATCATGTTCACCAAACCGGATAGAGCGGCCCACACGCCCCACAATTTCGACGCCAGCTACAGGCCGGACGCACCCCGCAAGTCCGCCTCCGGGGTGCCGTCGCTGATTTCCAGCGACATCCGCATCAAGGGCGATCTGAACGGCGAGGGCGAATTGCACGTCGATGGAGAGATTATCGGCGATGTGGCGGTGAAACGGCTCGTGGTGGGCGAGAGCGGCAGCGTCGAGGGAGCGATCTCCGCTCTTTCGGTGGAGGTTCGGGGGCGGGTGACGGGGTCGATCAGCGCCCAGCAGGTTCGGCTCCATGCGACGGCCAAGCTCGAGGGGGATGTCGCCCACGAACAGCTCACCATGGACGCTGGCGCGCAGTTCCTGGGCCGCAGCATGCGTTATGCCGCCCCCACGCCCGCCCTGATCACCGGCGGCGAAGTGATCGAAATGACCGCCGCCGAATAGCCGATCCGCTCCGCGTTGCGTCCAGGCCCATGCTCCTCTAAGCGCAAGGGCCCTGGGATTTGAAGGATCGCGGCGCCCATGCGGGGTCTGGTGACGGTGTTCGGCGGCTCGGGCTTTGTGGGCGCCCAGGTCGTGCGCGCCCTGGCCAAGCGCGGCGCGCGGGTGCGGGTGGCGGTTCGAAATCCAGGCCGCGGATATCGCCTCCGAATGCTGGGGGATGTGGGCCAGATCGAGGTGGTTCAGGCCAATATCCGCGAGCCGGAGTCGGTAAGCCGGGCCCTGCGGGGCGCCGAAGCTTGCGTCAACGCGGTCGCCGTCCTTTATGAAAGCGGCCGCCAGACGTTCGAGGCCCTTCACGTCGCGGGCGCGGGCCTCATCGCCGAGACCGCCGCCGCCCAGGGCGCGCGCCGCTTCGTGCATATCTCCGCCATCGGGGGGAGAGCGGATTCCCCCGCCGCCTATGGGCGGACCAAGGCCGCGGGCGAGGCGGCCGTGCGCGATACGATCCCGGAGGCCGTCATTCTGCGGCCTTCGGTGATTTTTGGACCCGAGGACGCCTTCTTCAATCGGTTCGCCGCTATGGCGGGGCTCTCTCCGGCCCTGCCCTTGATCGGTGGGGGGGCCACGCGCTTTCAGCCGGTCTATGTGGGCGATGTGGCGAGGGCGGTGGCGGCGGCGCTCGTCCTTCCGGAAACGGAGGGCAAGACTTTCGAACTCGGCGGACCCGCGGCCTATAGTTTTCGCGAACTGATGGTCCTCATGCTCAAGGTCATCCAACGCCGACGCTTCCTCGCGCCGATCCCTTTCCCGGTGGCCGAACTCATGGGCCGGGCCGGAGATCTGGCCGCCGGCCTGGGGCTGGTCCCGCCCATCACCACGGATCAGGTCGCCCTTCTTCGTCAAGACAATGTCGTTACGCCAGGGGCGCCCGGCCTCGCGGAGCTTGGACTCACCCCGAGCGCCCTTGAGCCTATTCTGCCCAGCTATCTCTATGTTTATCGGCCCGGCGGCCAATATGCCGAAAGGGTGCTGGAAGCCCCTCTCCCGCCTGGGGCTTGACCGCGGATTCGCCAGGGGCCGCGCTTTGCGGTCGACCTCGCCCCTGATAGTGACCGCCAACCACAAGGACGAGGGGAGCATTAGCGCCATGGAAAGCGATCTGGCCCTGCCGAAGGGCGCGTTGATGACGGGCAAACGGGGCCTTGTCACAGGCGTCGCCAACCGCAATTCCATCGCCTGGGGGATCGCCGCCCAGATCGCCGCCCAGGGCGGTGAGGTGGCGCTTGCCTATATGGACTCCAATGAAAAGCGCGTGCGGCCGCTTGGCGAAAGCATCGGGGCGAAGCTCTTCATCCCCATGAACGTGGCCAGCGACGCATCCATGGACGCGGCCTTCGCAACTCTCGGCGGCGCCTGGGATAGCCTCGACTTTCTTGTTCACTCCATCGCCTATGCCGGCCGCGATCAGATCAAGGGCTCCTTTGTGGAGAACTGCACACGGGAGGGATTCGCCGAGGCGCTGGACATCTCCGCCTATAGCTTCGTGGACTGCGCGCGGCGGGCCTCGCGTCTCATGACGCGGGGGGGATCCATGATCACCATGACCTATCTGGGCGCCGAGCGCGCCATCCCCAATTACAACACCATGGGAGTCGCCAAGGCGGCGTTGGAGGCGGCCACGCGCTATATTGCCCGGGACCTCGGGCCCAAAGGGATCCGGGTGAATGCGATCTCCGCCGGCGCCATGCGCACCCTCTCCCTGGCGGGGATCTCGGGAGGACGTGGCATGCTCGCCGAGGGGCGGCGCCTCAGCGCCATGAAAGAGGACACGTCCATGGAGGGTGTCGCCGGTTGCGCCCTGTGGCTGCTCTCGGATCTTGGCCTCTCCACCACCGGCGAGATTGTTCATGTGGACGCGGGCTTCCATATGATGGGACTTCCCAGCAACGAGGACGACGCCGAATGACCGCGAGCCCCGGCAGACCCCCCGCCAATGCGGACATCGCGGCCGATGTCATTATTGTCGGCGCGGGCATGGCGGGCGCGACCCTGGCCCTGGCCCTCGCCCACGGGAATCTCAGTTGCGTCCTGGTGGACGCCCTCCCGTTCCACGCCCTGGCGGCCCCGGAGTTCGACGGTCGGGCCAGCGCCATTTCCTTCGCCGCCTGGCGTGGATGGCGCGTGCTTGGCGCCGCCGCTACTCTTGAACCCCATGCCCAGAGGATTGAGCAGATTCTGGTGACCGACGGACGGGCGCCCGGCGCGTCGGCGCGTCGGCCGTCGGGGGCTTGGCTGCGTTTCGACTCCTCTGAGATCGCGAGCCGCAACGGCGGCGAACCCCTGGGCTACCTGATCGAGAACAGGCATATCCGCGCTGGCCTCGCGGACGCGGTGCTGCGGTCCAGCGTCAGGGTCATCGCCCCGGGCAAGGCGGCCGAGATCCGTCGCGCGCCTGGAGGGGTGACCGTCATACTGGAAGATGGCCGCAGTCTGCGGGGCGCTCTGCTGGTGGGCGCCGATGGCAAAGCCTCGAAGGTGCGCCGCGAGGCGGGCGTGGGAACCGCCGGGTGGGATTATGGGGATACGGGCGTCGTCGCCACGGTGGGGATCGACCGCGATCACCAGGGTATCGCCTACGAGCACTTCCTGCCCTCTGGCCCCTTCGCCATCCTGCCCCTCACCGGGCGTCGGGCGAGCCTCGTGTGGACGGAAAAAAAAGCGCGGGGCGCGGCCCTTATGCGGGCCAGTCCTGAGGCGTTTGGCGCCCATTTGCGCCGTCGATTCGGCGCCTTTCTGGGAGACGTGGAGGTTCTGGGTCCGCGCGTCGCTTATCCGCTTGGCCTTCAGCTGGCCGACAGCATGACTGCGTCCCGCACCGTGCTCATCGGCGACGCCGCCCACTGTGTGCACCCGATCGCCGGCCAAGGTCTGAATATGGGCCTCAAGGACGCGGCCGCGCTGGCGCAGGTGCTGATCGAGGCCGCCCGCCTCGGCGAGGACCTGGGCGCGGAAGCGGTGCTGGATCGCTATGCTCGCTGGCGCGGCGTGGACAATATGGGTGTCGCCTTGGCCACCGACGCCTTTACCCGCCTGTTCGCCACGGACAATCCCCTCGTGCGGGCGGCGCGCGATGTCGGCATGACCGTGGTCAACCGCATCGGCGTGGCGCGGCGCATGTTCATGGCCGAGGCCGGGGGCGCCAGCGGAGACCTACCGCGTCTGCTGCGGGGCGAGGGAGTCTGACCGCCACGGGTTGAACGACCCGATCAAGATTGACCGGTCATGTGGACGGGCGATGCTAAGGCGATGACCGATACCGATCCCATCGCCGAGGCCTTGCGGATTCAGGGGCGCGTCTGCGCCTCGATGGGCGCCCCGTTCAGCGAAGCCCTGCTCACCCGCGCGGCCGAGGACGTTCGCGCGGAGGGGCCAACCCGGGACCTCATGGGACCTTGGGCGGGAGCCACGCTTGAGGCCCATTTCAAGTTGGCGACCCCCCTGCGATGGCTGGGCGCCCTGCATGACCTCGCCCTCTCCGGCGACGATCCCGCCCTGACGAACGCCTATCCAGGACCGGACCGGCCGGGCGACGAAACCGCCGCATGGGACGCCGCGCGGCGCGCCATGCGCCGGGACGCACCACGCCTGGTCGCGTTCATGGACCATGAGCCCCAGACCAACGAGGTGCGCCGGTCGGTCTGCCTGATCGGGGGATTTCTGACCATCGCCCAGGCGACCGGCCTGCCACTTCGGGTCTTCGAGCTTGGCGCGAGCGCGGGGCTCAATCACCTGTTTGACAGATATTATTATGAATTCGGCGCCGCCGGCGCCTGGGGAGCGGCGGAGGCCAAGGTCAGACTGGATACGGACTGGCGAGGCGGCCCGCCGCCCCTCGGCGCCCCGATGCGGGTGGTTGAGCGCGCGGCCTGCGACCGTAAGCCGGTCCCTCTGACGGATGCGGCCAGCCGCAGGCGACTGAAGGCCTATGTCTGGGCCGATCAGCGCGATCGCTTCATCCGCCTTGACGCGGCCATCGCCGAGGCGGTCGCAATGGACACCCAGGTGGAGGCCCAAGACGCCGTGGATTTCACCTTGAGCCGCGTCGCGCCCCGCGAGGGGACGGCGAGCGTTCTCTTCCACTCCGTGTTCTGGCAATACATGCCTGCGGACAAGCAGGCCGCGCTGGACGCCGCGATCACTGGGATTGGCGCCAGGGCGACGGCCTCAGCGCCTTTCGCCTGGCTGCGCATGGAGCCGAGCGAGAGGAGTCTGGCCGAGATGGAAGTCCTGCTTACGCTCTGGCCAGAGGGCGAGACGCGACGTCTGGCGCGCTGCCATTCCCACGGCGCCTGGGTTGAATGGGACGCATAGAGCTTCCTAACGATCAGACACGCGGCAGACGCAGCTCAAAACTGGCGCCCTCGGGACCGGAGCTAATCAGCAGCAGTTCACCGCCGTGGCCTTCGGCAAGTTCGCGGGCGATGGCGAGACCAAGCCCAGCGCCGCCCTGTCGCCCAGATGCGGTGAAGGCCTGAAAGAGGCGGTCTTTCACCCGATCGGGCAGGCCAGGGCCATTGTCCGTCAGGCGAAGACGGCTGTCGTCGCCCGTCCGCGCCAGGCTCGCGAAAACGCGCCCCGGCGCCGCGCGCGCCTCCTGACCTTCGATGGCCTGCCGGGCGTTGCGAAGCAGATTGACCAGGATCCGGTACAGCTGTTCGGGATCGGCGCGGACCTCTTCCGACGGATCGATGTCCGTTTCCAACCGCACGCCGCCGGGACCCAGCCCCGCATCCCGGGCCGCTTCCTCGAGGGCGGCGAGGAGAGGCGTGGGCCGGGCGTCCGGGGGCGGCTCATCGCTCTTGCCGAACGTCAGGACATTCGAGGCCAGGGTGATGGCGCGATCCAGGGCGCGTTCAAGACGCGGCAGGGCGCGCGTCACCTGGGGATCGCCCGAGCCAGCCAGATTTTCAGACGCGATCTGGGCGCTGGTGAGCATATTGCGCAGGTCGTGATTGATTTTGGCCACGGCTTCGCCAAGGGCCGCGAGGCGGGCCCTGGAGGCCAACGCGGCCCGCAAATCAGCCTGCATGCGGTCCAGTTCGCTTTCCGCGCGGCCAATCTCGTCGCGTCGGCCCGAGGGCTGGATCGCGGCGCGGGGGTCGGTGGGATCGGCGCGGAATCGCTCCATGGCGCGGGTGATCCGCTGCATGGGCCGCACCAGAAAAAACGTCAGGGCGAAATAGACCACCGCGCCCGCCAGAAGCGAGGTGAACAAGGTCTCGGCCATCAGGCGGCCAAGCTGGGACAGCAGTTCGCGTTTCAAGGGCCCGTCCGGGAGCACGACCTCCACAAAAGCCCCCGGGCGAAAGCGGGGCTTGGCCATCACCCGCACCATGCGATCGCCGCCGCGAAGCAGGGTCTCCACAGGCGCCCAGAGAGACATCGGGCCGCCGCCGCGCAGGTCCAGGAGATAGGGCGTGCGCGCCAAGCGCGGCGCCTGGAGGATGAGTCTCCGCTCGCCGCGGATCTGGAAGGCCACCGAGACCACTCCGGCATTGGTCAGGATGTCCGAGCGCATGCGGTCAGTGACCACGCCCCCTGGCGCGGTCTCTTCCACCAGAGTCGCCAATTCAGCGGCGCTCAGGCGGTCGAGCAGCCAGGACTCTTCGTCCGCCGCCAGGCTCGGCGGCAGGATCAAAAGGTTCGCCACCACGACGATCAGAACGGTGAGCAGCAAGAGGCGCGCCGACAGCCCCTGAAACCAGGAGAAGCGGCGCTCTTGGGGTGCGGTGGGCTCATCCAGGGGCGCGGCGTCCGCCATAATCCCCTGGTTACCCCGGGCGAGGAGGCGGAGCAACGAAGGGCCGCCAATAGGCGGGCGGGTCAGGCCGCCCCAACCGCCGAGGCGAGGGAGCGGAACCCATCGGCGCGGAGGCGCGCGGCCAGATCCGACTTGAGCCGCGCCACCAGCGCCGGCCCCTCATAGACGAGGGCGGTATAGAGCTGGACCGCGCTAGCCCCTGCGCGGATCTTGGCATAGGCGTCCGCCGCCGACGACACCCCCCCCACCCCGATCAGGGCGAGACGCCCTCCGCTCATCGCCCGCGCCCAGCCGAGGACGCGCGTGGAAGCGGCGAAGAGGGGCGCGCCAGAGAGGCCGCCCGCCTCGCCTCGCGCCGCGCCGCTGAGATTGTCAGGACGCGCGAGGGTCGTGTTGCCAACGATCAGGGCGTCCATCCCGCCGGCCAGGGCGACCTCGACAATGTCACGCACGTCGGCCTCTGTAAGATCGGGGGCGATCTTCAGGAAGATGGGCCTGTGACCATGACGCCCCGCGAGGTCTCGCCGCGCCTCGCCCACCAGGCCCAGGAGGTCCTCCAGAGCCGCCTTGCCCTGCAGATCCCGCAGGCCAGGGGTATTGGGTGAGGAGATGTTCAGGGTGAAATAGTCGGCGAGCGTCCAGAGCCGCCGGAGCCCGAGCGCATAGTCCCGCGCGCGATTTTCCGAGTCCTTGTTGGCGCCTACATTGGCTCCGACAACGCCTGGACCGCGAGGGGCGTGAAGCCCGGCGGCAAAGGCGTCCAGACCGGCATTGTTGAATCCCATGCGGTTAATCACCGCGCGGTCGGCCGAGAGACGAAAGAGGCGCGGTCGCGGATTTCCGGCCTGGGGTCGCGGCGTGGTTGTGCCGCATTCCACAAACCCGAAGCCCGCCCTCAACAAGGCCCGCGGCGCCTTGGCGTTTTTGTCGAACCCCGCCGCCAGACCGATCGGGTTCGCCAGCTCCAAACCCGCCAGATTCACCGCGAGGACCGGATCTGGGGGGCTGCGGTCGGTGGGGCCGAGACCCAGGGCGAGAGCGGCCAAGGTCACACCGTGGGCGTCTTCCGGATTGAGCAGACGCAACGACGCCACAGCCAAATCGCGCCAGGACCTCACCGCTGAGCCCTCACGCGGCGAGGGGCCCCAGATCGGGTGTTCCATCGGGACCCAGGGGCGCGGCGCGGATCTCAATGACCAAATCCGTGGGAAGGGGCGCGTAGAGATGAGGGAAGAGGGCCCCGCCCCGGGAACGCTCCCAATGCAGCTTCGGGCCTAGGGACGCGGCGTCCACCGACAGAACCAGAAGGTCCTCCTGGCCGAGGAAGTGGCGGCGGGCGGTTTCGCGAGCCTGATCGGCGGCTGAAAAGTGGATATAGCCGTCGGTAAGATCGATAGCCGAGCCCTCGAAGACGCCCGTGGCCCGCGCCGCTTCCCACTCAGCGCGCTTCAGGATCTTGTAGATCCGCGTCAGCTCGCCTCTCCCTGAGAGTCATCCCACGCTTCCACGAAGGGCGGCGGCGCATGACGCGGATTGAACAGACTCTCGAGCCGCGGGCCGCCCGCATCGCCTATACCCAGCACCGCCACGGTCGCCGTGGGAAAGCCGGTGGCGATGAGGTCGGCGTCGGATTCCGCGCCTTCGCTCAACAGTCTCACCGCGACTTCCTGCAGCCCAGGATTATGCGCGACAACCATGACCGTCTCCGCATCCCCCGCCACGCCCTCGATCGCGGCGATGATCTCCTCGGGCAGGGCGTCATAGAGGCTGTCTTCGAGGATCACCCGGGAGGGCGGCAGAAGAGACTCGACACACTCCCACGTCTCCCGCGTTCGCAACGACGGTGAGACGAGGACAACGTCCGGCCCATACCCGTTCTGACCGAGCCATCGGCCCGAGACGGCCGCGTCCGTCCGCCCGGACGCGGTCAGCGCCCGGTCGGGATCGCCCGTGCCCGGCTCTCGGGGCGCGGCCTTGGCGTGGCGAAAGAGAATCAGGCGGCGCATGGTCGGGCACGGTTCCAAGAACGAAGGTGGAAAAGCGAACATAAACCTCGCGGTTCGTACGGCACTTCCTTGCGCCCGGATTACTACGCGCGATTGACAGCTCCCAGAAAGAAACCCGCTTCGTCCGCCCAGCGGAACCTAGGGATCGGCCCCCGCCCCCGCGGCCGGCTCCGCCTTATCCCGAAGACGCACGATCAAGGATTGGCTGGCTATGGCGAGGAGGCTCCCCTCCTGGGTGTAAAGCCGCATCGACCCGTGGCCGACGCCTCGGTCAATCCCGACGATGGCGACGTCGCATAGCACCCAGGGTGTGGGGACGATCTCCATGAACCTGATGGTGTTATCCAGGCTGTTGCCGCCCGCGTCTCGTCCGAGGGCGGGGCCGATGGCGGAGGGAACATGATCGGCCATGATGGCCAGCATGGCGGAGTCCAGGATCTGACCGCCGCGGGGCCGAATCCACAAGACGAGGCGACCATCGGCGCTGGGACCGGCGCCGACAGCCGGCCCATGGACGCCATGAGCGATGCGCACCTCGATCTGGCTATGAAGATCGGGCACATCCGATCGCCATCGCGTGCTCTCTTGGCAGGTCTCGGGCGGCGGCGCGGCGGGCGGCTGAGCCCACTGCAGCCTTTCGCTGTCTGGCCGTGATCCCAGGGCGGCGTTGACGGTCAAGACCTCGGTGTCCCCCACATGGGCGGTGACACGCGCTTGGGTGGTGTGTTTGCCCTCGGCGGCGATCCGTACGTCCAGATCCACCACGGAAGGCGGCCTGGCATAGGAAAGATACTGCGCCGTGGCCCAGATAACCGGCCGTCCGCAGGTCCGCTCCAGCGCCGCGATGGCGGCGCCCATCCCCACGCCGCCGAACATGAAGGCCCGGCCGGGGGGGCCGACGCAAAGCCCAGGGGTCAGGGGAAGGAACCACCGGTGCGGATTGTGCGTCGGGCGGAGATCGAAGAAGTGTTCGTCCATGTCCCTTCCCGTCGAAGCGCCGACCGCTCCTATAACAGGCCCCGAGGTCGCGGCGAGCCCATTGCCGGAAGCCATCGGGTCACGCCTTGACGCCCTGGGCTCCTCCGCCCGGCTTTGGCGCTTGATCGTGCTGATTTCACTGGGCGGTCTGTTCGAGTTCTACGATCTGATGATGACCGCCTATGTCTCTCCCGGCCTGGTGAAGGCGGGGGTGTTTCACATCGGGCGGGCCGGGCTCTTTGGCCAGAGCGATCAGGCGGCTTTCGCGTCGGCCACCTTCCTCGGTCTCTTCATCGGAACCCTGGCCTTCTCCCGCGTCGCTGACCGCTTTGGTCGGCGCGCGATCTTTACCACATCGCTGATCTGGTACGCCCTGGCGACCCTGGCCATGTCGACCTGCCGCACGGCGGTCGGCATCGATGTCTGGCGTCTGATTTCTGGCATCGGCATCGGCGTCGAGTTGGTGACCATTGATTCCTATGTCAGCGAACTGGCCCCGGCGCGACTGAGGGGGCGAGCCTTCGCCCTCAATCAAGCCATTCAATTCCTGGCCGTCCCGGCCGTGGCCCTGGCCGCCTGGTGGCTTCTTCCGCGGTCACCTTTCGGCTTGGCGGGCTGGCGCTGGGTGATGATCCTCGGCGCGGCGGGCGCCGTCATTGTCTGGGTGATCCGGGCGCGCCTGCCGGAGTCCCCGCGCTGGCTGGAGCGCCAGGGTCGCCTGGCCGAGGCCGATGTCATCGTCTCGCGCCTGGAGGGCGGCGCCATGTCCCGCGCGCGGCCCCCTTCCGCCGTGACGCCCTCGCCCGCCGCGCCGACAGGCCGCTTGGCGGGGGCCTTCGCCCCCCACTATCGCCGGCGCACGCTCATGCTTGTGGTGTTCAACATCTTCCAGGCCATCGGCTTCTATGGGTTCGGTAACTGGGCGCCGACGCTGATCGCCGCGCAAGGGCAGTCGGTGGTCCATAGCCTCGCCTATTCAGCGACGATCGCCGTCGCCTATCCCCTAGGACCCCTGATCTTCGTGGTTTTCGCGGACCGTTTTGAGCGGAAGCATCTGATCATCGCCGCCGCCTTGACGACAGCGGTCGTGGGCATGGCCTTCGCCGGTCAGCGGGCGGGGGCCGCGATCATCGCCCTGGGCGTCACCCTGACGTTCTCAAATAATCTTCTTTCGTTCGCCTATCACGCCTATCAGGCGGAGCTTTATCCCACGGCCATCCGCGCGTCGGCCGTGGGCTTCGTCTATGCCTGGAGCCGCCTCTCCACCGTGGTGTCGAGCTTCATCATCGCCGCGCTGCTCACCGGTTTCGGCTCCGTCGGCGTGTTCGCCTTCATCGCCGGGGCGATGGGCGTCGTTATCCTGGCGGTGGGTCTGTTCGGGCCGAGAACATCGGGACTGACACTGGAGACAGCCGCCGCCTGAGGGGCCGGGCCTGGACTTAGCCCTCGGCCTTGTCGTCCTTGGCGGAGCCGGCGCGCTCGGCGATTCGCGCGGATTTTCCTCGACGATCCCGCAGATAATAGAGCTTGGCGCGCCGCACGGCGCCGCGACGGCGCACCTCGATGGACTCGATCATCGGCGACATCACCGGGAAGACTCGCTCGACGCCTTCGCCGAAGCTGATCTTGCGCACGGTGAAGTTCTCCTGAAGACCATGGCCCGAACGGGCGATGCAGACGCCCTCATAGGCCTGGACGCGCTCGCGCTCGCCCTCCTTGATCTTCACATTCACCCGAACGGTGTCGCCCGGCTGAAAGGGGGGGATGCTCTTGCCGGCGAGGAGGCGGTCCGCCTCTTCCTTTTCCAGGGTCTCGATTATGTTCATCGTTCAAAGTCCTTTTATCCTTGGGCTTTAATCGCCCTTTGCCTGTTGATTGGCGAGATAGGCCCCCCACAAGTCCGGGCGGCGTTCCCGCGTCGTCGCTTCCCTCTGGGCCTGGCGCCACCGGGCCACCTCACCGTGGTGACCCGACAGCAGAACCGGAGGAATCTCTCGTCCCTCGAAAAGCCGCGGCCGCGTGAACTGAGGCTGCTCGAGAAGACCATCCTCGAAACTCTCGTCCCGCAAACTCTCGGCCTCGCCCAAGACCCCGGGCAGCAGCCGAACGCAGGCTTCTATGGCCACCAGGGCCGCCGCCTCGCCGCCGGCGAGAACCGCGTCTCCCACGGAGACCTCCTCGAACCCCCGCGCCTCGATGACGCGCTGATCCACCCCTTCGAACCGACCGCAGAGAACGACGAGACCCGCCGCCCGCGACCAGTTTTTCACCCGCGCCTGGGTCAGGGGCCGGCCCCGGGCGCTCATGTAAAGATGCGGACGGCCCACCGCCGCGACGCTGTCCAGCGCCGAAGCGATAATGTCCGCCCGCATGACTTGTCCCGGACCGCCCCCGGCGGGGGTGTCGTCCAGGAAGCCGCGCTTATCCTTGGAAAAGCCCCGAATGTCCACCGTTTCCAGGGACCAGAGTCCCAAGTCCCGCCAGGCGGTCCCGATCAGGGAGACGCCCAGCGGGCCGGGAAAGGCCTCGGGACACATGGTCAGGACGCTGACGGCGTAGGTCATCGCCCAAGACTAAGGCGCAAGGCGCGCCTTGAGGAGTGCGTCTCTAGAGTCGCTCGACAATGGTGACGTTGGAGAGGCCGCCGCCCTCGCACATGGTTTGCAGGCCATAGCGTTTGCCCCGGGCCCGCAGGGCGTGGACCAGGGTCGCCATCAGCTTGGTTCCCGAGGCGCCCAGGGGGTGGCCGAGCGCAATGGCGCCGCCATTGACATTCAGGCGGTCCGGGTCGGCCTTGGTCTCCTTGAGCCAGGCCACCGGCACCGAGGCGAAGGCCTCGTTCACCTCGAAGAGATCGATGTCATCAATCGAGAGCCCGGTCTTGGCCAGGGCGCGCATCGTCGCGGGAATGGGCGCCTCCAGCATGATCACCGGATCACCGCCGACGACGGTGAGGTGATGGATGCGGGCCAGGGGCTCCACGCCGAGCATCTTCAAGCCCGCCTCGCTGACGATCATGACACCCGACGCGCCATCGCAGATCTGGCTGGAGGTGGCGGCGGAGAGCTTGCCATCCTCGCGCAGGAGCTTGACGCTCTTGATGGCGTCCAGAGTGGAGTCAAAGCGAATGCCCTCATCCACCGTATGGAGGGACGTCGCGCCCTCCTCGTCGGTGACGGAGACCGGAACGATCTCGCCCTTGAAGGCGCCGCCCTGGGTGGCGGCGATGGCCTTTTGGTGGGTGTTGTAGGCGTATTCGTCGAGCTCATCCTTGGTCAGCCCATATTTGGAGGCCATCATCTCGGCGCCCATGAACTGGCTGAACTGGATATTGGGATAGCGG
>Ga0116231_10012052_pt1 | contig 12924 bp, 13 predicted proteins | sample S1TSphgellanicum_2_FD_89695 | JGI IMG/M metagenome (GOLD analysis project Ga0116231, IMG submission 89695) | Host-associated microbial communities from peat moss isolated from Minnesota, USA - S1T2_Fd - Sphagnum magellanicum MG | ecosystem: Host-associated > Plants > Peat moss > Unclassified... | reverse complement strand
TTGCCTTGAAACAAATGGGCAATGGCAAGCTTGAGTGAAAGATGGTGACCTTGACGATGGCAAGTGTGAAAAGACCCATTGCAAAGCTTCCTAGAAGCTACCTACCTGCCTACTTACCTAACTTGGCTAGGATAGCAAGTAACCTAGGATACTTACTAACCTACCTAAGTAGTCTAGGTTAGCTACCCTACTCTACATCGCAATTCCTTCATCTAGCAATGTTGTCCATCCTTCAAAGGTACAAGTGTGGGTGCTGGTTCACACAAGGCCGAATCACACAACTAGCATTCCATCTACCATTTTGTGTGTTGTTTTCCATACAAAAGCCATTGGTTCTCCTTGTACAATTGTCCAGTCAAGTTGGTATCTTACCCCAAAAAAATCCAGTGAACCAGGATGACAATCTGGAAGCAATTATCATATAAAGGAGGTGCATTCCACCTGGTGTTAGGGATGTCCCCTAACACCATGCTAATTTTAAGACTCACACCTACTTACAATGAACATTTTATGTTAAGTTAACATTCAGTTAAAATTAAGCTATCACCCATTTACCATTGGGTGCCACCTAGGATGCCACCTAGATTTTCATTTAACACTGACTTAACATCAAGTGTGAATGCAACATAAGGGAGAGTCAGTTTGTGTCATAAAACTGTTGGTAAGTCTATATTCATAACTAACAATCCTATAGCCCATTTTGTGCCAACATTATTATATCATAGATGAGTTAACATGTTGCTCTACATCCCATTTTTCTTATTCCTTTCCATGATGAAAAGTGGAACATGGCATGGGATGAAAAAATTGACAAATGTGCTTGGAAATTTTTTATTTGTGCTGAGTTTTGACACATTCAAAATTTCCTCCCTCTGTGAGAAGAACATCACAGAATTTGAAAGCCCTTGCACAAGGAAAACTTTCTTTAACAACAAACATTGCACATGGACTCATTTCTCTGACTCAAAAATTCTCACTAACTACAAAATTGTACAATGACTTATACTCATTTTCATTTTGTTATGCCTTTTTTATTCTGACCTTAGGACCACAAAGCCAAATTGTTTTTTTAGCTACAAACCAAATTCCTGAAAAAACATTGCAAGGGAAGGTCATATTGGGTTGACCAATTTATCCATCCAGGGAAGGGTAAATTTGAATGGTTGAAATTCACCCCGCTCACATGGTAAAGGTACAAAGTTATACCATTTGTTTCACATCTAGCTATCAGGGTTGGATTCATTTTATTTACCCTGGTATTTACTTGCGGGCATATCCGGGTAAAGGACATCCTGAATTGGTTTACATTACAAATGAAAAGGAGTACAGGGAACCTCATCTAAGGCCAAACCATTCAATATTGAACACATAACTATGGTTTTGGCAAAATTGAAATCCCATTGATGCATTATAAGAACCATGGGATGTGTGACATCCTTTTGTGCATGACAATTGGCTAATGGAACATGTTAGTGGACACAAAAAACGAATGTTGATAAATGATCAAAATGGTTCTGTGGATAGACCTTAGATGTTTGTCATCTCTTTGGATGATATAGAGCACACAAGCTATATTAATGTCATCAATTTGGGATCCAAACTTTGGGATGCTCAATGGGAACAAATAAATTATTTGATGAAAAAATTGATAGACGGGTTGAACTTAGAAGCAATCTAGGCTGGTCTTTTGATTTCTTAAATAATGCCAGTTCTGGTTGTTCCAAAAACCTTAAAGAACCATTGGGTATCATGAAAGAATTGACAATAATTTTCTGGGCATTTATTTGAATATTTCAAAAACATTGAGAACCACAGTTTCATATTAGAATGCGATATTTCATTTTTTTGACAACTATGATTATATGTCAGAAATGGGTATTTGATTTTTGCGAACTATGATTATCAACCTAAGAACCATCGTGATACCTGATGGGGAGTTTGGTGCAATTTCTAATAACTGCCCCCACGCTGGTTAGAAGTTGTCCAAAGAATGGACACTGATCAGAGCCAAGTGCAATGAATGACTGACTTGAATTTGTAAATCCAAATTTCACATTTGTCCCTAGTAGATATTTAGGGTTTCATGTTTTTTTTCGGTCCCCATGTGCTCTTTATTCATTGTTTTCATGGATTATTGAAGTTTAACAATCATCAACATTATATTAACATCATATGAATAGGCTTTTTATTCTTGATCATATTTCAAATTAGGATTCCTACCTATAGATAGTCACCTTTTTCTTTCTTACTGCAGTCAATGTGTGTCTATTTTTCTATCTTTCAAGGAACATGTCATTTCTCTTCTATATTAATTGAAGTATGCTTGTATGTTAGGATGTATGGATTATAGTGCACATTATGTGAACATCTTTTGTTTAAGTGATTTAGGTTATATATGCATGGAGATAGTTTTCTCCAACATAGTGAATGTTTCACAGTTTCTTGAAATAGATCATACAAGATGGCAAAGATCAAAGAAACAGCAAGGGCAAAAAAATTCATTTGAGAGATTTGAAGTTTGAGATGTAATAGGTATTATTTCAACAACCAAAGTTGTGGATTGGAATGATTTGAAGAGTGTTGCTACTAACAAAGTTGCTTGAAAGAAGAAAGATAAGAAATACTACCTTTGGCCTTTACAAGTCGTTGAGAGTTCATAAGCTCCAACTTGTGAATTGTGTCATTGCACAACAGAATGTGGTCAACTCTAATAATGATCCATGAACAAAGTGCAGAGGAGAATGTGTAATATCTATATGGGAATTAGTATTATCAATGCCAAATGCATGAAAGTGGTTTCAACTCATCATTTATTAACATTCTTTTTTTACTTCAGGGGTAATTATCAAACATGGAAAAAACTTTTGTGAATCACATGTGAAGTAGGTTTTAACAAATAGAATTTTTTTTTTTTTTTTTTTATGGTGCCCCCAAGAATGCAATGATGTAAGTTATATCCTAGCTTACTACATACTATTCAATTCAATATTTTTTGTTAAAATATTTAAAAACACAAGTTTAAATTTTATATTTTAATATACTTTTGATTTACTTTAGGTTCATTATTTTTTGAAAAATAAATAAAATTTAATACAATGACCTTTTCTTAACTGTATTTTCACCCATTTTGATGAATATTTTTAAATATATGCATGATACATCATAAATGTTAAAAGTGAAGACGTTCACTTTTGTGTCTATTTACCATGCTTTCACCCATAATGATTTTTTAAATCAAGCAAATTTCACAAATAATTCTCCTAGCCAACATATTATTACAAGCAATGTTTTCATGATAATAGATAGGCTATTTCAAAGGTGTAGATAAAAGACCTCAATAAGTCTTCTATAAAAGAGTCATTATGTACAGTGATTGATATTTTTGTCCGGAGTTGATGAATCCATGACAATTTGCAACCATTGAAAGTGGACTCATTCCCAAATATATATATTTTACATTCAAGACAAAATGAGTGGTACTCAAATTCAACAACCACAAAACACATGAATGATGAAAAACATTGGTTTCATTCTTTAACACCTATGAAGAAAGGCTAGTGGAAAATATTTGTGACAAACAACCAAACCAAATGGCATATGGCTATTAGTTTAACATAAACCTTTTTAGTCTAATTGATGGTAAATGGCATCTAAGAATTTTTCAAAATAGGTTGTACATCCCAAGGTTGAACTACAACCCACTTATTTGTTGGACAATTGGATGGCAAAGGTATTATATGAAAATTGTTGTGAGAAAATGAAACAAAGGTTCATTAAAAATGGAAAATACATCAAAATGGAAGGGGGTACAAAATAGGGCAACTTTATACAATGCATGCCAAAGTTATTGTGTTTAATTCATAAACATCAAGATGGACCAATTTGGTTCATTTTGTAAGGTGAAAATATGATAAAGTATACAAAAAAGTTGACGACCTAAGTTTAGAATGAGACATTACAGTTTGACACATATTTCAAACAAATGTTACACTACAAAAAGTAGACTTTAAAAGTTACTTGCATTCATAAAAATTTACTTTAAACCTATTTTTATGATATGGAATTTGAAATTTAATGCACAATAATATAAAAATTATATCTCATCTTTGATCATTCAAGTGAAAACATTGAATATATAATTTCTTTGTTGGTTTTTGTTACTAAGTTTTATCAACTTAACAAGTAGATTGTAAAGATAATATACATTTTAGCATAGGTTGGTCGAAAACATGTAGCACAAAGTCATGTTTATTTGATAAGAAGATAAATAGGTTACATGATTGTTTGGGGCATATATTAGCACAAATATGATAAAAATGGTGAGGAAAAGTCTAGCAAAATCTATAAGCAACCAATTCTTGTGAATAGAAAAAGAAAAAAAACCATGAAATTTTTTAAGTTGCACCACACAAATTTATGTGGTCCAATGTTTATGGCATCAATTGACGGTTCCCTTTACATAGTTTTGTTGAAAGATAACCATAATAGTTTTCATGTAACTTATTGTGTTAAACACAAGAATGACACTCTTAAATTTTTTGAAATAATTGAAACATTATAAGAAAAGACAATTTATTTGACTATAAAAAATGTTCAAAAAAATGAAATGGTGATGTCCATTTGACCAAGTAGTCATACTAAACCAGTTAATCTTAGCATGGCCAAGTTTACTATTAGTTTTTCTACTAATATTTAATATGTGTTAGTAACAAGAATTGAACATTGGATCTCCATGGTCTCAAATTAATGTCTTTGCCAACCAACCACCATATAACTTTGTAATATAACATCAATATAATATGTTTACATTTTAAAAATTATTTGATATTTGTAATCTACCTTTCTACAACCTATATACCTAACTATGACTTACCAATAACCAACCTACCCACCTACCTAGATATAGGTATAGATTTATATAAGGTTTTATAATTATATAGATTTTATACAAGTATGGGTTATACATTTGATCTATAAAGTCTATCAGCTTTATGTATAAATTTCAATTAGGTCCTCCTAGAGAAGGACAAAACATGCTAGTGAAAATGTTGGTCAATCTTCACTTAGAACAGTATGAATGCATGCCACATGCATTTTGACCTAAAGAAAACCATCCCTCAAGCCAAACAATCACACTTTTAGGCACTTTCAACATCAATTGACACCTCATTTTGATATAAAAGGTTATGCCTTAGTGTAGGGGCATTTGCAAAATAAGGTTTTGGATGAGGGCACACCAAAGCCCAACCTTGCATTCTAGGAATGTCCCCCACCTCAAGGATTTACCTTTGGTAAAACACAAGGTAACCAACTAATGAACCTAAATATGTGCAAATCACAAGGCATAGGATGGAAAAGTTTGTTACTAATATTGGGCAAGTATTCAATTTTGTAAATGACTATTAATTCCAATTTTTAAATATTTCAAAATCCATGAATTTGATTATTTTGAAAATATCAAAGAACTAGCAATAGGAAAACGACAATTTTGTAGGCAATTATTTGATTTTTCAAAAAATGAAAATCATGGTTACATATCTAAATCAATTGTTTTATTTTGTGAGGACCACAATTATGATGATCCTTAAGAATTACCTTGAGAATGAATGAGGTTTGATACAATTTTTAATACCCACCCAACACCAGTTCTTCACACATATTCCTTAAGAGTTGGGGTAATGATCTTATGCCTACTTAAGGTTAATTCACACTTGGTGATAATGCAAGTGATAACTTTATCAATTCCAATCATTGTTCATATACAACATGCCTTCTTTCTTCAATTTAACATCTCTTTCTCTTCTTGCTTTAAGGTTTTCTACTACACATGAATTTCTTTCATGTGCACATTGATTTGTGTTGTCAAAGCCCTTCACAATGTTTTGGGAAATGGACAATGTTGATTTTCAATCACAACAACAAACATCTACATGAATGCAAAAAGAAGTAAAGGTAAGGGACATGGAAGGGGAAGATCGGTTTGGATGCGAGCTCGTGAAGCCCAATCGAAAGCAACACCTGCAATATCATGTGGAATAGCCATAACACCAAGAACGAATGCAACACCAATAAAAACTACATTGTTGAGAACAAACACAATGTTGGGAAAAGCTAAACCTTTTCAACAAAAACAAGGTAACTAAAAACATTCATAGATATGATTTTTACTAATCTGATGGAAAAAAATGGAGCATTTAACTTGGAAAGAATTGGTTGATCCTTGCTTTCATATGGTACTTGCCATAAGAAATGGGATAAAATAACTGACCAACTGCAAAAGATCACAAAATTGAAAGTTCCTCATAATGGGAAAACGTACAAAGATAAGTGGAATGGCCTAAATTCTGACTACAAGAAAGTCTCAAATTACCTTATAAGGATTGGGCACCACATAACATTCTAGGATCTCACAATTGACAAGTGTGACCACCACCATCTTCGAAAGCAATTTAATTAGGAGTCTACGATGTTATTCAAGCATTCCAAGGAGAAAGGATGATCAACACACTTGGTCATGTGATAGATCTTCAAGTTGAAGGCAATGGAGTTTACATGCCACCAAGTGGATGAGATTTAGAATATTACTTAATATCTCAAACATGAATGATGCAAGAACTTATAGGAGATGATTATGTGCCAAAAGAACGAGCAAATGATGAATCACAAACTACAAATCCAAATGCAAGAGTTGAAGGGTCTGATGGGAATTTCATAAACCTATATGATTTCTCATAATCCAACCAAGGAAATTAACATTGCACCTTTGTCAATATTGCTGACATTCCATCAACTGCAATAGACTTACAAGTCATCCAACAATCTTATAGCACTCATGAGCATAAAGATTAAATGCAAGAGATCAAATGGATTCTCCCTGACCATCAAAACTTCAAACAAGAACAACAACTTCCATCATTGAAATTATGGAATGCATGAACATCACACAATTGGAGATTGAAAAGTGTCGTAACAAAGTTTAATCATGCACAACCAAAGAACAACTCCAATATCTCACGTAAAAGTTTTAAAAATTCATCAAACCAACAAAAATTTGGTTATTGTTATGCTGAATTTGAGTTTGGCGATGTGCCATGTGTTTATTCAAAATAAATAAAAAACACCTCCACCTGGACTTGCTTTCAAATTATTTTGATGATTTTAGTCCGAAAGTTATTAATATACATGAGGTTAGTGATGAGGACAAGAATGAAAAGAAGAATTGAAAAAAAAAATGCAAAGATTTAGATGTAAAAAATATATCAAACCTTTGATTTCATTTTTTCAATCGGACAACATTTGTCACGTGTGAATTTGTAACAAAAAAAAACATTCAATTCCTTCATGGCCTATGGTTTCCAAATAATTGATATAACAATGTTCTTTGTGCAATTCCTTAGATTTCATCACCTTGTAAATGAATGTGCTCATTTTTAACATCAATGTCTACATTTCCTTGTTCATACGTTTTCCTTTCACCTTGGAATTTTGGTTGAGCATTTTCAATTTCTAGTTGAGTCATTAGTGTTTATATATCTTCATTCTACTAGTCATAATCAAATTGTGTAACATACAACAACAAACTACAACATTTGGTAGAAAATGGATATGTAGATTTATTTTCAACATCAATTCTTGGAACATTTTTTTTGAGATCCTAAAAGGGTTCTCCACCACATTTCTGCCATGAGACAATTGTTGATTGAATAAAGCTTCAAGAACAGTATGTCGCACCCCAATTTACTTTTGGGGCATCATCAACCAAGACAAGAGAAGGATACGCTTTATCACCAAGGATATACGGTTGAATTCCTTCTTTTCCGTAATCAACAACAAAACAAGTTTCCATCAATGGTTCAATGATACAAAAAAGAAAGCCACAATACTCATGCATCATTCACAAAACTAGGAACAACAATAAAAATATCACGAATCATTTTCGGTGATCCACAATTGCTTGTAATTAAATGTTATATATTGTTTCAACTTGAAAAAATAGTCATCAACTACAAAACATTGGCCTTTTGGTTTCTACAAGTGTATATGTGTTACATCTATGGCACCATGAATTGATGGCAAGCCATAGAAGTCTTTGAACCCAATCATGATTTCCACCATCTCAATCTTTTTAGGCCATTTGAACTTATTCATCAACATTATGTTCACGACATATATAAACTCATGCAACACTAAATGCATAATATATTTCTTGATAGCAAAAAAATTTAAGACAATGGAAATATCAAGCAACATGAACCAACTTGTACAAGTTGCAAGCCATGCAGATACTCAGAGGCACCGCTAATCAAAACTTGGCATTTTTCTTTTCCATTAAAGGAAATAATTTAAATGTCAAACGCTACACAAAAATTTTACTAATGCAAAAATGTTCGATCTAGCAATGATTGTTGTATTGCATCATCAAAAAATGTGAATACCATGTGGTCAATTTCACTTTATCCTAATCACCAAACTACTAATTGCCCAAAAGTTCATAGACACATGAAATTTAAAATTGATGAAGGATCAGCACATTGTGCATCGTTTCAAAAACAATTGCACATCATCTTTTAAAGAAAATGCATTGTGAAGTTCATCTTTGTCATAACCATGTGCGATCAAATTATGCACCTACAAAACCAACTACAGGAACTAGACCAAAAAAACAAACTTCAAGTAATGCATTATAATGTGAATGATACAATTCAAATGATGCAACACATTCAAAAGAAATTCAATGTGAAAGACTTAATTCAAAAGATGCAACATATCAAAATCTAAAAAACACAAGGAAACATTTAAAAGTGCAAAAAAAATCCATTGTCAAATTGACGCACCTCCAAACTCCTTGAAAGAGTCAAATGCTAGTTTGAAAATGAAAACAATAGAAGGAGTTGGGGTACGCTCCCTAACTCACAACTCTTTGGGGGTAAGAGGGGTGTGCTAAAACTCCGAAACGGGGATTAAGATGAATGACAAGCGAATCAATTATTCATATGGACCTACACAAACTAAACAAATCGGTTAGTGCATAGTTTGAGCATTTTTGGTGCACGGACAAACCATGAGCATACACGGATTCATAATATTCACCATGGCCCGGACTTCGAGGAAGCCATCACCTTCCCCCTTATAGTATTTTCTTTGATTAACCATGGGGGCTGCACCCAAATGTCGTTTTTCCTAGGACTCCCAAGTTAGGAATTTCGAAAATTCTCAAAATTGAGGCTCTCACAATTTTGGAGGCCCATAATTTCTTGTGCAGACCTTTGATTGAAATGAGGTCTAAAGCAAAGTTATAGCCCTTGTCAAAAGCTTTCCAAAGATATGTGGCACGCCACCTACACATTAGTAATTCAAGGTAATTTTAGACTTTTAATGGTTGGGAATCAAATTGACACTTTGATTCTTGGCTTTTATTTCGGCCATAATTTATGTGTAAGTACTCAAATGGATCATGTGAACCCATTTTAGACATCTATGTCTTGAGAATGTTCCAATGGTACAAAGAACTATTCAATCCAATGGATTTTGACCCTCAAGTCGTTCTTTAAATATTCAAAACTTTATAGTGACTCTAACTCTCAAAGTGGGAGTCCATTTGGGAGTGTGTGGGTTCATTCCTTCACATTCACACTCACACTCCTAGGAGTGTGAGTGTGAATGTGATTCCCAAGTTGCACTTTTGGCCTGCACCTTTTCATGCCTTTGCCATGGTTGTGAGCCCAAGGCTAAGGTCATGACACAAATGATATTTGAATGACACAACAAACTCAAAGAAAACTCAATGTGAAGAATATAGTTTGAATGATGTAATAAACCAAAATTTGGAAAATACAAGGAAACATTTGAAAGTGAAAAAATGATGCATTATTAACCATTACCAAAGACAAAGAATAGTAATGAAAGAATGTTGCATTTTAAAAAGTAAATTGGAACCTTCTAGAAGGATCACAGAACTTGTAAAAAAAAAATTGTGAACATGCATTATTAAAAATGATGAAACTTTTCTTTACTAACCATGAAAATTCATCATGAACTTTGAGGGACAATGGACAATAGCCATGAAGATTCATCATGAACTTTTAAGGACAATGCACAATAGCCATGAAACTTCATCATGAACTTTGAAGGACGGTGCACAATAGGGTTACCACTTTTTTTATCATGTTCAAGTATGAACAATGGTAGGTTAGCATGTTGTTAGGAGCTTACTAACCTAATTATCTACTGATGTGTGAACAAGGATAAGCAACAACTAATTAATTAGAATGTAAAAAGAAATGAGTGACACTTGAATTTGATTCACTAATTAACTTATTAACTATCATTTTCAATAGCTTATCATTCAATGTGAATTAGCCTTTATAGGGATAGATTAGTAGGGTGTAAGATATGTCCCACTTTTAATGAGTGAGAATAAAAATCATCCTCTCGTCTAGGAGTGATATTTGGACACAATGGTGCCTTCCAAACACAATAAGAAAATCCTCTTAAATGCTTCATGGATGCTTTATGGATGACATGTAGAACAATCTATCTATGCAGGAAGGTAGTTTGTTTTGTTTTGTAGTTATGAGATCTACCGAACCGGGATGCTTCAGATCATATTCTTGATGACTTTGGAAAGCTCTTGATGAGGAGGGGTGAATCGGCTTGGTTCCATGGTGTTTGGACTTGCAGTGCAAAAGTTCTTGAATGTTAATGATTTCTTCACTGAAAATTAAATTAAATCATAGCTGAAACTTTAGAAGGTATTGGAATGTGCCTTTGATGTTGTTGGAAAGATCTTGATGAGCAGGATTTAATGGAATTTATTTGGTAAGATTTGGATTCAGAATGTGGTAGATATTGATTTTTAAGTAATTTCTGCCACTGAAAATTTAAATAAATTTCAAAAAACCAGGTTTTGGAAGGAAAAATCAGTTGACAACGTGGTAACACTAGAATGTCTACCATTCAATTCAAGTAGAAAGAATTGTGATTGTAACCTTTGGTGTTGTTGGAAAGATCTTGATGATTCAGATTTAATGAAATTTATGTTATGAGATTTGGACTTAGGATCTGGGAAATATGGAATTTTCAATGATTTTGTTCACTGAAAATTTAAATAATTTTTTAAACCTTACATTATAACAAGTTCACACTTGGGCCAAGGGCACAAGCCACATTAGTACCTATTATGTGTGACTTGAATTGTAAGCAGTAGCTGATTCATCCCTTAGGATTTGATTAGAATTTTATGTTTTGCCATGTTTAGTATTTATTCATGTAGGTACAACCATCACATTGCTTCTTCTTTTTTTTTCAATTTCTTTTTTTCACAAAAGCGACAATTTTTTGCTATGATGAAAAATTTACACTGAAAAAACATATTTTTCCAGTTTTTCTCCAAATTTCGTTTTTGTAAAATCACTCACCACCAAAAGAAACTGGAAGAATCCATGGGCCATCATAATATTCCAATGTACCCTACCATATGAATGAATGAAATCCATTTGATTTTGATATATCAGATGGGTGAGAGTAGATACAACATTTTGAAATAGATATCAGCTTGATAAAGGTAAATAAAAATTTCCAAAAACATCAACTGGTAAAGGTATGATGGTTAAAATATCAACCTGGAAAAAGGTTGGGTGAAAAGTACTGAGATCCCAACCCAATTAATTTTGTCTGGCCCAATTTATCTTGGCTCTCCAGTAACTTTTTTTGGTTTTAACCTGACCGCTACCCAACCCAAAGGCTATAACAATGTTACTTAGTTGGATGCAAAGCTAAGACAAATCCGGGGCATTAGTAAATAAGAGCCTCTTCGCCATAAGGCTACTGCCCTTTGTCAGGGTTTGGGCTCTTTGTTAGTTATTTCAACGTAAATTTAGGAATGGTGTAGGGCAGTTGAAAGGGGGATTGCATAATGGGGGAAGAAGAGGGTAGGGTTTTGTGGGGGCCACACACATGTGCATTGGCATCAAGGAGAGTCTGAGGTGGAGCTTACCCTACAATTCAAATACATAAAATGTTCATGTGAACAACCTTTGTAACCTCAGTAATGAGAGTTTGGAAGTAGCTTGCATTTATGATGCACATATCAATGTTAGCAGGTTCTCCAGTTTGGAGTGTTAAACCTAGAGGTTGAAGTTCAGATTGTTCTGACTTGTGAATTAGACTTCTATCCTTTTGATGAAATCAGCAGAAGGACGAGTTTATAAAACTAGCCTTTTGTTGGCCTCGCCTACCAAGGCAAGGATATTCTGTTTAGATTCATTATAGAGTATAGTAGGTTAAGGGATTTTGGACCGTAGGTAGTGGGTATTTTTTTACATGAGGGTTTTTGAAAGACGATATTTTGGCTTGTGTTGAAACTTGAGATTTGTTACAGAGTTACAATATCTTGAAGGATTTTGGTTTTTTCAAGGGGATTTTTCGAAGATTAGAATTTTGCATGGTGAAATATTTGAGTTTCTATAATTCTTCTTTTGCATATTCTGATACATTTTAATGTAAATGGCAAGGCCACAGCGTGACACACCCCTTTTTAGAACTCGAATTGGAACTGGTACTTTAAAAATAAACTTTTCAAAATATGTTCATCTTTGTTTTAGGTAGACACATTGATTAGTTTTTCAAAGTCAACTAGTAGGCTGAACTTTTTAGGTAGCTGATCAGCTTAATTTATTGTCAAAGTTGATACCTTCATATATTGTAATTTTAACTTATATAACTTGACACCTTCATAATTTCCAGTTTTAACTTGTTGTAAAACTTTATACTTAAAAAAAAATTCCAACCTTGGGGAAAGTGGGCCACAGTGAACCAGCACCCACCAGTGCACCATCAAGGATGGATGAGATGTGATCAGGAAACAAATTTTCTGTTGGGTTCCAGTTCCCTAGCAAACCATGGGTGGTTAGCTCAGTTGGTTTC
>Ga0116231_10012051_pt1 | contig 12924 bp, 10 predicted proteins | sample S1TSphgellanicum_2_FD_89695 | JGI IMG/M metagenome (GOLD analysis project Ga0116231, IMG submission 89695) | Host-associated microbial communities from peat moss isolated from Minnesota, USA - S1T2_Fd - Sphagnum magellanicum MG | ecosystem: Host-associated > Plants > Peat moss > Unclassified... | reverse complement strand
GACGTCGGCCGGTGTGCGGGCGCCGGCGAGTTGCTAGTAGACGGCGATCTTCTGCGAGACTTGCGGGATGTAGTCGGCCGGGATGAAGGCGTCGAGCTTGACGTCGATGACGGCTTCGCGTTTGTCCTCGTCTTCGCGGGCGACGCCTTTGCGTTCGGAGATCGCGTCGGCTAGGAGGCTGACGTACGTCTCGAATCCGACCGCGCCGATGAAGCCGGACTGGGCCGCGCCGAGCAAGTTTCCGGCGCCGCGGATTTCGAGGTCGCGCATCGCGATCTGCAAACCGCTGCCAAGGTGCGTGAACTCACGGATCGCTTCGAGACGCGCCTTCGCATCTTCGGTCAGCGCCTTGTGCGCCTGATAGAGCAGGTACGCGTAGGCCTGATGGTTCGAGCGGCCGACGCGGCCCCGCAACTGATAGAGTTGCGCTAGCCCGAATTTGTCGGCGTCGCTGACGATGATCGTGTTGACGTTCGGGATGTCGATCCCGTTCTCGATGATCGTCGTGGAAACGAAGACGTCGATCTCGCCGGCGATGAACTGTTCCATCACCGGCTCGAGTTCGCTCTCGGTCATCTTGCCGTGGCCGACCGCAATTCTCGCGCGCGGGACCAACTTCTCCAACGCGCGCGCGACGCCGTAGATCGATTCGATCCGGTTGTGGACGAAATACACCTGGCCACCGCGATCGAGCTCGTTCGTGATCGCGCGCTGCACGACGGCGTCGGTCGCCGGGACGACGACCGTCTTTATCGACATGCGATTCTTCGGCGCGGTTTGGATGAGGGAGAGATCGCGCACGCCCATCAGCGACATCTGCAGCGTGCGCGGGATCGGGGTCGCCGAGAGCGTGAGGACGTCGACCGTCGCGCGCATCTGTTTGAGCCGCTCCTTGTGCATCACGCCGAAGCGCTGCTCTTCGTCGACGACGATCAGGCCGAGGTCGCGGAAGACGACGTCTTTTTGCAACAGCCGGTGCGTGCCGACGACGACGTCGACTTTCCCCTCGGCGAGCGCCGCGAGCGTCGCCTGCTGTTCTTTCTTCGTTTTGAAGCGCGAGAGTTCGTCGACCCGGATCGGGAAGCTGGCGAAGCGCGCGGTCAGCGTGCGGAAGTGCTGCGCGGCGAGCAGCGTCGTCGGCACGAGGACGGCGACTTGCTTCTTGTCGGCGATCGCCTTGAAGATCGCGCGCACGGCCACTTCGGTCTTGCCGTAGCCGACATCGCCGCAGACGAGGCGGTCCATCGGACGCGGCCGTTCCATGTCGGCTTTCGCATCGGCGATCGCTTTGGCTTGATCGACGGTCGGCTCGTACGGGAACGATTCTTCGAGTTCGGCTTGCCACGGCGTGTCGGGTCCGAACGCATGACCGCGCGCGACCTCGCGTTCGGCGTAGAGTTCCACCAGGCCGTCGGCGATCTTCGCGAGCGCTTCGGAGACGCGACCCTTCGTGCGGGCCCAGTCGCCGCCGCCCATCTTGCTGAGTTTCGGCGTCGCGCCTTCGCTCGCGCCGTACTTCGTCACCTGATGCATCTGATGCACCGGCACCAGCATGCGATCCGAACCCGCGTATTTTAGATCGAGATAGTCGCTGGTCGCGCCGAGGATCGTCTCCGTGCGCAAGCCGAGATACTGACCGATTCCGTGCACCGCGTGTACGACGTAGTCGCCGACCTTCAGATCGGCCAGCGTGACGGGGACGCCTTCTTTGATCGCGCGGAGTTTCACGCGCTTCGCGGGCTGCCCGTAGATCTCGCGATCGCCGAGCACACGCAGGCGCAGTGCCGGGATCGTGAAGCCCGCTTCGAGCGATCCCTGATCGACGTAGACCGTGCCGGCGCCGCCGACCGCGACGCCGTCGGTGCCGAGCGGACCGGCCGCGCGCAGGTGCACGAGCTCCGGCTTCGCTTCGATCGCAATCCCCGCGCCGCGCAAGATTTCGCGCAAGCGCGACGCGCCGGTTGCGACGAGCCACACGGTGTCTCCGGCCGCGATCCACTCGCGTAGCGCGGTGACGAAGAGTTCCAGCCGGCGATTGAAGTGTTCCGCAGGTCGCGTCTCGAGCACGAAGTCGGCGAGGCTGTGCGGTACCCACGCAAGGTCTCCGGATTCGATACCGCCGGTGATCAGCAGCACGCGATGGGCAGCGAGGCAGTCGCGCAGGTCTGCGAGTCGCGGATGCGGCGCGAGGACCTGCGCGAGCAGCGCTTCGCCGACGTTCTCATCGCGCACGCCGAGTTCGCCGGATTCCACCTCCGCGAGCAAGACGTTCGTCTCGCGTGCGGCCTCGTCGTCGAGCGAGCGATCGATGGTTGCGAGCATCCCGGGCTCGTCGAGGACGATGAGCGCGCGATCGTCGAGATAATCGAGCACCGTGACGCGCTCGTCGTAGGCGAGCGGAAGCCACGCTTCGGGGACATCGGCGCCGGTCGCAAGATAGGCGCGCAAGGCGGAGATGACGCCGGGTTCGCCGGTCGCCCGATCGATCACGCGTTCGCGATAGCGCTCGTCGCGCGGGATCTCGAGCCACGGCACGATCGTGAGTTCAGCCAAGCTACCGTCGCTGCGCTGGCTTTGCACGTCGAACGGCCGCAGCGATTCGATTTCGTCGCCGAAGAATTCGATGCGGACCGGCCGCTCCGCGGTCGCCGCAAAGAGATCGATGATCCCGCCGCGGACCGCGTATTCGCCGGCCGCGCTCACGACGTCGACGCGCGCGTAGCCGCGCTCGTAGAGCTGCGCCTGCAGCGCGTCCCAACCCGGTTCGTCGCCGGGATGCAGACGCAGCACGAGCCGCTCGAACGCCGGCTGCGGGACGACGTACTGGCGCAGCGCTGCGACCGGCGCGACGACGATCTGCGGCTTGCGCGCGCACAGATCCGCCAGCAGCGTCATCCGGGCACTGCGCTCCGAAGGCGATTCGAGCGCGCCGACGGTCTCGTCGCGGGGGCGCAGCAGCGCGACCGCCTCGTCGCCGCCGAGAAAATAGGTCAGATCCGCGAACGTGCGTTCCGCAACGTCGGCCGTCGCGACGACCGCGACGATCGTGCCGCCGAGCGCGCGATGAAGCCCCGCCAGGAGCGAGGGCCGGGCGCCCGCCGTCGTCTCGTGCAGGCTGAAGGCGAGCCCGCGGCCGGGTTCGCGGGGCGTGCGCAACCGCTCGATCAACTCGGCGAGCGATCGGCTCGAAGACGGCAGCGCGCGAACCAAGGACGGTGCCAGCACCTCCAGGCCAACACGGGGAGGACGCCCGGCGTTGCGTGGACCGGCCGAATTACTGGCGTTATTAGCAGTGTATTGACACGACTGCTAAGAATCGGATACATTGGCTGTGTCAGTTTTCTTGGTCGCCACGAGTACGACGTCGGCGGCCCACCCGCTTGGAGGAACAGCACCCATGGCAAATCTTCTCGTCCGTCCCTCGGCTCAAGGCAGCCTGATCGGCGACTTCTTCGGTTTCGATCCGGTCCGTGCGCTCGGCGCGGGCAGCCTTGGCCTGGACATCGCCAAAACCGAAAACGGCTACGCCGTCGAACTTCCGGTCCCGGGCTTCGGTCCCGACCAGATCGACGTCACCCTCGAGGATCGCGTCCTCACGATCTCGGGCAAGAGCACGAAGCGCAACTTCACCCGCTCGATCGTCATCCCCGACGAGATCGACACCGAGTCGATCGAAGCCAAGGTGGAACATGGTCTGCTCACGCTGGGCCTGCACATCCACCCCAAAGCCCAACCCCGCAAAATCGACGTCCGCTTCAACTAATCCGTAGACCGAACGCTCGTCTCAGACCGAAAGCGCGAGCCGGCCTCCACCACGGAGGCCGGCTTTTTTGCGAGCGTCACCCGTGTGCGGGGGGCTTGCGGGGGCCTTACGGTGAGAGCGTGAGGGGGAAGTGGGTTGTGGTTTGGCGGCCGTCCGGGGTGGCGGCGGCGATCACGATATCGAAGCTGCGGAAGAGATAGAACGGGATCGCGGCCGGGAGGGTGTAGTTCAGCGCAAAAATCCCCGGACTCACTTGTGGGATCGCGACGAAGCGGCCGAAGCAGCGCGCCTCGACGCCCACGACGTTGGGTGAGGTCGTCACCTGGATCAGCAGCGGGCCGCCCGCGTGGAGGGTGCGGTCGTTGAGCGACACCTGGGTGATGAGCGGGCCATCCGTCGGGGTCGCCGGGGGCGCATAGTTCATCACGTAACGATAGGCGCTCGGGCTCGCCGAAGGAGCCGGTGCTGCAGCCGCAGCCGATGGCGACGCCGTGGCAGTCGCCTGTGGCGACCGCTGGGGTGCCGGTGGCACGCTTGGGTTGCTGCTCGCGGGGACGCTTTGAAGAAGCGCGGCGAGAACGAGCGCGATCATGTGGATGGGGGCTTCTTCCCCGTGAAGCGCAAACCCACGGGCCGATGACCGAAAATTGGGTCCGTCGCGCGCTCGAACGCAAGCGCGACGGCGGGGCGATCGATTCCGCGACCTGGCACGACCTCATCGCAGGCTACGCTGTCGGCACCATTGACGAGGCGCCGATCGCGGCGCTCGCGATGGCGTGCACGATCCGCGGCATGGCGGATGACGAGACCGTCGCGCTGACGGAGGCGATGGTCGCCTCCGGCGAGACGCTGTATTTCGACCTCGACTCGCCCGTGGTCGACAAGCACTCCAGTGGCGGCGTCGGCGATACGGTGACGCTGGTCGCCGTGCCGATCGTCGCGGCCTGCGGCGTTCCGGTCGCGAAACTCTCGGGCCGCGCGCTCGGCCACACCGGCGGCACGCTCGACAAACTCGAGGCGATCCCCGGCGTGCGCACCGATCTCTCGTCGGAGGATTTCGTCGCGCAGGTCGAGCGCATCGGCTGCGCGATCGCCGCGCAATCCGATCGCCTCGTCCCGGCCGACAAGAAACTCTACGCCTTGCGCGACCGCACCGGCACCGTGCCGTGCATCGGGCTCATCGCCGCCTCGATGGTGAGCAAGAAGATCGCCGCCGGCGCCGACGGGATCGTCTTCGACGTGAAGTGCGGTCGCGGCGCGTTCATGAAATCGCGCGAGGACGCAACCGCGCTCGCGCAGCGGCTCGTCGCGCTGTGCGGCCGTTTCGGGCGCCGCGCGAGCGCCCTGATCTCCGATATGGACGAACCGCTCGGCTCGCGCGTCGGCACCGGACTCGAAGCGATCGAAGCTCGCGATACCTTGCGCGGCACCGTGCACGATGCGCGCTTCGAGGAACTCGTGCTGCGTGTTTGCGACGAGATGTTGCGCGTTAGCGGACGAGACGACGGCTACGAACGCGCGCGCGCGGCGATCGCGGGCGGTTCCGCGTACGAGCACTTCGTCGCGCTCATCGAAGCGCAAGGCGGAACGCGCGCGGCGCTGGAGGCACTCACACCGGCCGAGCCGCTCACGCTCGTGCGCGCGCCGCGCGACGGCATCGTCACGGAAATCGATGCGGTCGCGATCGGGGAGGCCGCGCGCGACCTCGTCGCGGCAAGCGGGCCCACGGCGGGCGTGCGCATCATCGCGCGCTCCGGCACGGCGGTGACGGCCGGCGATCCGCTGGCGGAGATCGCCGGCGATGCGTCGATCGCCGCGCGCGTTGCGGCGGCCTATACGCTCGGCGGGACCGCGCCGCCGCCGCTGGACGTCGTGGCGGCGATCGTTCGGGATGCCGCCGGTTCCCCGGCGTCGAACGCCGTCGCTGGATGAAGGCAACGAATCGCATCGTCGTGACCGGCGGTGCCGGACTTATTGGCAGCGCACTCGTTTGGCAGCTCAACCACGACGGTTTCGACGACATCCTCGTCGTCGACCATTTGGGCACGAGCGAGAAGTGGCGCCACCTCGTCCCGCTGCACTTCGCCGAATACGTCGAGGCCGAGACGTTCTATCCGCGCATCGCGGAGCATCCCGAGGCCTTCGGACCCGTCTCGGCGGTGTATCATCTCGGCGCGTGCTCGGCGACGACCGAACGCGACGCAAGCTATCTCATCCGCAACAACTACGTGCTCTCGCAGGAGATCGCGCGCTGGGCGCTGGCGCGCGACGCGCGCTTCGTCTACGCGAGTTCGGCCGCGACCTATGGGGCGCTCGAACACGGGCTGCGCGAAGACCTGCCGGCGCATTCGCTGCGCCCGCTCAACATGTACGGCTACTCGAAGCACCTTTTCGATCTGTGGGCGCATCGCGAGGGCGTCCTCGAGCGGGCCGCCGGCATCAAGTACTTCAACGTGTTCGGTCCCAACGAAGACCATAAGGGCGACATGCGCAGCGTCGTTGCGAAGGCGTTCGATCAGATCTCATCGTGTGGCACGATCTCGCTCTTCGAGAGCTACCGGCCCGCGTTCGCAAACGGCGAGCAGACACGCGATTTCCTGTACGTGAAGGACGCCGTGGCAATGACCGCGCTGTTGGGTCGAACGCCGAGCGCGGTCGGGATCTTCAATGCCGGCGGCGGGGTCGCGCGGACCTGGAACGATCTCGCGCGCGCGATCTTCGCCGCGCTCGATCTGCCGCCGAAGATCGACTACATCCCGATGCCGGCGATCTTACGCGACAAATACCAGTACCGCACGGAGGCGACGATCGACCGGATTCGCGCGGCGGGGTTCACGGCGCCGATCACATCGCTCGAGGATGCGGTTTGCGACTACGTGCGTTCGTATCTGGTGCCGGGGGTGATGCTGGGCTCCGAGATCGCAACCGCGGCGAGCCCGTCGCCCGCGCTCTCGGCGATCAGATAGAGCGGCCGGCCTTTGATCTCGTCGTAGATCCGGCCGATGTATTCGCCCAAGATCCCGATCCCGATCAGTTGCACGCCGCCGAGGAACAGGATCGCGAAGATCGTCGACGTGTAGCCGGGCTGATTGTAGCCGGTGAAGATCCGCAGTACGATCTCGAAGATCGCGACCAGAAATCCCACGATTGAGACGAAGAAGCCGAAGTACGACGCGAAGCGCAGCGGGATCTCGCTGAACGCGGTGATGCCGTCGATCGCGAAGCGCAGCATCTTCGAGAACGGATATTTCGTCTCGCCCGAAAAGCGCGGATCGCGGTCGTATTCGACGCCGGTCTGATTGAAGCCGACCCACGAGACGAGGCCGCGGATGAAGCGGTGCCGCTCGCGCGAGCGCTGCAACGCGAGCACGACGCGCCGGCTCATCAGCCGGAAATCGCCGGTGTCGACCGGGATCGAAACGTTCGTGAGGCGGCGTACGATGCGATAGAACGCCGCCGCGGTGAAGACCTTGAAGCGGCTCTCGCCGGCGCGCGCCTTGCGCGTCGCGTACACGACGTCGTACCCGGCGCGAAAGCGTTCGATGAACGCGCCGATCAGTTCGGGCGGATCTTGCAGGTCGCCGTCCATCAGCACGACCGCATCGCCCCGGGCGGCATCGATCCCCGCCGTTGCCGCGATCTGGTGGCCGAAGTTGCGCGAGAGCGCGATCACACGCAAATGCCCGTCGCGTTCGAGCCCGTCGAACAAGAGCACGCGCGTCGCATCGCGGCTGCCGTCGTCGACCGCGATCACTTCGTAGGCCGCCGGCGGGTCGGGTAGCGCGGCCACCACATCGGCGATCCGGCGCAACAGCTCCGCAACGTTCCCGGCCTCGTTATAGAGCGGCACGACGATGCTCAGACTGTACGCGCCGTCGCGCCGCACCAACCGCCCCGAACTACTCTCCACCGCGCCACCTTCTTGCTCACGGTGGCAGGCCCCGTTTACCTCGTCGATGGGCTAGTTCGTGATATCGGCCCAGTTGTCGACGGTGACTTTCTGGACGGCGCCGGGTTGGGGGACGAGCACGTGCGGCGGTGGGAGTTGGAAAGCGACGTCGCGCTCGCCGGTCGAGAACGAGCCGCGGGTGATGCGGTAGGCGAAGCGAACGCCGGCCGGCAGCTGAAGCTGCGCGGTGAAGTGCAGCGCGTCGACGCGGTTGAGCCGGATCTCGGCGGGGTTCCAGCCGCTGCGCTCGCTCGAGAGATAGACGTCGTCGGTCGGCGGCGTCTGGTTGGGGACGCTGACGTCGATCGTGACCGTGATGAGCTGCGCGTCCTCGTCGCTCGCGTGCGGGACGAACACGTACGCGGTGGTGGGAATCTCTTTCGCGGGCCGTCCGCCGTCGGCGGGGAGCGCGCGGCGCAGCGCAACGATCGTGCCGTCCGGCCCGAGCGTGACGATCACGGCGCGTCCGGCGACGTCCGCGGCGCACGTGCAGTTCGGCGCAGCGCGCAGGACGCCGCCGCCCGCGACGACCAGGCGGGCGCCGTCGAACGCGAGCGCAACCGACCGGAACACATTCTGCGGCGTCGGCGAAGCGGCCGGCGCCGGTGACGGCGAGCCCTGCGGGGTGGGGCTCGCTGCGACGGCGAGGGCGACGATAACGGCGCGCGTGATCACGGCAGCACCGCGAACGTCCACTCGGTGTAGCGTTGGCCGCCCCAGCCGAATTGGTCGCCGCGTCCGAGGTCGATCCCGACGTTGGGCAGCGGACGCAACCGCAAGTCGAAACTCAGCGCGTCCGGTGCGCGGCCGTAGCCGTGGAATTGCGGAAAGTCGTCGGCGGTCGCGAGCGTGAGCCGCAAGCTCGTGTCGGGCCGCGGCGCGTAGTATGCGCTCGCCGTGAAGCCGCGATATTCGGATGCCCCGGTAAAGGCATTGTAGCCCGGCCATGGCGTGCCGTCGGGCGCGATCTCAGTGACCGGTGGATAGAACAGGCCTTGCAGCCGGTTGAAGTAGATGTCGTAGTCGTAGATCGCGGCATAGTTCACGATCACGGTCAGCTTCCGCGAGAAGCGCTTCGAGAGCGTGGCGTTTGCGGTGAACGCATCGTAGCGGGTTGGAAAGTTGTACCAGGTGCGGCTGTAGTCGTACGTCGTCTGCAGTGTCGTGCCCAGCGGCATTTTGAAGAGCGGGGTTGCCAAATACAGCTCGACGATGCGGTGATACGCCGTCTCGTAGGCGAGCGCGTCGGGCGCGGCGCTGAACACGCCGCCGGGGATCGTCGCGAGCCCGTAGTCGCCGCGAATATGCGCGGCCCAGCCGTGCCAGAAGTGCGCGTCCGGCGAACGCAGGCTGAGATCCTCGAACGAATCGGGCCCCGCGATGGTGACGCTGAGCGTCGACGATGCGCGGCCGAGCGCGCCGGTCAGCGTGTAGCCGATATCGGCGATGGAACTGTCCACGTCCGCGCTGATCGTTTGCGAGAAGTGGGAGCCGAGCCGCTCGTAGCCGTTCAGGGCGAAGACGCGGTCGGCACGCTGCGGCGAGTCGATCGAGGTGACGAGATACGCGGTGTCGTCGTCGACGAGATGATCTTGCAGCGCGACGGTTGGGCCGACGTCGGTCTCGTAGCGGAAATCGGCGGCGAGCAACTGGTTCGCGTTCCCGAAGATGCCGTAGGGTTGATCGAAGGTCGCGCCGCCGAGTGAATTTGCGCCGAAACTCGGGTTCGATGCGTACGTGTAGAGGTAAGCGGGGACGGGCACGGCACCGGGCGAGTTCGGAAAGCTCGCCGGCAACATACGAACGTTGGCGTGCGCGGTCACTTCAGCGCGCCGTCCGCGAATGTACGCGCGGCGTTCTTCGAGCTCGGGGAACGCGAAGCGATCGCCGGCGATCGGCACAGCCTTCGCGCCGGCGAGCGACATCGTTGTCTGGCGCGCGCCTGCGGTTGCATCGAGGATGTCGACGCGTCCGCTATCGAGATCGAGCGCCGCGGCATCGCCGCTCGCGCGCCGCGAGCCGTCGCGCAGCGCGGCGTGGCCGGCGAGGACGATGCGGTTGTGCGTCAGATCGGCATAGGCTGCGTCGGCTTCGGCCTGCAGACCGTTCGCAAATGCGATCCGCACGTGATCGTGCGCGACGAGCGCGACGGCATCGGCGAAGAACGCGACGCCCCCGGCCCGTAGATCGTAGGTGACGCGCGCGTCTGCGGCGGTGAGACTGGCGCCGAGCATCCCGAGACCGAACACCAGCGCCGCGGCCCTCGCAACGCGGCGGCACGGGATCACGGGCGTTTTGTTGGTTTACAGCTCGGGGGGTTCGTGCAACCCGGCGGCAAGCCGTTGGGCGGCGTTTTGTCCGGTTGCGGAAGTCCGCCGGTGCCGGGCGGAAAGCCCGTCGTCCCGAGCGGGTTGAAGATTTGCGGGACCGCGTTCGGCCCCGCGGTCAGATTATTCGCCTGCTGATCCGACCACCCGTAGACGGTGTCCTGGACAACGCGCGCGTCCGACTCTCTCACGAAGAAGTTATGCGCATCCGGTTGCAAACCGGTTTTTCCGAGTTCGACGGAATTCCAACTCCCGCGCGTGTACTTGTACGCGAATTTCGTGCCGGAGGCAAAGTTGCGCGATAGCCGGTAATGGATCGCGTCGACGCGGTCCATGCGATAGGCGTTGGCCTGCCAGCCGCTCGCGTCGGTGGCGATGTACACCGAGTCGGTGAGCGGCGTCGTCGGGGGAACTTCGACGAAAAAAGTGACCGCGACCGGTTTTCCCGTCAGGCGGATCTGGCCCGCGAGCTCCGGTGCCGGTTGCTTCGGCGACGTCGGTACCGCGTATTGCTGGAGCGTCGCGAACTGTGCATCGGTCGGTAGACGCCTGCGCGTGATCGCGAGCACGATGATCTGCTTCGTCTTCGGATCGAGCGTCGCTTTCGCGAACATCTTCACGTCCGGCGTGATCGTCGTCGCTTCGCCGGAGGTATAGTCGACGATCCGGGCCGTCGCCGCGAGCTTGAACGCATCACCGGTCGTGAAGTACACGTAGCCGCCGCGCGCGTCGAGCAGTTGCCCGGTGAACGTCTTGAGCGAGTTCATGTCGAGCGGTTTGCTGGGCGGGGCGGCGAGGAACACACCCTGCGGCAGCGTTTCCGCCGGTGCGGGTGTGCTTGAGGGAATGCTCAGTGGGGTTGGGCTTGTCCCGATGACGGGAGCGATCGAGACGGCGGGCGCGGGCGCCGGCCGCTCCTGCGCTTGCGAGCGCGCGGCCGTCGGCGAAAGGGCGACCGCGGCGGCGAGCGCGCCGAGGATCAGCGGGGTCGCCCGAATCGAACGGATCATTGCGAGAGGACGATCCCGAATTGCGGCGACCACGTCTGCGTGAAATAGTTGAAGTAGTAAGCGCGCTGGATGTCCACTTGTAGTTGTCTCGCGAGCCGGACCCGCAGATCTGCCGAGAGTTGCAATGGCGGGCCTCCGTAGACGCCCGGGAATGCCGCCGGAAATGAGGTCGTTCTGCTCAGCCGCAGATTGAGGTTGAAGTAAGGATTCGGCGTGATGATGGCCGATCCCGCGAGCGTCTGCGCCGACGTCAAGCCGCGATAGGTCACGAAGTCGCCGTCGACGGCGCTCGTGTACGGTGAGGTGATCAGGCCTCCCGGCGGATACTGAATGCTTTGTTGAGGGCCGAAATAGCTGCCGTTGGCCGAGATCTGGTATGAGCCGAGCAGCGCCAACGTGCGGCCGTAGATCTTCGAGAGCGTCGCCGTCGTCGTCGTCGTGTCGGTATGGAAGGGCATCGAATACCACTGCCGCTGCTTGTCGAAGACAAGGTTCAAGAAGATATTCTTACCCTTGATGACGGGGATCGATTCCGTGTTCGCGGTGAGCCCGACGAAATCGTTCGTGAGCGTCGTGACGGGCGTGTTGAGAATGTTGATCAAGTAGAGCGTCCCGTTCGTCGTTTCGACCGCCGGGTTGCTATTACACGGATAACCGAGGCCGCACTGATAGGCTTCGTGCTGGAGACCGTAGCCGCCGCGGTACCGTATCGTTACGATCGCTTGGTGCTTGATCGATAGAAGCGGGTGCTGGAGTGAGGTCGCGGAGAGCGTCACTTGGTCGGGATGGATCTGTTGGTTGACGTAGGTGCGCCCGCTCTTGTAGGTCGCGTTGTCCTGCAAGAAATTGAGATTGAACGTCAGCCCGAGTTGTGAGGAGTAGACGTTCGAGATGACGTTCGTCAGACCGCCGGCCTGGGAGGGATCGAACGGCCAGCCTTTACCGATCGTCGAGATCTGTTGAAAAACTCGGGTGTCGATGTCGGGCGAAAACCGGTCGTACGCGATCACATTGTATTGCTTCTGGATCGTCGTCGCGGGGTTTTCGGAGAGCACGACATAGTCCGGTCCCCAGACGAAGTGCTGATCGTACGAAAAGTAGAGGTGATTGATCGAGTCGTAGCGCGCGTGGACCGCCGTCACCGCGTGTTCGGAGGCCAAGAATGGGACGCCGAAGTCCGCGTCGGCGCCCGCAAAACCGTTTTGTTGGTAATTTGGGTTGGCGGAAAAAATAACCGCGTACGTCCCTATCGGCAGATAGGCCCCCACCGCATAGATACTTGCGCCGAGAAAACTCACCAGTGTTTTCGGGAGCACTTTCGCTTCGGTCGACTTGATGAACACGCGCTCACCGTCGAGATTGGGGAAATAGAAGGCGTCACCCGGTTGCTCGCCGCCCTTGATCGGCGCGGCCCACTTGTCGGCGACGAACGTCCACCGGTCCGGTACGGGTGTCGACGGAATGAAATAATGCCGGTCGAGGTCCGGATAGCCCGCGATCGCCGCGCCCCGGTCGTGCACGGCACCGCGATCGACGGTCACGCCGCCGGCGATCACATATCGATTCAGCTTGAGGTCCATGCTAAAGGTTTCACCGCGGATCAGCGTTCCGTCCGAGAGCCGCACGCGGACGTTACCGTCGGCGGTCAAGATGAAGCGATCCGAATAATAGGCGACGTGCTTCGCGCGGATCTCCAGCGATCGCTGCGTATCCGCTTCGGCGCGGCCCGTGACAAGCGCGACGGAGGCCAGCGCGCAAAGAACACTACAGCGAATAAAATGCATGTGATCTCATCCTGCGTTCATCGGCGGAGGAGGCTCGGTCCTGCGAGGAAACGAACCGCGACCCACGATGCCCCGCGTGCTTGCTTTCGTG
>Ga0116231_10012049_pt1 | contig 12926 bp, 7 predicted proteins | sample S1TSphgellanicum_2_FD_89695 | JGI IMG/M metagenome (GOLD analysis project Ga0116231, IMG submission 89695) | Host-associated microbial communities from peat moss isolated from Minnesota, USA - S1T2_Fd - Sphagnum magellanicum MG | ecosystem: Host-associated > Plants > Peat moss > Unclassified... | reverse complement strand
TGTGTGGGGGGTAGAGGTGGGCTCGCTGCGTGTGTTTGGTGGTGAGGATGGTGGGGGTGGGGGGTTATGTGGTGGAATTGGTGCATTTTGCAAATCTGTCTCTCTGTCCAATTCTCTGTCCGAAACAGATTTTAGATTTCCATCACCATGGGTTAGGTTTCAAACAGAAATCTTTGTTGAGGAATTGGCTTTTGATCTGGAGTTTGAGGATGTTAGATGTGTAACATGGCTTTTTAAGAAGTTTATTTCAACAATATTGTGTCGAGAGCTGACAACTGAATTGGAATCTTGCAACATGATGATGTCAGTACATGATGTATATCCGCTGCAGCAGCAAAGATGGGGGGAAAAAAAGTGCAGGCCACATTGAGACCTTTGAATTTGGCCTTTGCAATATGAGATATGGAATTTGATGATGGTGTGCTCCCTCCTCCTCCATTTCTTCTTTGGATCAGAACAATGTTGTGATTCTGGTGGTGATGATGGTGGATCAGGTATCTCGCTGAAGACACAGGAGCTTTATGCCATAGTCTTTGCAACACGCTATCTTGATTTATTCACTGTGTTCCATTCTGTGTACAACACAGTGATGAAACTCATCTTCCTTGGAAGCTCCTTTTCCATTGTGTGGTACATGAGGTACCATAAGGTGGTGCGGAAAACATATGACAAGGAGCACGACACCTTCCGGCATTACCTCCTGATTGTGCCATGTTTCTTGCTTGCTCTGTTCATCAACTATAAGTTCACTTTTATAGAGGTGAGCTGACTGTTTCTTTTGTGTCATTGAAACAGAGCTTCATCTTTTTTGCACTGATGTTGTAGGCATTCTGTTCATATAAGTGGAAAGAATTCTATGTTTGGTTCTGTGGATCAGAGAGGAGCCTTTTGCATTTGTGTGCTTTGTCTTTGTTGAAACATACCTAATTGATCAACAGTGTTGTTTCCAAGTAAAGTGCTTAGTGCATGTTTGGTTGATTTTTGTCTCCACTTCCACTCATTCATCAGCAGCTGTTTAGGCTCTGTATTCCTGTTCTATCCTGCAAAAGATATACTTTTCCTCATATGACTTGAAATTTTAGTTGCTGGGATTCCACTATTTTCATTTCTGATGTTGTTGGCTTTGTTGGTGGGTAAAAACAGGTACTGTGGGTTTTTTCACTATATCTAGAAGCAATTGCAATTGTGCCCCAGTTGGTGCTGTTACAGAGAACCAGGAATGTTGACAACCTCACTGGGAATTATGTGTTCCTTCTTGGGTAAGTTGGACTGATCTGCTCACAGCTGTTGCATTGCCCTTTTTGATGTGCCAATGAACCAAGCACATGCATTATGCACTCCACAAATTTAACTTTTGGCTGTCAAAGTAGTTCCAATCCTTTTTGGCCTTGCCACATTGCATGTATTCCAGAATTGAACACAGCCCAAGCAATCACATCACATTTTTACTGGCCTCTATGCTCCATGTTGGGCATCTATGTCAGCAAGGCTACTACACACAAAGACATCTGACTAAAAGACTGCTGTGCATGAGCTGTTCCTCAACACACCTTCCTTTCTTCAAGTGCCCAGCCACTAGTACATGCATTGAGAAGCTGGAAATGACCAATTTGTCCAATTCAGGAGAAATGTATGATTGCAGGATGTGAAGTAAGCACATAAGGAGCTCACTAAGGATTAGAAGGTGGTTCACAGAATTACTTGCTGGCAATAGTTGAACCAGCCGTTGGTTGGTTTTTTTCAGGGTAGTGAAGTGGTTGACACTTAGTGTTAGGTTTTGGATTGTGTGTTTTGTGGCAGAGCATATCGATGTCTTTATCTGCTCAACTGGATCTACCGATACTTGACAGAGGGTCATTACCAGCAATGGATTAGTAAGTCATGATATCCAACTTCGATAAGCAACTTTTGTGCACACTGATTTAGCATCTGATAGGATCTTTGAAGCCAAAATGCTTGTTTTCTGCTACTTGAAATATGAAATTTCTAGAGCTCCTTGAAAGTTGGATGTTTCTTGGAGCCTCTGAACACCACCACATTAGTTCAAAATCCTGATTGAAACCATGTTGCCCAAATGGGGAGATGTCCAATGATTAAGAAATTTGCATTACAAGTATTGCCAGCATGATAGTCTAAGGGAATTCATTTTTCACTTGCAAGACTTGCTTGATAGATTTGCTTAGAGTTTCCTGTAACCTGGCAATTTAGTCTGAGGTGGAATATTTCTTGTGACTTAACAGATATTCTGTATACTGGCACTGATCTTACAAAATCTGTTTGGGACCTGCAGCCTGGACTGCAGGAATTGTGCAGACAGCTATCTATGGAGATTTCTTCTACTATTATTTAAAAAGGTAATTTGTCCAAGCATTCTTTAAAATTGTCTCAGCTGTCAACTATTAAAAATGTGCAGTATGCAGTTGTGTTCAGTTTAATTTTCACTCCTTAAATCAAACCTTGGATAAATATAGTTCTCCTGTCAGTTTTTCTTTGAGGATTTGACAAAGCTTGTGCAGCAGGAGTTGAGTTGGTGGAGTTTATCTTGACATCTGAATTGAGTTTATGGCTGTTCTAAAATAGTTGAATATGCTCTAAGAAGCTGAAATTGTTTTGTGGTCGTGGTGCAGCTGGAGGAATAGCGAGAGGCTCCAGTTACCTGCCTAGATAGTGTGTGATCATGCCATTTGTCAACTGGTTCAAACAAAAGTACACTGCAATAGCAGGGAATCTTTTCTCCAATGCTGGCATTATCCTTGGAATTGCAGGTTTTGGTACTCGATAGGATGCCATTAGTAGTTATTGAGATTTAGGTGAGCTCAGGGTATTATGTTGGTTCAAGTGAAGTTTGTATCAGTACATTAGTCTCTGCAAACATGAGATTGGGATCGTGCATGGCATGGTTGAATTGTGATGTTTCTCAAAGGAACCTCTCAATTACACCCCGGTTGCCAGATTGTTTCTTGGTGTGTTTTGACTGGAAATTGTCCAGTGTTTGTTGTGTGACTGGGTGGTCAAAGAATTGTATGACCTTTTTACTGAATATCTGAACGTAGGAGAATCCTTGTTACAGTCACATACATAATGCATCCCTGTTCATCATTATTCTGTTGAGAGATTGGTTTTGCGGTTTTGCTATGTTAGAACTTCAAATGGTAGACATCAAATTTTAGCAAAAAATCAGAACCACATGATCAAAACTCATAGGCAGGTAAAGAACCTGAAAAGCTTCTCCTTCCTTCCTGCGAAATGCTCTTTTTTGATAACCCTAAAAACCTAATGCAGACTTATCAAGTTGAACCAGTGTATTTTTTTAATTGGCGAAGTTTTGTCAAATTTCGACCTGAAAAATATGATTTCGACTTTACCCAATTTGAGCAGAGATTTAAAAAAGAATTCAAATCGCCAGATTTTTATGATAAGTTCCCGTAAGGCAGAGCCAAGAATATAGAAATATTCTGAAATTTTTTCTACTTTCATATCTAGTATATAGCCAAATTTGGCTAAATCATTTTCTTGACGATCACCACTTTTGGCTAAATCACAAAATCCTTCAAATGAAACCCAGTTTCCAGTTACACTAAATCCCTACTAACCCTAAAAGAATATATAAATTAATTAATAAACAGATTACCTCACTAAATCCAATTAAATATCGATTAGAATGGAAATCATGCATTTTATTAAATCAAAAAAATCCAAAATGAGAAAATAAGTTTGGTTCCGAAACATTTTTCATCCAATTCACTAACCCTATTCTTCAAAATTAGTCACACTTTCATCCAGATTAAGGGTTTATTGGGTGGGGGCCGCGCGAACGCGAGCCCCCGCTGCCACAAATTATGACGTGCATGCCCCCCGTAGGGAGATGCTAGGGTCGTCCGATCCGAAGTGCAATGGATGAGATTTCCCTAGGCCATCGGCCATCCTGACCACCGATCGACCCCGCCCAGGTAAGTATGTAACACAGCGACGGTGAGGGTATTTATACCCGACGTACCTAATCTCTGTGGGCTAACTATATGGGACATTTTAACAAGCAAAGCAGCTTCCCTTCCCTCGCTTCTCCTTTCTTTCTTTCTTTCTTTTCGTTCTTGTGCCGATTTGTTCTCGTCTCCTCCTTGCTGTGGAATCTGCTTTTCTTTTTTTCTTTTTTTTTTCGGTTGCAAATTTTGCTGAGATTTCGGTGTTTTTGGGTTTGCACTTTTTCTGGGTGTTTTTTTTGCGCATTTTGGTGTTTCGGTGTAGTTGATTTGCTAGGTTTTTTTATGTGGCTTGCTACATTGTGAAGGGTGTTGTTTGTTTCTTGTCTGCTCTGGTCTCTTGGTGGTGTGGAGCAGCATCAGAATTTTGAACTGTCGTCGGGTCCTCGCAGATTCCAGCAGTTTGGATAATCAAAGAGTTGGGATCACTTATCGGTGTATGTGTGGAAGCAAAAACTACTTTGCTCAGATTCATGAACAGTCCCTAATCAAAAGCACTCAGTTAGAATTCAAGATAAGCATCCAGGAAATGTTTGATTTTGGGTATGATAGTTTTAGGCTCCATTCAGGGGCATGATTGTTTTCATCAGAGAACTAACTACTAAGCTCATGTAAAAAAAAAGGAGTGTGCTTTTGTTCCAGATTTTGAGGGAGCATTTTACTTGCAAAGAAAGGGGAAACGGAAATAGAAATTGAACAGCAACAGCATCAACAGTATGTTTCAGCTCCACATTCTCCGTGCATACTTTTGTGTACTTTCATCACTGGTCACCTGAATTTACTTGTTGGGTTGGGGGAAATCACTCCAAAGAGTATTAGAGAAACGGAGAGTTGGGATCAGTTTCCATTGTGAGACCATCATCAATCCACCTCCAAAATTCTGACAACAAAATCATAGTAGTAAGAAGACAAACCCAAAATTGTTTGTCAAAGGGAAGCACATCTCCAAGAAATGAACATATTAGGTTGTTGTCTATCGACAATGCTTAGTTAGTCTTTGAACCCTCATGCATATACAATATATATCCTCCAATCGTGGGGTGTATTCTGATGTTGGGTTGAGATTCACTAACTCAGTTTTTAGCTTGTTGGGTTTTCCTGGCTGCCCATTCTGTTGCACAGTTGATTTTGTTGGACTCTCTTCTGACATTTTCTGGGGTGCATAAGCTTGCTGCACATTGAGAGCAGTAATGTAGGGTTCTTGAAGTCTCAACCACTGCTTTAGAGCAGGATTTCCATCCAGCACATCCTCATGTCCAGCAATTTGCAAAAATCAGGATTTGGGCAATTACTTTTTCTTGATTATTCAGCTTTTTCAGATTGCTTTTCAGGTTACTCAGTTCACCTTTTGCAAACCACCATCTCAACTAGATCAAGTGTGAGACAGAAGAATGGCCACTGCTTGTTGACTGCAAAGCATGCTTGACTGCTCCGCAATGGCCTAACCTGACTGGAAGACAACAGTGAGTCTGTGTCCATGCAAAAATCTAAGAAATGCTGCCTCTGGGTTTTGCATTTCGATGGTCAGCTTCCAATATTCATATGCCCATACTCCAGTTCTGGCATTGCCTGCAAGATCCAACCCCTTCCCAAACACCCCACCCACATCAGTCACTTTGAGTTCTGGATCACCTTGCAACACTGTCAATGGTGAGCTGCTGCATTTCAACTCTGACATACATACATCCATACATTGTTTGTGTAGATTTTAAAATGTGATAAAAGGCAAAAGAGTGCATGACTACACCATACAGAAGTACGCCACAAAATATGGATTCTGGAAAACAACAGAACAATACTCTTTAGTGGCAACAAGTGCCATGGGGTCCATGAGTTTGTGCCACTCAGGCTTTGGTGGCAATGGGAGGGTGCATTCCAAGTTCAAGAATGGCAGCAGTAAAATGTTGCAATGTGTGGAAACACAGCTGTTCTTTCTTCCCCAAAGCATTGCTCAATCACTTCTTCTCCTTGAATGGTGACCTGCAAAGAGCCATTGATTGTGTCAGGGGGCTGAGACAAAATGGCAAGATGGGTAGGATTCCCACCCCAACCCACTGTGCCACCACAGCTGATTTGGACTTCCTGGTTCTGGAGATGTTCTCTTTCTCCTTTCAATCCTGTTGACAATGATGACATACCTAGACTGATCCTCTGACCAGCCATGATATGGTCCAATGCCGAGGTGGGTTGTGATGGCATCGATTGCATCATCCATGTGGCACTCAAGCACTCCTGTCAGATTTCCAGCTTCACCAGAACCAAAAGCATGATACTTGTCACATGAAGTCTAATAAGCTTCCATCTGCAATCCATTTGCTCCCCCATCTCTACTAGTGATTGGCAACAGAGCTCCAAAGGCTCTAGAATCTGCAACATGAGAAAATTGCTGATCAACATTCTAATTGGCACCAAAGAAAAAAAATTCCAACTTTCACATCCCCAGAGCTTCATGTACACCTACCCCTAAGCTGCTGTTCATCAACTAAATCATGGGTTGTGTACCAATGGATGGGAGAAATATTGATGCAGGCCTCCATACCTCGTATGAGTGGGGATGCTCTAATCTATGACTTTACACAACACATGCACTCAATAAATTTTTTTAAAATTTCAGGATGTATTCTAATCTGAAGATAACAATATTCAAATAGTATAATTCTGAATATTATCACGATCAATCTCTACAAAATCCAAGAGAAGAACACCATCATCCATGAGCACACCCAAACAAGGTTGCCATAGATGCACCTATTATTATTTTCATGTAAGTATAACATGGTTATGAAACACATGTATTGATTTATTTTTTTCACCAGTGAAATTGCACCAAAGTTTGCTGTCCTACCTAAAACATAAGGTCATCAATTTATGCAAAGTAGAAATTGGCAGCCATATTAGCCTTACCAGCAAAAATACTTCTCTTGTCACCTCTGGGGTCACCCTTGGATTACCTGGTCAACAAGTGAGAAAACATCCTCTGAGAGAATGAGGCTCAACCTGAGTGCATCAACATCCCAACTTCCAAAACCATAAAATTATTAGTGTAAAAACACCAGCTTCATGCAATGACTAGAGCTCTTGAAGACCTGAGGTGTTTCGAAAAGAGGTGTTAAAAACACCAAGAATGAGTTGCAATCATAAAATGTGGTGAGTGTCACTCATAATACAATCTCAAAGAAGAAGTGATGAACAAGAAATCTGATTGTGGGTGGTGGTTTGGTAGAATTGAATCAAGGATGCATTAACTGAATGCTAGCTGGGGATCATGATGGGGTTCAAAGGAAAAAACGAAGTGCACAAGTAATGTGCAAGAACCTTTTCTGTAAATAGCTATTCAAAAGCAGGGTGTTCCCAAAATAAGCACTTGGTTGATTAATTTTCAATCTACACTTGCTTGGTTGACCTTCATAACTAAGGTTAATAATTTACATGAATAAAAGAACTATTAAAAACAATGTCTTTTGAAACACATGCTCGGTGTGTACCTGGCATTTGCTTAACGTTTGTGGAAGTCATGGTAATGTGGAGATAGGACATGTCCCAAAATGAAATCTTCAAGATGAACTTGAAAGTTCCATATTATGTATGTTGCTATTGAAAATCTATGCTACTATCAGGAAATGGGATCTCAATGAGAATGTTCATTTGCAAAAGAAAGAAAGAGTTGTGAAGTAACAACTGGGTCACACCTAGATTGACATACCACCTTTAAAGTGATGGAAATTGGTGCAAGAATATAAAGAGATTATCACAGGCAAATGTGTGCACTTGGTTGAACATGCCAAATATGAAATTTGTGTTAACAAAGAACTTATGAGTATATGGTGACTCACACTTTCACAAAGTTCATGGCAAAGATTTATTGAGAGGGCAAAGATTATTGAGAGAGCATATGACACTACAGGACCCTAGTCAATAGAATCAGGATAGCATTTGTTCCTTGCAGAGATTATATGCAAAGGGCCTATCTTTTACTTGAACAATGTTGCAAACCAAGGTTTTTTCACTTTAGCTTATTGATTTCCACAAACTTAGAGCTGGTCAGAATTGGTGTGTTAGGCAAAAATCTTGTCCTCTTCTTGGCTCGTTCATTCAACCATTTTATGCACAGTTTTGAGTTAAATCCTGAATCACCATTTGTGGAAAGGAACATTGAGGATCCGATGTTGGAGGGCACATATGAGTTATCACGTAGAGCTATAATGTGATCCACAAGAAGGGATTTGAATGATTGACCTTGCTTTAATCCACTGCTTTAGCCTGATCCTTGAATGATTGACCTTGCTTACTCCATCGCTTTAGCCTGATCCTCACTCCGTTTCCTTTCAATCATCTCTTTTAAGGCCAACTCAGAACTAAGCAAAAACTACAAGGGGAATGCAACCCCTGTGGTATATCATCTAATGCCTTATTTTTCCAGAATTCACCAAGCATCTAGCTCCAGGGCAATTAATTATCCTCAAATTGGAAAAGAGAGGAGAAAGGAAGGTGCCACAATGGGTCTCATTAACAGGTTCTTATTTTCTATAATAACCTGCACATACAAAAAGCCTTGGCAAGACTGTAAATGCTTTACAATAACAGTAGCTGAGGAACTCAGCTGGGACTGCTAGTTATTGAAGTGGATGCTTGGCAAGCAACCTATTCTGTTTGATAAGGTTTGGACTCTGGAGGCCCAAGTGGATACTGGTACTTACCTCCCATTTCACAGACTGCTCAAGAATTCATGGCACTCTTCAACCTCAGACACAATGAGGAGAGCTCCTGACAGCTTTCCTGCTAGCCAGTTGAATTTCTAGCTTGTTGGGCCTGTTGACTGCACATTCACCTGGCCTGTCCACTTATGTTACTCACACTGACAAGGAATTTACCATGGATGCAGTCTTCCCAAAAACAAAATTTTGTCCACATTAACTGAGGACTTTTATTCTTATCATGGGCAGTAACAGGAAGCATTAGTTGTACTCCATCAACAAGTGTTCTTGTTCTTCTGCAGCTCCGTTTCAAAACATGAAGAGTTTAAAAGAATCAGGACACACACACACACACACCTATGAACTGGTGTGGGCCTCATTGCAGCACTAACATTTGCATACACAACACAATAAGCTAAGCAGTTGTGACTTGTATGAAAAGCTAGATCTAACATCCTACATGAGATCGAACACTTTCTTGACATCAGCTTTTGCTCTTGGAGTGCTTGACAAGCCAGTCAATGACCACATCAATGTTGGTTGAGTTTTTGCAAGAAATAGTGTACCATGCCACCTCCCTGTCACTTAGACTTGTCAGGCCCCTATTTCACATAGCCAACAATCCTGGAACTGCATCAGACTCACTCTCCAATCCCTCATCTTCCTTGGGGTACTCATCTAACTTGCAAGGAAGTAACTGTGCATTGAAAAATTGATAACAGGCTTGAACCAACCCTATCTCAACCTTACTCTAGAGCCCTAACGTTGCATCAAGTACAAGGGAGAAAATCATATGTGCAAGAACTTCACAATTTCTGATTACTTATGAGATTAAAGGAGATGTACAAGCTACAATTACAGAAGTATTGAAGTGCTAGCTCAAAGGGGGGGAAGAAGGAAATACATTAGGCTGACAAGTTGTTGCTTTGAAACAGCTTCAGGTTTGTCAATCTTGTTCCCAAGCACTAACAATGGAATGCCATCAAGAGACGGCTTGCTCAAGAGATCATGCAACTCATTTTTTGAAATCAGGATATTGTCCCTGTCTGCAGCATCCACCACATACCTGCCAATGCAAATACAAGCATGACCCACCATTCACAAACTTGGTTCACATCCTTAACTACTAACTTCAGCAGAACTAGTCCAAGTTCCTTTCCCTAAGAGCTTTGTCCTGTGAAAGATCCTAGAAGATTCATTTCAGCTGGTATGAATTACTACCCCAATTTCAGGATTATGATTCAGGGATTACTGCCTTCAAATCCATCAAAGAGTACCAGTTGCTTTAACAAGTGGCCATGGAATACTTACACAATGGCAGAGACACCACGACAATAGCGTTCCCACATAGTACGGAACCGTGGTTGGCCACCCAAATCCCACAGCTTTATTGTTACATTCCCTTTTGATACCTTACGCATATTGAAGCCCACCTGCACTCACATGATCATATCTGTTTTTTCAAACCCCGTTCACCTCCTCAAGTTTCAAATCTTAGCCGCTTCTGAAAGTCCAAGATTGAAGATGCTGCTGGTTAAAATACAAATGAGGGAAACAGAAACATGCAAAAATGCAAAAGCAACAATTCCATCCAACAACTGATCCTGAAGGGCACGTACAGTGGGAATCATGTCTTCAGTGTAACCACCAGTCTGGAACCCAAGCACCACAATTTACAAACAGAGCATTAGTGATGATGATGATGCCATCAGGAAAATGCTTTCAAAGAATCTGCCAGGCGCAATCCATCCCTCAGTTTGTGATGATGACCACATTCCTGCAACCCTCTCACTAAGTGCTAGGGTTTGGTGCTGCTGTGCCAAACTGCAAGAATTTTCATGAGAGACCTTTCACATGTTGAAAAGGGCTAGAGGAGCACATCTGGATCTCATATGTCACAATTCCGAAACACTGGCAAATGTTTGCAAGAGTGTTTCTGGAGATGAATGAGGATCAGGAACCACCGCTGCATCCCTCAATTGTCGAGAAATGAAGAAGTATACATGACCAGAGGATTAGAAAGATAGCCAGAGAGACAGACTGACTGACATCCATACATACAGACATACAGATAGAGAGGGAGAGATGGCAGAAAGGCAGACCGTGATGACATTGACGAGTGAAGTCTTGCCAGCGTTCTGCAGACCTATGAGTGAGAGCTCCATTTCCTGCTTGAAAAACAGGCTGCCAATGCCCCCCACCACCACCACCATCCATCCATGACACGAAACACACAAACACAGCAAATGAAATCCGGATCAAAAAAATTGTCCTTCTCACAGAGCCAATGCCGATGCTCTTGAAACAAACAAGAAAGAAAAAAACCCTAATATCCGATCATCATAATCACCATCAAGCTAACAACAAAATCCACAAACACCGAGAGAACGAAAGTGATATGTACCTCCGAAGCCAATTGAGAAACGCTTCCCATATCCCCATCTTGCTCCACTTCCCCCCAGCATGCAACAAGGCGTGTTCCCAATCCTCTTGTTCAGGATTCTCTGAACTCGCAAACCCTTCTCCACTCCACCTCGATCCAGCGACACTTCCCCCCCTCCCACAAAAAAAAAAAAAAAAAAAAAAAAAAAAAGAAAAAAAAAAGGTGAAAAAAAAAAAAAAAAAAAAGAAAAAAAAAAAACAAAAAATTTTAAAAAAAACTAGGGGTAAAAAAAAAAAAAAAAAAAACGAAGCCTGGGAGAGCGCGAAAGCCTTCGAACAACAACACAAACGAAGACTCGGTCTTTGTCGCAGGCGTCCGCGACAACCCACGACGCCGTCGTCGGGGAGCGCACGCACTAAACAAGGGAAGGGTGGGGTTTGCATGGGAACGAGGAACTGTTCCCCAGGAAATAATTGTTCCATGAGGAAGTTCCCAACAAATTGAACTCGCACTTCAAAAATACCAAATTTCACCTAGTCACCAGGGGGGGGGGGACGTGGGAACTGGGAACAAGCAACAATAATAGGTTAAAATAAGAAATAATAAATGTTCCCATGAAGTTCCCAAAAAAATTTGAACTCACATTTCACAATAGCTTCTTCACCTTGTGAACATTCCTCAAAAATGTGGGAAGGACCCAATGAAAATAACATGGTTCCCCAAGTGCTCTCTCTCCATCTAATCGAATAATTAATTAATTAATTTTGAGGAGTCCATTTCAACAAATGATATATTCTCAAATATTTCATAAAATTCTTTATTTTCCTTCCCAAAAAAAATTCAGAATAAAAATATATATATTTAAGAAATTTCAACATTTCTGAAAATAGTATGATTAGTGTCAAACTTGCCCAAGTACTACATTGTTGGTGGCAAATACCATTAATTACCAAGACCCAAAGTTAGTGTCAATTGTTCACCCCTTCCCCCATTAATAAGCAATAAATACAAAACAATATACAATGAGGGAGAATATAAATGTCCCAAGTAGCATTTTATTTACTCTCACAAACTTATTCACTATTATTCACTAGTGAGCTTATTCAAGCGAGTTGACCTCAAATTCATCATGGTAACCTAACCTAGGACCCAAAAAAAAAAAAAAGGTGATTAGGTAGGTAGGTAGGTAGGTAGGTATGTATCATAACATATACATACTAGATAGGTAGGTACATACAATACTAGATTGATATTAGATAAGTAGATGTATGTAGGATGGGTAGGAACTATTTGGTTGCATAAGTATATTGGGTTAGAGAGAGTGACAAACAATAGTAAAGGCATGGAAGAAGATGAGTCAAATTTTGTGTTTGTCATTGGTAGGTTTTTCAATCACTTTTTTTTTCGATGAAAAGAAAAAGCAAGAGTAGTCATACAATTGGAAATTCATCAAGCGTACGAGCAACTATTGGTTGAGAGATTATTGCCCTACTAGGTACTCATAAGTGCAAAGGAGGAAAAAGAAAAAAAAAGAAAAACTCAATTGCAAATGTGTTTGAGAAAGCTCTCATTCATTCATGTACTTACAAACCCACTTACTTCATTGTGAAGATCTAAAAAGAAAAACTCAATTGCAAATGTGTTTGAGAAAAGCTCTCATTCATTCATGTACCTACAAACCCACTTACTTCATTGTGAAGCTCTAAAAAGAAAAACTCAATTGCAAATGTGTTTGAGAAAAGCTCTCATTCATTCATGTACCTATAAACCCACTTACTTCATTGTGAAGATCTAAAAAGAAAAACTCAATTGCAAATGTGTTTGAGAAAAGCTCTCATTCATTCATGTACTTATAATCCCACTTACTTA
>Ga0116231_10012048_pt1 | contig 12927 bp, 7 predicted proteins | sample S1TSphgellanicum_2_FD_89695 | JGI IMG/M metagenome (GOLD analysis project Ga0116231, IMG submission 89695) | Host-associated microbial communities from peat moss isolated from Minnesota, USA - S1T2_Fd - Sphagnum magellanicum MG | ecosystem: Host-associated > Plants > Peat moss > Unclassified... | reverse complement strand
GGCGGCGCCGGCTGACCGCACGACCCAGAGGGAAAGAAAGCCGCTCATGATGGCGGCATCGCCGCGCGCAACGAAAGCGACCGCCACCACGATGATATATTGTGGATGGCGGCGAATATGCGCCGCGATGAGCGCCAGCGATGCGAGCAGGTTTTTTCGCGCAACTTGCGTCGAAGCGGCCTTGCGGGCAAGGCCGCGCCAGGCGAGCACGGCGCCCAAAAGTCCGAAGGCTGCGGCGGCACGAAACGTGATCTGCCCCGCCGGAACGGCGCCAATGCCGCGGGCCACCAGCCAGGAAGGCAAGCGGGCGGCGATGGTGGCGACCAGAAGCAGTATCGCGAGCTGCTGCGTGATCAGCATCAGGCCGAGAAATTTGCCGCGCGCCGCGTTATCCGGATAGTCGGCCGCCACGGCTGCCAGGGTCGCCGTCGTGGCGGCGGTTCCGAACGCAAACACCGCGCGCGCCCCGAAGAGTTCCGGCACGGTGGCCGCATAGGAAAACAGCACCAACCCCGACGCTACAACCAGCAGGCCAAGGGCAAATACGGTGCGCCGCCCTATCCTATCCGATAGCGCCCCGATCGGGCCGACGCAGGCCAGCACGAGGATTTCCTGCATCACCGAGAGATGGCTGGTGAGCCGGCCGGTATCGGTGGCGGGCACGGCAATCTGCCCATGCAGCAGATAAGGCTGCATGAAATTGACGAAAACATACAGGCTGAGGCTGCAAATAGCGACGCACGCAAAGGCAGTAACATGGCCGGGGCGTATGCCGGCCGCCAGCGCGATGGGGCCGAAATGCGCCTGCGTTGAGGCCGGCACGTCCTTTACCTCATTCTGCGCTGTCACACTCACACTGTATCTTCCCGCGTCTCATGGCGCAGGGAAGACGACACGGGAATCTGTCCACATGTCGGACGAGACATGACGGTCGGATGGTGCAGCGTCGGTTCCGGCGCAGAATTTTGATGGATGCGTGGGGAAACCGGTTGGGGTGATGAGAGGGTAGGAATGTTCTTTTTTGAAAAAAAGAACCAAAAAACTTTTGCACCTGGGCGTACAACGGCGGAGAGGATGAGCACAATATCTAAATTTTTTGCTTTTTTTCAACAAATAAGGTCTTCCTGACTGATCCGCAGACCACGCAAAATGGCTGCAACCCGAGCCGGTTTGCGCCTGTGCACGCGCCTGTGACATCAGCACAGCCATCAGGCTGCATCCGAGGTGCGCACAGCATGATGCTGCACATCATGTCCGTATGTCGGACACCATGGCCAAGCCCGTCGTCCGGATCGGACAACGCGGTAGTTTGAGCCTATGAATTTGGGTATGGCCGCAAATTAGGCGCGCCACACGTCCGCGTTTGGAACCTTGAGCGAAAGCTGAAAGCCCCGTCATGACCGACAAGATCACCATTCCGCTCGCTACCCGGCGCAGGGCTCTCGGTGTCGGGGCTGCAACCGCTGCGTCTCTGCTCGGCGCAAAGGCGAGCGCGACTACCGGCAAGACCGACCGTATCGCGCTGCGTTTCGACGATCCTGTGTGGAACCGCGAGGCGGCCGCGCGTTTGCAGGCCGATACGAACGGATCGCAGGTGTATGGGCGTGCCACCGGTGTGCTGTGCGGCGTTCGGCCGGGCGAGGCGGTGCGGCCGCTGCTGGGCTTCGAGGTGTTCAGCACCATCCGCGTGCTGCGCCAGAGCGACGGCAGCTATCAGCGCATGACCAAGGAGACTGTGCTCTATACCGACCATGCGACCGGTGAAATCCTGGAAACCTGGCTGAATCCCTATACCAACGAGAAGGTCAAGGTGGTGCCTGTGGCGAACGACCCGTACAACTGGGTTATCGCCACCAGTTTTCAGCCGCCGGCCCTGCCGGGCGTGGTCACCGATGGGCAAGCCCGGCCGGGTGGCAAGCCCTATTTGCTGAACTGGTCGAATTTCGGCCCTGATACCGTGATGCTGACCGAGGATTTTCACGGCTACTACCCGAACCGGCTCGATCCGGCGATCTGGAAACGCGAGTCGTCAGGCAAGATGATCCAGTCATCTGAATTGTTCCGCTATTTTATCAGCCGCGCGGATCTGGAAAATCCCGCCATGACGCACGTGCCGGCGAATGGAAGTTGGGTGAGGGTGCAACCCTGGTTGCCTTGGATGCTGATGGGGCAGACCCCCGGCCATGTGATGTATGATGGCATTTTCCGCTCCGCACGCACCTTGGACTATTATCCGAAACCGGTGCTGGAGTACGTGCGCGCGCATCTGCCCAGCTATTTCACGGCGCCTACGAAATGGTATGGGCCGAATTATTCCAGCCTCGAACATTATGCCATGGAGCAGAAGCCGGCCAAGTGAAGATAGAGCTTCTTTTTTGACGAAAATACGCGAGAAGCTTTTGAGTCTTGGCGTAAGAGATGCTGATAAATACACAGCAGAATTGGGGCAGCGCGACGAAATTTTTCCACTGGCTCATCGTGGTGATGGTGCTGGTGCAGGTCCCTGCGGGATATCTGATGTCTTATACCTACGGGCTGGCGGCGCATGATGCAGCGGTGCAGCCGTTGCAGGATGTGATGAGCCAGATACATCACACGATCGGCTTGTCTATCCTGCTGCTGGTGCCGGCACGGTTGGCATGGCGGTTGAGAGGTCCGGCTCCGGGCTTTGATGCGCGCGTGCCCGCATGGTGGAAAATCCTGGCCAGGCTGACCCACGCGCTGTCCTATATATTGCTGATCGTGTTGCCGCTGTCGGGATGGGCTGCCGTCTCCGTCGTGGCCGGCGCGCCGATCTGGCTGTTCGGTTCACGCAAGCTTGTGCCTGCCATCCTGCCACCGATGAAGCCGGATTCTCCCTTCGTTTACACCCTGTACGCGCATGTGCATATCTACGCGGCCTGGTTTGGCGCCTTGCTGCTTGTATCGCATGTGGGCGCCGCTTTCTGGCACCACGCCGTTCGAAAAGATGATGTATTCCGGCGCATGTGGCCGCTCGCAAAGGCATAAGAGGCTTTGGTTCCTTATTCCAAAATGGAACCTCTCGCGTCGGAAGATTTGCAAACTTTCGATTGGAGCCCGCCATCGATCCGTGTGTGCTGTTACAACAGCATCGGCTGGGTGGATGGCACGGCGGTGTTGCCTCGATACCAGCACCAGGTGCCCCGGCCGGTGTGCTTGGCTTCGTAGAGGGCGAGGTCCACGTGACGGTACAGCTCATCCGGGGTCGGCCCGTGCCACGGGTAGAGCGTGGCGCCGACGCTGGCGCCGATGGTGATGGACTTGCCGTCCAGCGCCAGCGGCTTGGCCATGCCGTCAACGATCCGCTCGCAGAGGGAATCGACCTGTTCCGGGTCCCGCACGTCGTGGACCAGCACGGCGAACTCGTCGCCGCCCAGGCGGGCGACAAAGTCGCACGTGCGCACAGCGTGGCGCAGCCGGTCGGCGGCCAGGCCGAGCAGCGCGTCGCCGGTTTGGTGGCCGAACTGGTCGTTCACCGTCTTGAACCCGTCCAGATCGACCAGCACCAGCGAGAAGGGCGCGGCTGGCGCGGCGGCGGTCAGGATGTGCAAGTGCTCGTTAAAGGCGCGGCGGTTCGGAAGCGACGTCAGCGGATCGAGGTAGGCCAGGGTTTCCAGATCACGCTGGCTGGCGCGCAGCTCGGCTGTCCGCTCGGCTACCTGCCGTTCCAGCTCACGCTGGCGCCGGCGCAGGATCATCGTGCGCCAGCGCACCACGATCCCAACGCCCAGAAGCCCCACCGAGGCCTCGCAAAACCGAAACCAGTCAGTCTGGTACCAGGCTGGAAGCACACGCAGGTGCAGCAGCGCCGGTTCGCTCCATACGCCGTCGCGGTTGGAGCCGCGCAGGCGTAATGTATAGAGGCCGGGCGGGAGGTTGGTGTAGGCGGCCATCCGGTGCGCCGCATCCGTCCAGGTCCAGTCGCGGTCGAAGCCTTCCAGCCTGTAGCTGTAGCGGTTCAGTTCGGGCGCAGAAAAGTCGAGGCTTGCGAACTCCACCGACAGGCTGTTCGCGTCCGGCAGGATGTCCAGCGTGCCGCCGCCTTGCAGCCCGGCCGCCATGCCGCTGGGCAGCATGACGCCGCCGACCCTTATGCCGGTGACCACGACAGGCGGGCGGTAGTGCCAGTGCGATACCAGGCTGGGCTGCACGATCGTCAACCCGCCGGCGCCGCCGAACACCAGGTCGCCCTGCGGCGTTATGGCGCCGGAACCGCTCCAGTAGCTCGTCACCACCACGCCCTGCGGCGTCTGCAAGGCGCGCGCGGTGAAATTGTCAGGGTCGATTTCCGCCAGCCCGCGGTCGGTGCTCGCCCAGATCATGCCCTGCGCATCCACCAGGAGCGCGCTGATATCGAGGTCGGGCAGCCCCTCGGCGCGGCCCATACTTTGGAATCTGGGGCGGCCGGCGGCGTCCCGGCCCACCATCACCGCGATGCCGGAACCCGACGTGCCGACCCACAGGCGCCGATGCCGGTCGGTGGCGAAACACAATGCTGCCCCCGGCTTGAGGCTGCCCGGGCGGGCCGGGTCCGGCAGGATGCGCTCCACCGTGCCGCGTGCGGGGTCCAGCAGGTTGAAGCCCAGGTCGGTGCCCACCGCAATCCGGCCGTCGGGCGCGCTGGTGATGGCATAGATCGTGTTGTTGGTCAGCGCCGGCGCGGTGATCCGGCGCAGCACCCGCATGCTGCCGGCGCCGGCGCGCAATTCCCAAACCCCGTCCTGGCCGCCGCCGAGCCACAGGCTGCCGCCCAGGGCGGCGAGCGTATTGACTACGGCATTGGGTGCACGCCATGGCACATCGATGCGGACCGCCGCCGTCCCGGCCGCATCGGCCACGAACAGCCCTGAGTTGGTGCCGATATAGATGTGCCCGCCGTCCTGCCCCGTGTCGCGTCCGGCGCCGTCAATCTCCGCCATTCCGAACACCCGCGGCAACGCGAGCGCACCGGCATTGCCGCCGGAAGCGTCCAGGATTTGCACGCCATTGTCTTCTGAGCCGACCCACAGCGACCCATCCCGGCGGGCTAGCACCGCGGAGGCATCGCTTGCCCTCAGGCCAATGCGGTTACCGCTGCCTCGTTCAGGGTCGCCGAGCAAGGTCAGGATGCCGGCGCCCCCGGCGTCGTAGCGGCTCAGCCCCTGCACGGTTCCGACCCAGAGCAGCCCGGAGCGGTCGCGAAACAGCGACGACACGTTGTTCTTGGGCAGGCTGCCAGGTACGAAAGGGTCGTGGCGGATCCGCCGTGTGCGCAGGCTGGCGATGTTGACGGCGACGATGCCGCCGCCGGCGGTGCCGAGCCAGACCTCCGTCGGGCTGGCCTGCACCATGGTCTTGATTTCCGCCGCGGCCGGTTCTCCGGGCGCGGGCGCCGTCGCATCGATGCCTTTCGCCGGACCGCGGTACGCGCCGATAACATAGGCGCCCTGCTCGCGTGATCCGACCCAGATTTGTCCGGCGCTGTCCTCGACCAGATGCGACACTTCGGCCACAGTGCCATCCGGCACCGGCAGCGGCACGCCGGCGAAATACCGGCCGTCCAAGCTACGCGCCAGGCCGCCGGGGCCGCCGACCCACACCGCGCCATGCCGGTCGCGTAACACAGCCTCAATTTTATCGAAGGGTAAGGCGCCGGGCGTGCCGTCGGCCAGGTCGCCGCCGCGCACCCGGGCCAGCACGTGGCCTGCCGCATCCAGGTGGAACAGGCCCGTGCTGGTAGCGACCCACAGACCGCCGTCGGCGTCGTCGGCAATCTGCCAAACACAGCGCGCCGGGCCGCTGCCGTCGTCGAGCGTCATCTGGGTGAAATGATCCGCCGCCGGGTCGTAGCGCGCCAGCCCGCCGGTGACGCTGCCTACCCAAAGCCGGTCCCGCTGATCGCGGTGCAGGGTAAGGATGGAATGATCCGCCAGCCCGTCGGCCCGCGCGCTGTCGGTGGTGTAGAGGTGGAAACCGTAGCCGTCCCATCGCGCCAGCCCACCGTCGCCGGCCTCCCACAGGAAGCCAGTGCGGTCCTGTTCCATCGCCAGCGGCATCAGCAGGCCCGGGCTGCCGCCATCCTGCACCGCCGGGTGGAACACGGTGTCCGCGGCATTCGCCCAGGCAGAGGGCGGGGCAGCGCGCGGTGTATGTGGCGACAGCACAAGGAAGACGAGCAAGGCAGCAGCTAGGCGCACGCTCTGGCTCCTTCAAACCGGATAAATTATAGCTGGCATCAACCAGAAGTTGCATTATGTTGCAAGTCCGGCTGCATCTGCCAAGGCTGACGGCCCGGTTTCTGCCGAGTAACGGCCTTGTGATCGTCACGGCAGGCGACGCAGAGTGGTGTCCGTCGGTTTCCATCCTGCGGTTCGGTGTTGCGAAAACAATTCCGCTGATCAAATATATGTCATTATCCAAAGTGAGCGCAGGTATTTTAGATGTTCCGCCGCATTCGGTCTCCGCCCAAAGATCTGCCCGTCCGCATGTTTTTGTGTGCGTTTGTAGCGTCCATGGCGCTGGCTTTTGTGTTCTGCGCGAACCAGGCGCGGCCGTTCCTGATGATCGCCGTTGCGTTCGGAATTCTGTTCTGGCGTGCGGCCGGCGTAGCGCAGCAGTCGGCGGATATCGTCCGCAGCGACCTGCGCTTGCGCCAGCTTGCCGAGAGCGCGCCGGGCATGGCGATCATCACTGATCCGGCCGGGCGATGTACCTATGCCAACGCGGCGCTGCGGCGTTTTACGGGGCTGGATGCGGAGTTGCTGCTCGGCAATGGCTGGACCGCGGCGCTGCACCCCGAGGAAGCGGCGCGATTCGCGGCCGCCTGGCGCCGCGCTATGCGAGCGCAAAAACCCTGGGACTCGCAGTGCCGGATCCGCCGCGACGACGGCGCCTCCATCGTCCATGCGGTGCGCGGCCTGCCGATTACCGACGAGGCTGGGCTGATCACCGAATGGCTGCTGGCCTGCACCGACATCCAGGAACTGGCCGACGCGAAGGCGGCACTGGCCCGCAGCAAAGAAGAATGGCAGGCCATCGTGGCCGCGCGCACCGCCGAGGTGGCGCAATTGCAGAAGATCGACACGATTGGCCAGCTGACCGCCGGCGTCGCGCATGATTTCAACAACCTCCTGCAGCCGATCATGGGCAGCTTCGAATTGCTGCAGCGCCGGCTGCCGCGTGCCGACACGCGCAACCAGCGCATGATCGAAACCGGGCTGCAATCCACCCTCCGCGCGGCCACGCTGGTGCAGCGGCTGCTCGCCTTCGCCCGGCGGCAGGATTTGCAGCCGCGCATCGTTGATGTCGGCGGGCTGGTTCTGGATTTTGAGGATCTGGTCCGCCGGTCGCTTGGCGAGGGCGTGGAACTGTCGGTGGAGGTCGAGCCGGGGTTGCCGGCCACCCTGGTCGATCCGAACCAGTTGGAGTTGGCAATTCTCAACCTGGCGGTAAATGCGCGGGACGCCATGCCTGGCGGCGGTGCTGTGACCATCAGCGTGTCACTGCGCGACGCGGGGGATGCCTCCGCGTCGCCGGACGCGGTGCCTGCGCTCGCACCGGGCGCCTATGTGCGCATACGCGTGGCCGACACGGGGACGGGCATGGATGCGCCGACGCTGGCGCGCGCCGCGGAGCCGTTTTTCACCACCAAGGGGATACGCGGCACCGGCCTTGGCTTGGCCCTGGTGCATGGGTTGGCGGCGCAGTCCGGCGGGGCGCTGCGTCTGGCGAGCACGCCGAACCAAGGCACGGTGGCCGAAATCTGGCTCCCCGCGAGCACCGAGACGGCGGCGACCAAGCTTGTCAGCCACGCCGGCATTCCGCCGCTGTCCATGTCATCGACGGTGCTGCTTGTCGATGACGAGGAACTGGTGCGGGGTGGCACCACCGACATGCTGGCCGATATCGGCTACGCGGTCATCCCGGCATCCTCGGGTGTCGAGGCGGTCCGCTACCTGTCCGACTTGACGGTGGCGATCGACATCCTGGTCACCGACTATCGGATGCAGGGCATCGACGGCGCCGATTTGGCGGCCGAGGCGGCGCGGCTGCGGCCGGGCATGCCGGTGCTTCTGGTCACCGGCTACGGCGTCGTGTCGGACGGGCGCGCATCGGGATTGCCGCGTCTGGTCAAGCCCTTTCGGCAGGCGGAGATGGCGGTGCGAATCGCCGAGCTGCTGGAGCAGGACGGCGCCGACACGCCGCCTACGTCGCTGTTCAGCCTATGATGGCTGCCATGTGGCGCTGGGGTCGGACACGAATGTGTCGATCCGTGTGCCGGACTCGTTCCGCGGCATTTTCGGTCTCAAGCCGACGCCAACCTCAAACGATCACGCTTCAGGCTCCCCAGGAAAGCACGACAGAAAGTGAAGCCGCAAAGGCGCGATGAACGCGAAGTTTCGCAAAGGGGTGTGCGTGGAATGATCGGATCATCGCCCAGCCTCATCACGTACCTTTGCGGTCTTTGGCTCTCGCTGTCCTGCTTGCTTTGGATGTTGCGGAAGGGGTGATAAGCCCGCGGCAATGAGCGCCGCCGAGCAGCCGTCAATAGCTAACGCGCTAAGAACAACAATTTAGCCATATGGAACAAACCCCATGACCGATGCACCAACCTTCGCGACCCCGGCCACCTTCCTCGGCGTGTCGCGCTACGACAAGACGGCGCCGGTCACGGTGGCGGGAATCCCCCTCGATATCGGCGTCACCAACCGCACCGGCTCGCGCTTCGGCCCGCACGCCATCCGTCACGCCAGCCGCATGCTCATGGATGGCGCGCACCCCACAGCCTGGGTCGAACCTGGCGCATGGCCGCTCGCCGACATCGGCGATTTTGCGATCTCTCTCGGCGATATTCCCAAAAGCCTCGCTCTCATCGAGCAGCAGGCGAAAGGGCTGAAACATCTCATCGCACTCGGTGGCGAGCACGGCATCACCCTCGCCCTGCTGCGCGCGCTGCATGCGAAGGTCGGCAAGCTGGCGCTCGTGCATTTCGATGCGCATCTGGATACGTGGCCCGAGAGTTTCGGCCAGGAATTCGGTCATGGCTCGCCGTTCTGGCACGCCATACGCGAGGGGCTGATCGACCCCAGGCGCAGCGTGCAGATCGGCATCCGCAGCCCGGTCCAGCGCGAGGTGTGGGACTGGACCATCAGCCAGGGCATGACGATCCTCTCCGCGCAGGATGTGCATGAGGCGGGACCCGCCGCCATCGCCGCGCGCGTGGCGGACATCGTCGGCGCCGCGCCGGCCTATCTCACCTTCGATGTCGATGCGCTGGACCCCGCCTTCGCACCAGGCACCGGCACGCCGGAGATCGGCGGCCTCGCCTCATGGCAGGCGCAGGCGATCCTGCGGCGCCTCACCCCCATCGATTTCGCCGGCATGGATGTGGTCGAAGTCGCACCCGCCTACGACCATTCGGAAATCACCGCGCTGGCGGCGGCGAGTGTGGTGTGGGAGTACCTGGCACTGGCAAGCGTACGCGGTGCGGCCTGGCTAGCACCATGAGCGCATAGATGCCGGCCCCGGTCAGCGGCCCCACGACGGTCGAAAGATCCGCGCCGCCCAGCAGGGTCGCGACCGGCCCCACCAGGACAGACGTATTGACGCACAGCAACGCGGCAGCGGTGCCTAACGATTGTGCAATGACGCCGGCCCAGCGCACCCCGCCGTCGAACCAGAACGGGCTGGCGCTCGTCTCATCGAGCAGCCCGTCGCCGTCGTAACGATTGCGCCTGATGAGAAGATCAGCACCAAAAATCGCCAGCGACGGGCCGAGCAGGCTGACCGACAGCGACAGAATTGCGCTCAAAGTTTCAAGAAAGTTGGAGATCACCAGCGCATAGATGGTGAGCGCCACGGCAATGGCCCCGTCCCACAGCACGGTGGTGGTGCGGCCGGTGCGCACCCCCATCGCTTGCAGCGACAGGCCGGAGCTATAGGCATTCAGCACATTGTTGGTCACCGAACTGGCGGCGATGAGCAGCAGAAACCCAGGATAGAACCAGGCCGGCACGATCATTTTGAACGCGGTCTGCGGATCATTCATATCCACCGCCGTGCCCGCCAGCATGCCGACAAAATTCAGCGCCACCGAAGGCAGAAAGCCGCCCAGCCCCGTCCACAGGGCGATGGAGGCGGCCGGCGTGCTCGCCGGCAGATAGCGCGCGTAATCGCCGCTGGTGCTCCAGGACAGCGGGCCGGAAGCAACGATGGTGACGCCGGCGAGCATGGCGGCCCACAAGCCGGCGCCCTGCGGTGCGGCGCGCACCGCGGCATGCGCCAGCGGATTGGCAAAATTGGCGTGCTCCACCACGAACACGGCGAGCACCGCGAACCCGGCCGCCAGCACAATGGTAAAAGGTCCGCTGAGTTTTTCGATCGTGCCATGGCCATACACGCTGATCGTCAGCGTCACCGCCGCGGTGATGATCACCACGGCGAGCTTGGCCGCGATCCCCACATGCAGGCCGCATTGCTCGATGAGCGCAAAACTCGCCAGCGCGCCGATGGAGAGGTTGATCGCGTCATAAGCCACCGCAATGATCCAGACGGAGACGAACAGATTGACCGAATTGGCGCGCACGCCGAACATGGCGCGCATCACAATGCTGCCCGGCGTGCCGGACGCGGCACCGCTGGCCGCCAGCAGCCCGACCAGCGCCCAGAACAGATTGCCCAGCACCGCCGCCGCCAGCCCCTGGACGATGTTCAGCCCCAGCAGCGGCAGCGCGCCGCCGACCACGACATAGATATAGATCGTGTTCGAGGCTGCCCAGACCACGAACAGGTCGCGCGCCTTGCCGTGCCGTTCGCAATCCGGCACGCGGTCGATGCCGTGCTGCTCGATTTCGCCGAAGCGGTCGGATTTTGGTGGGTGCTCCGGCATCGTCGCGGCGGCTTTCCTGCCCGGAATTGGTGGTCAGGATGAAAGTGTCGCTGTGCCGGTGTCAAACGGAAAGCGCGGCCGGTTTGGTTGGTGCTGGTATCATGTTCGATCTTCTCGCTTGTGGAGGCACCGTAAGAGCCTGACCGAAAATGCGCTAGGCCGAGTCGGCTGGCGTGCGTTTTCGAGCACCGGAGCGGAGCGGCCTCTTGTGGCCGTGAGCACCGGAGCACAGAAAACGTGCGTCAGACGGCCGGCATAGTAGCATTTTCGGTCAGGCTCTAAGATCAACCACGAAGACACGAAGGAAGCAAAGGCACACGAAGGCCGCAACTGTCAGAAGTCCGCGGCGGCACGATCCGCCTCACGCCCCCGCGGAACGCAGGGCAAAAAGCATTTTATCCACAGATGTCACAAATCAAGGCATCGGGCTCATCGGCGCGGCAGCAGGAGAATCCAGCTTTCCCTTAATCTGTGAAATCTGTGAAATCTGTGGATAAATATGACTTAGCGCAGATTATGGAAACCGGCGCATCCGAGCACGGGCAGAACACCTACCGAATTCTCTCAATCTGCGTTAATCTGCGGTAATATGCGGAAAAAAACGCTTTCTGGTGCCAGCATGCCCAACCCCCTCAAGCAACGCCTGGCGAAAGGCGAAGTCCTGATCGGCACTTTCGTCAAAACCCCATCGCCGGCCATCGTCGAAGTCCTGTGCCTGACCGGGCTGGACTGCCTGTGCCTGGACGCCGAGCACGCGCCGTTCGACCGCGGCTCGCTCGATCTGTGCATCATGGCGGCACGGGCCGCCGGGCGGGACGTGCTGGTGCGCATCCCGTCCCCGGCGCCCGAGCATATGTTGAATGCGCTCGATTGCGGCGCCACCGGCATTGTCGTGCCGCATGTGCGCTCGGCCGCGGAGGCGCGGGATGCGGTGCGCGCCGCGCAGTACGGGCACGGCGGCCGCGGCTATGCGGGATCATCGCGGGCGGCGGGCTACACCACGCTGCCGATGGCGGCGCACCTGGCGGCGAGTGCCGCGCGCACGGTGGTTGTCCTGCAAATCGAAGACCCCGAGGCGATCGAGGCGATAGACGACATTGCCGCGGTGCCGGGCGTGGACGCGCTCTTCGTCGGCCGCGTGGATCTGACCGTGGCCTATGGCGCCGCCAGCCAGGATGATCCGCGCGTCGTGGCCGCGGTGGAGGCGGTGTGTGCGGCGGGGCTGCGCCACGGGCGGCGCATCGGCATGTTCCTCGCGCGTATCGAGGATGTTGCGCTGTGGCAGGGCAAGGGCGCCAGCCTGTTTCTGCTGGGCTCGGACCATGGGTTTCTCCTCGCCGGTGCGGCCGATCTGCTGCGGCGCGCAGGGCGCCCATGATCGCGGCCACAATCGCCGCACTGGCCGACGGCCGGCAGACGGCCGAATCGCTGCTCGGCGCCTGCCTGGCGCGCATCGCCGCCGAGGATGCGGGTTTGTCCGCCATGCTCCGCCTCAACCCCGATGCCATGGCGGATGCGCGCGCGCTGGATGCCGCCTTCGCGCGCAGCGGCGCCCTGTGCGGCCCGCTGCACGGCATTCCGCTGGTGGTCAAAGATAATATCGACATGGCGGGGCTGCCGACCACGTCCGGCAGCGCGGCGCTGGCGGCCGCCATGCCGCACCGGGATTCTGAGCAGGTCCGGCGCCTGCGGGCGGCCGGCGCGGTGCTGGTCGGCAAGACCAACATGTCCGAATTCTCCTTCGAAATCCGCTCGCGCAGTTCGCTGGGCGGCGACGTGCGCAACCCATTCAACCGCGCCGTGACCGCCGGCGGCTCCAGCGGCGGCACCGCGGCCGCGGTGGCAGCCGGGTTCGCGCTGGCCGGTCTGGGCACCGACACCGGCGGCTCGATCCGCGTCCCGGCCGCGTTCTGCGGCCTGGTCGGGTTACGGCCGACGCATGGGCTGCTGGACATGCGCGGCACCGCGCCGCTTGCCCCGTCCACCGACACGGTGGGGCCGATCGGGCGCTGCGTCGCCGATGTGGCTTCCCTGTTCGC
>Ga0116231_10012047_pt1 | contig 12927 bp, 8 predicted proteins | sample S1TSphgellanicum_2_FD_89695 | JGI IMG/M metagenome (GOLD analysis project Ga0116231, IMG submission 89695) | Host-associated microbial communities from peat moss isolated from Minnesota, USA - S1T2_Fd - Sphagnum magellanicum MG | ecosystem: Host-associated > Plants > Peat moss > Unclassified... | reverse complement strand
CTGGGTATATAACCAGGTTATATGTATGCACTTCTATATAATCACGTATATCTTTGTTGGAGGTCTGTAATTGTTTTTGATAGCCATACCTCCAAAGAATCTCATGAGTTCCCAAACAAATCCTGTTGGTGGAAAGTCATAGGTAAAATCTCAAGTGGAGGGCATTGTTAGAAACAAGCTACAATCGGAGTTGGTGATAGGTTTTATAGTGTTTAAGTAAGCTAACATTTAAATAATATCATGTAAAAAAAATTGTCCTATGTCAATTAGCATTGACCTCAAAGCTAGTTAACAAATTTTGATACTCATTTACATTTAGGAGAATCATGAAAAAACATTTTGTTAACTTAACATTGACTTGAAATCTCCTTTTATGGGCTGTTATTTAACATTATGTTTTTATTTCAAGATTTATGATTTTTTTGAAAAATTTGATGTTAAGTTAACATTCACATAACATCAACTTAAGAACCCACTTAACCATGTGGGTCACTATGGATTCAACTCAAGATTTCATGTTAGCAAACATTCTTCTCTGAATGCAAAAAATAAAAATAATTTTTTTTGCTTCTCTTAGGCCCACTTTAGATAGTGTCCAGGGTCCAAATTCCTAGAAACCAATTTACACTCATTTGAAACAAATTGATTACTTGAGTTGGACCATGGCTTCGACCCTAGCTTGCATCTTGGTTCTCCAAATCACGAGCTTTCCTTTTGAGCTCCTTTTTTTTCTTTTGATCTGAACCAATTGATTTTCCCTCCGTAATGGTCATCTAAAGGTCTGTGGGTCCAATGTATGGCTCTCAGCCAATAGGATTTCTCTATTTCAGGGGACCGTGGACCTTGAACCCTAAGTGAAAGTGGCCCTTAAGATCAAGTTAGCATAAGGTGAAATTGGAAAATAAGGGGTTAGGCCAGCCAGCCCCCAACGGCCTTATCACGTGCAAATCTCCGCTGTTCTCCGGCAAGGGCCGTTCCTGATACCCTGCGGGCATAAAGGCAAGAGGACCAAAAAGTTACTACGTATGAAGGTTACCACGATGCCATGAAGCATGAGCGACAGGAGTTTACGAAGCCCTAGAAGACACGGTCCGTGCAAAGCCTATCTACGTGCAGTAAGCGAAATAAGCTTTTAACTTAACGGGTATCTTCTTTCTCTGTGCGCCTTTTTCTTTGTGCTCTTGGGCGTTACTGTTGTAAGAGGGGTTTTTGTGGCGTTTGTGCTTCTTTGCGCTTTGGTTTGGGATTCTTTCTCTTCTCTGCGGATTTTTTGGTTCTTGGTTTCGGAAATTCTTTTTGGTTTGTTTTCCTCGCGCAGTAGCCATGGTGGAACTTGCTGTGGAGAAGACGGTCTCCGGGCGAGAATACAAGGTCAAGGACATGTCGCAGGCGGATTTCGGGCGTTTGGAATTGGAACTGGCGGAAGTGGAGATGCCCGGGCTCATGTCGTGTCGCAAGGAGTTTGGGGCGTCGCAGCCGTTCAAAGGCGCGCGTATCACTGGCTCTTTGCATATGACTATTCAGACCGCTGTGTTGATCGAGACTTTGACGGCGCTGGGAGCGGAGGTGAGATGGTGCTCTTGCAACATCTTCTCCACACAGGATCACGCCGCTGCTGCCATTGCACGGGATAGCGCTTCCGTGTTCGCCTGGAAAGGCGAGACACTCCAGGAGTATTGGTGGTGTACAGAGCGTGCCTTGGACTGGGGCCCCGATGGCGGACCCGATCTTATCGTTGATGATGGCGGCGATGCTACTCTCTTGATTCACGAGGGCGTCAAGGCCGAGATTGCCTATGCTAAGGACGGCACCTTGCCCGATCCCAGCTCTACCAGCAACCCTGAGTTCCAGCTTGTGTTGACTCTCTTGAGGTGAGGTCTGAAAGCAGAACCGTGACCAGCGTATGTTGATGACATTCCTGAGACTTCTTCCGTCGTGCCCTCCACTGACGCCGCTTCCTTGAGCATTTTCCCTCATATGTGTAGTAGACGCTGCTACATTTTCAGCGGCATCTGGAGACTCTAGATATGACCTGCATCTTCCATGACTTCAGGAGGTGGGAACTGTATGATGTGGTTCTTATCAAGTAGGAACTTCAGTTTACAGCATTGTATGCCAAACTGCTGTTGATCATGATGATGTTTCTCACCTTTGTGTGCCCGTGAACATCTCTGTCCTGTAGGGATGGGATGAAGGAGAATCCCAAGAAGTACCACAAAATGCTGGAGAGATTGGTTGGAGTTTCTGAGGAGACTACCACTGGTGTGAAGCGGTTGTATCAAATGCAGGATAGTGGATCCCTTCTCTTCCCTGCCATCAATGTCAATGACTCTGTGACCAAGAGCAAGGTTAGGTTTTGTTTCATGTCTAAGCTTTTTTTAGGTCTATAGATATGGCAAATGTGTGTTGTGTTCACTGTGTCTGTTATTTGCCTGTCATTCTGACACTGCCTTGCTAACTGGAGCATTGTCTCTCTGTTGTTTGTTTCTTGGTCATTGTTGATATTGGGAGTTGTCATGGTCTTGTGCCTTCTTGATGTTTGAACTGTGATTGCTGTCCAAATTTTGGTAGATCTGACAATCAACTGCTCTTTTGTCCGGGTTGTTGCATATCATTGTTACTTTGTGTTTCAATACCCATAATGTTCCTTTGTGATTTGTAAATGTGATTCTGGTCTCAAGTCTGGGATTTCAACATTTCTACTCAAGATCTACCCAGGAACCATTTCTTCCCTTTTCATGGTGTAAAACCCAAATGATTGTGGTGCCTACACATCACTGTTCTGAATTGTTGTTCTTGGACATGACGGCTCCCTTTGCATCACATTGCATGCTGATTTGTTTAGATTCTGTGATCTTCAATTGTTTCTGCGGGGTAGTGAGTGTTTAGATTCTTTTCCTATAAAGGTTCCATGCTATGTTGATCTATTTGCACTGAACACCCATTGAGTAGTGTGGCCCATTCCTGTAGCTGCATTTTCAAACTTTTCTTTTGGGTACAAGACAAGAGTTATGATTCACGAGTTTCTGTAGGTGCAAGTGTGTCTGTTATTGTCCCTGTATGTGCTGACATGCACATTGAGAAAAATATGGCAGGTTATCTTTGAAATTTTCTTGCTGTCTAACACCACTTTTTTTGTTAGTCTCGGTTCACTGGTGATGTAGCTACCATCACTATTTTTGTTAGCTACATGATCATCACCAGGGAACAAAGTTCATAATGTAGCTGCTCAAAATGTCTGGTGTTGATGCAGTTTGACAACCTGTATGGGTGCCGCCATTCCCTACCTGATGGTCTCATGAGGGCAACAGATGTGATGATTGCTGGAAAGGTGGCTGTTATCTTTGGCTATGGTGATGTTGGAAAGGGATGTGCGAGTGCCATGAAGGCAGCTGGTGCCCGTGTCATTGTCACTGAGATTGATCCTATCTGTGCACTTCAAGCTTTGATGGAGGGCTATCAAGTCTTGAGGCTTGAGGACATTGTTGCTGATGCTGATATCTTCTGCACCACTACTGGAAATAAGGACATCATCATGGTCAGTGACATGAAGAAAATGAAAAACAATGCCATTGTCTGCAATATTGGTCACTTTGACAATGAGATTGACATGGCAGGCCTTGAGACATACCCTGGTGTGAAGCGCATCACCATCAAACCCCAGACAGATCGTTGGATCTTTCCAGAGACTGGCAGAGGTGTTATCATCCTAGCTGAAGGACGACTCATGAACTTGGGCTGTGCCACTGGTCACCCTAGCTTTGTGATGTCTTGCTCCTTTACCAATCAGGTGAGCTTGTGATCACAAACTAAATTATATGTGCACATATCTAGTTCTATTGATCATAGATAGTTGTCAGTTTGCTTACTACTGAAAACTGCGAGGTCTCTGGCACTAAGGGCATTGTTGTTACTTTTGTCAGGTGATTGCTCAACTGGAGCTGTGGAATGAGCGCAAGTCAGGAAAGTATGAGAACAAGGTGTATGTTTTGCCCAAGCACTTAGATGAGAAGGTGGCTCTTCTCCACCTCGAAAAGCTGGGTGCCAGACTTACCAAACTTTCAAGTGAACAGGCTGCTTACATCAATGTGCCAGTGGAGGGACCCTACAAACCATCCCATTACCGCTATTGAGAAGCTTATCTCTGTTGAAGGCTTCATTCTATTTTGTGTTGGGGTTTTGCCAAAATATGGATGAGTTTCTGTCTGACAGCATCCTGCAGGGTCTGATCCACAGCTGGTCCTTTGGGTTTTTGTGTCTAGGCTTGCAAAGACATTTGTAAGTGGGACCCAAATGGTGCAACTGAACCCCATCAAAGGTGAGGCATTGCTTGAAGGATGACATTATTCTTCTTGTAATTGGAAGATTTATTCTGATATTTCTCTTGAAAACTTGTTCAAGCAGGCTTTTAGCAGACTCACATCTCATGGTGTTTTTCAAGTAGTTTGCATCTTATTGTTGGAATTGCTGTCACATGACAAAAAAATTGTGGATCTGAGTTAAAACAGTTGTGTTGTTGGGGGGGGTGGGGACGAGTTAAACAGAATTTCAAATTAGTCTTTTACACAGCACGTTAACAACATATAAAGCAGAGTAACTCTGAAGAATTGCAACAAATCTTCATGAAATTTTACTACAATGTGTAATATTACAGAGATTCAGGGAACCACTCCAACTAAAATGGTCCAAGTCTGAGATGTTGTATGAGATGGTAATTACACAAGCCCCCTATCTTGAGTGTGAAAACAATGAGTGTATATCTTGACAGTTATCGAACAAAAGACCCTGATTTCTTCTCCTTCTTTGCAAAGTTGTCAGATATCTCCAGCATTGATCCACTTGTATTTGCTAACTCCATATCCTCTTCACTCTCTGCAATGCAGGAGATTATCAGAACACACTGCCACAGAAATGAGAGACTAGTAGACTTTGAAACCACATTCAAGGGCTCTGCAATTTTGATGCTGAAGTACAGTGCATTTACTATGGTTGAATGGAGCATCTTTAGGCAATCACCTCCTATATAGCACCACTGGGAGATTGCAGAGTATAGAAGCTTTACCTTGAGCTAGCTTCCGCTTCCTAGACCAGATAGCAGCCTTAAATCCACGTCTTTCACCCCTGGCAGCATCTATAAACTCTTCAGTCATGATTTCATCAAGCTCCCTATCTGACATTTCGAGCAGTGTGGCCACTGTATACTTACTGGAGGCCAATTTTTTGGCAAAATCTCGAGCTGTCTCTTCCTCCAGAAAGTTGTGAAGCAAAGCCTCAATGTTGTCCTCTAAGGAACCTGCCATTAGGTCCTGATCCAAACCGTCTTGAAGACTAACCACTCTTGTCAACTTCTTCTTAAGATACACACTTGGTGAAAGAGCTGCTGCACATATCCCCCGGCAAAAATGAATCCAACCTTCTCAGAAACTCTCTTCTCCAGCCCTACTCATCAAATCCTAACACCTCCAAATAAATTCAGGTTTGCTGATATGATAGTATTCATGTCCGCAACCAGCCATCCAGTTGACATGATGGATGAAGACGCATGGGATTCTGATGAGAAATTCATCAGTGGGAACAGGCCGAACAAAGATCCCCAGAAACCAGAATAAAAGAGATACAAATCCAGCACATGAATCAGGTTGTCCTTGGATATTAGCAAACAAAGTACAAAAGAACAGCAATTATGAGCCAGGACTGGACAAGAAACCAAAGTGAGGACAGCCACAGCAGGGAGAAAGATAGAGACATTTTCCACACCTCCAAAGTAGGGAGTATGCACAACACTTAGGGGTCGAGCTGGGGGAGGGGAGCAGAGGAAGCGAGCCTGCTTTCTAGCAGATCCAATCCGTGACTGCTTAGGACTGCCCCCTATCAGATCATCTAACACATCAAACCAGGGCCATTTACAGGGAATGTTACCAGCCAGTTTGTCTTTCTCCTGCAATGGTTCACAATAGAGAAGAATCCATCAATATATTCCATATATGGAGCACAGCATATTACCAGCACACACAGATCATGAATTGTGTTAGATTTCCCATCAGCCTACTGAAGCCAATGATTTGCTATCACTTACAGTACCGGAGAATACAATGACAGCTGCCTTCAAGATGTAACTGTTTGTCACAAATACTAAGGCTTCAAAGATTATATTTCATACAAGGTCCCTCAAGTAATAGCCACTTCTAGGACCTTACAACATTCAACTGAGATTGACAAGCCCACCACTCATTGCAGCCAGCAGGGAGACAACCCCGCATATGGTGACAATGTTGCTAAGATTTTATTGAGTTTTACTGGGAATTGGCAGCAACTGACATTACCATTCCATCACTTCTTCCAACAAAAAAATAATTCTCCCTATTCTATTGTTGTCTCATTACCTGACGGTAGCGCTTCTTCAGGCTGTCCACCTTCATGCGACATTGCTCCTGTGTTTTGGGGCTCTTCTCGTTCACACATTGTGCATTGACTATCTTGGAAACTTCTGCCCAGTCTTTGCTACGGAAGTTGCTGCGGTCCAAGGCATGAAACTTCTCCCTGTTTGGAATTAGGGTTACAGTCAGTGACAACAATATTCATGTCTTGTAACACTCATATGCCTCCTGAAAAATTCAGAGCCTCAAAAACCTAAGCAGCATGAAAGAAGACCATTGATCTCTCTGCGAAGCCAACTCAATAGTTTGCGTTCGTCCAATTCTTTTAACCAGTTCAATCTAGAAGCAGACACACCCTGAGTTTAAGAGAAACCAAAACACACACACCACAGCCACATTTCTCAGCTCCAATACCACAAAAAGAATACAGACAAATGTTGTGAAATCATGGCCAGCTAGAAAGAAACATTCCTCTTTTCGCAACAGACTCGGATCCAGCCAGGTTATTACAAGCACCCTATTTCTTGCTCGCTTTGAGGAGTCGATGATCAGGACACCGAAACTGCACAGTCATGGAGAACATATGAAAATTGCTAAAAAACACATTCGATTGGAGTGACGGTTACCTTCCTTTACCTGAAAGCAGAAATCAAGACCGAAGTTGCGGCCTCGCTCCACTCCGTAGCCGGCTCCCTCCCCGGCCCCTTGTGTGGGCTCTCGATCTTGCCCAACACGTGCTCCTCCTCGAACTCGGAGTCTTGGTGATCGGGCTGCTGCTGCTGCAGCAGCTCGTGGCTGCCCGACGTGCCTATAATATCATGATGCTGCTGCAGATGGTGGTGGTGGTGGTGCTGGTTGTGAGCGTCCCCCACCAGTTCCCCGCCATCGCCGCCTCCCCCGCTGCTGTCGTCCTCCATCGCCGCGTCCGCTCCTCCTTCGTCTTCTCCACCCAGGCTCCCACCCGAACGTCCGTCCGTTCTGGTCTTCCCTTCCGTCCGCTAGGCCCTCTTCGTCAGCGTGGCAGTCTGGACGACCGGGGACGAACTCCCACCCCCTGGTTGAACTGCGCTTCGAGAACAGAGTTGGGAACCGTACATGCAAATGATGGGAACTCCTGCCCAGGAATAAGACCGCCTCCCAAAACAATAAATTACATACAAGTATTATTGTAATAATAATAATAATAATATTATTATTATTATTGTGCATAGTACTAATATACATAAATTTACGTTATTGCATCATTATTGGAAAATTTCGCCAAATTCTCAATATCAAAAAATTGGGAAAAAAAAAAAAAAAAAACCTTGATTGGGATGAAGCTGATTGCTACTTAGTCTAGATAACTATAGTACCTTTTTAGGTTCAGCACTTGAGTGCCAAATAATTATTTTATTTTGTAAATTTCACTTTGGCAAAAAAAATTAAAATTGAATTAAAATTTTATTTGAATTCCAATGACAAAAACTATTAAAAATCCAATAATTGGACTGGAATATAGGTCTAAAACTTATGAAACTACCTTAGTGCACCCATATTCATGAAGGAGGTTTTCCAACCATATGAACAGTGCACCCAAAATTTCACTAAAAATTAATTATTGATTTTTATTGAATTTTCAATTACAAAAATACTCAAATTTTTTATAACTCTTACATTATTGTGTGTGCGTGCGTGCATGTTTATTGGAAAATTTGCACCACATTGAAAAGAAAAAGCACATGAAAATTTGTTCAAATAGTTTTTCAAATTTTTAATTTTTTTTCATGCTAAAGTTGCCATATTTTGAGGAAAATAGTTAGAAGTCATCACATTTAGACATTGAGTTCATGGAGGTTCCTAGAACAAAATGGGATTCTGAATTATTTTGGTATTCATGCCTAACCTCTAGCTAGATTTGGCTAATTGTTCGTGAATAATATCTTGTTCATCTACTTGAAAAATTTGAAAAAAGCCTTAATCATAGGCTTAATTGTTACAAAATCACCTTAATGAACTTATATTCATTATATGCTTTTAATTGGTACCAAAAACATGATCATGACAGACCTTGTGGTTTGGGAGATCTCAGCCATGGTTTAATTTTTAAAAAAAAAACATATAAAAAATTGGTGAAAATTTCCAAAACATTAAAAAAATTAACAAAATTTACACTAGAAAACATTCCATATTTTTCCAATTGTTTTTGAAACAATGTAATTTAAAAAAAAAAGAGATCATTAATCTTTAATTGACAAAACAATGAAAAATCATCAAAATGAACAAACTACCTTCCTATTGCAATTAAACATATGGATCTAACTTATACACTTAAAGTCTAGGCCACAATTGTTGTTTGTGTCAATGTTAGGAGTTGGGACAATTGTAAGGATGGTAAAAATAAACATTAATTCACACAAGTAGAATGTTATTTAACAACAACTCTTAATTGGCAATTGATATGGCATTAAAGTCAATTGTCTTATTATCTTGTATTTATTATTTCATTATATCTTTGAAAAATGTACATTTTAGACCTTAACATTGGCAAACTCTATGTATTGTTTCAAAAAATGAATGATTATCTCAATTTTAACACTCATCCTCCTTTTCCCCTTCTTTTGTACTTTGCTAATATTTCATTGCTTTTTAAAACTCTATCTACTTTGGGGCATGATGCGTTGCAATCAACTACAACAAAATTACAATTCAACAATCTTGTATTGATCAAGATGTGGTGCTTTGACAATGGACATAATGTGTTTAATTGTTTTCATTGAATAATAACATTTGAAACAAACATGTTGCAAATGGGATTAACATGGCATCAATATTACTAAGCATTGCAAGAACAAGTGTTGCAAGTGGCATTTCACTGGCATCATTAGTAAGCTAATTTGCAAGTTGTGTTCAGAGTGGATATGAAAGACGCCTAAATTCATGAATCATTTTTGTGTAACTCACAAATTGAATTTAGTTATTTCATAATATTTGAACAAATATCATGAAAGAGATATCAAGAATTATCTTGATGGAAAAAGGTGGAATGAAAATATATATATTTTAAAAAGTTAAGATTTATAAAAAAAAATTCTTGTAGATTTGGACACATTTGAAAATTTGACACCAACATTCCTGGTAGCCATCATTCAACAACTTGTGACGATAAGTAACAATAAAATGCATCACCATTCATAACGTCAAAATCCCCAGTCCACAATTTCATCCAAAATTGAGTTGTTAGTCATTTAAGACATCCATGACTACATGGCTATATAGTCAAATAGGATGTTATATTTTTAAATGTTTTAAAATTTGTGACTATACTCATGAAGGACAATGTTTTTACAACTATAACTGTTGTGACTACAATTATGAAAGAGATCAAAAATATATATTCTCTTAACCTACTAGCCTAGGTTAGATAAAATTAAGGTTGTTAGATTAAAAACCTAGCCTGCATACTAAAAACATAGGCCCTAGCCTACTTCGGAATGTAAGTTAGCCTATTTAACAACCTAGGTTAGGCTAGGTACTTAGGTGAAACCAACAAACTAACTTACTATAATTAGCCTTACAACACTAGGTTGCAATTGTTAGGACTTGAACCTTTCACGTTATCATTGAGGGATGAAGTCTTTAAACCATTGCATCACATTTTTTTACATGATAAAAATGGTCACCATATTATCACAAACTTATTTAAGTAGCCTAGCCTAGCTACCTAATATATATAAGCTACTTAGTAACTTAATAGGTACCTTAGTAGGTTTAGCCACCTATTAAAGTAGGTACGTACCTAATAGGTAATATGTATCAATGTGAGTAAGTAACTAGTACATACCAATGTTGGGCGAGTATCGAAATTATGGGCAGGTATTGATCTAGGCATGCATTTAAGTATGGGTATTTTGACCATCGGGCATCAATTCTCCAAAAATGTCAAAATACGTTACATAGGTAGACCTTTTGGCTCCCATACACATGTAATGCCCATACACTAGCGGGCTTTAGTTTTGCAAAGTTCACAAGATGGACTGGTGGAGTTGGCGTTTTACATGTATCACCTGTGTAGGGTGTTGTAATTTAGGGTTAAAAAATATAAGGTTAAAGGTCACAAATTAGAGGCTTAGTGAGGTTATCAATGGGAGAGTTATGGAGAGCTCTTGTTTTGTGTCGACATGATGAAACACTTTTAATGATGAATCCAAGTTGGAATGGATATGAATGCAAAATTTTAATAATCTTCTATTCATGGTATTGCAATAATCAAGTAAACATCACACATTAACTATAGTTTGCACAAAGTCTTTGTGTCCATTGTTTACCTACAACAAATTTTTCTTTTTCCATCACATCGCATTGTAATTTGTAATTTCTTCTTTTGTATTGTTTTGGAGTTTTTGCATTGCATTGCATTTGTTGTTGTGGAGTTCGGGCATCACATCGCATCAACAATTTGCAATTTCTTTTAAATTTTTGTTATTGTTGCGTTGTAGCATCACATTGCGTTTGTTATTTTGGAGTTCGGGCATCACATCGCATTTGTAGTCTACAATTTCTTTTTCCTTGTTGTTTTGGAGTTGCATCACATTATATCTTTTGTTTTGGAGTTTCCACATCACTTGTGTTTGTTGTTTTGGAGAAATTGCAAATTGCAAATGCAACATGATGTATGCATGCCCGTCTAAGAAAAATATGTCTTATGTTGATGCCCAATGAGCTTATGACCAATTTTGTCAATGTACATGCCCGGGTTTATGTCCGATGGGCATCATCCTTTCCCATTTCTATTATGCATGCCCATCTGAAAATAAAATAAAATGTCCTATGTCTATGCCCAGCGGGCTTCAATTTGTCAAAAAACACATTTATGCCCAGGCCATCCAGGTTTCACATATGATTTTTTTGGTTCATACCTGCCCATAAGGTATTTCTGAAAGTAGATACCCGCCCAACACTGGTAGACACCTAATTTTTTTTGGACTTCCAGGTGGTAGTTTGCCAAGGTGCCCCTACAGTGTGAAAGTTTTCAGAGACATGGAAACCCACTTCCTTTGTGGACTTCATGGGAAATCACCCTGGCGCATTCAAGCAGCACCCACCAGCACACCAGGAAGGATGGATGATAAGTGGTCAGGAAACAGTCTTCTGTTGGGTTCCAGTTCCCTAGCTAACCATGGTGGTTACCTCAGTTGCTTTTTTTTCCCCTACCTACCTACCTACTAATAACAACATTACAAGCAGGTTGTTAATAGGTAGGTAATGAAAGCAGCCCTCACCTTTGCGAACCATCTACTCACCTAGTAGTTACCTATTTTCCTACCTATCTATCTAGCAATATATGGGACCTATTTTCCTACAGAATTGGGTTACCAATGTGAAACCAAATATTAACTCAGTTGATGTTCATCCACAAGTGAGTAAAAACAAGCATCCAGTGGATGGGCGCAAACAAACGTTTTAAGTTTTTGCAGTTTTGTAACACACAAGTAATAAGTCATAAGTGGAAAAAAAGTTAATACAAAGTACATATAAGTCCTATTAAGATTAGTTGTCAACATCTAATTTTGTAATGTCCTTTCACTTCAAACAAAGCAACTTATGCTGAGTAATCCAACCCAAGCTTTCAAACTCAAGAAGTTTCCAATGTCTTTTGTGCAAGCTGTGCTCTTGACTGCCACACAAAAAGCAAGTGAGAAATTTATTAGAATAATACCCAACTCAACTACACTGTAAACCAATAATAATAATAACTAATGAAGTTCTTTTTTTGGGGGGAGTTGGTGCCAGTCACTGGAGTGCAAGGGATTACTTAGCCTCATTCCTACAGAACCGACTTAGTTATTCCAAAAAAATAAAATAAATTCACACCCCAAAAAAAGGGGCTGGTACTAGTAGATATCATTAAATAATGCTTTAAATTTATTGCCTCAATTGATCTAATGAATGAGTAAGGAGCATCAATTCCAGAGCCTGGATTTTTTTTTTTTAAACATGTCTTCAATTACCAGGCTAATTGTTTGCACCATGATTCTGTAATTCCATTGCTTGAGTGAGAATTAGTGATTGCAAAAAACAGCACAACAATCCAAAAGAGGAGAGTAAGCATGGACAAGATTTCGTAAGGGACGACTGTCCACGACCACTTTGGTAAGCCGTCTTCCGGTGTGAACTGGGGGACGCCGTTGGCGTCGTAGCGGAGGAAGGACTTGCGTTGCTTGGCTCTGATGTTGCGTCCCGGAGACAAAATGTACACCACTGGTACTAACATGTGTGCAGCAGTGCTGATGAAGAAGACTCCCAAGCCAATGACTAGGAATTTCTCTGAACAGTTTGCTGAGATTCCGCTTGCATGGTAGAATCGAGCCAAGAGAACACCCAAAGTGATGATCACGTACATCAGATGGAATCTCACTAGCTTCAGTTGACTGGAATATAATAATTTCTTCAGATAGCTGATCCAGTTGGGTTTGTGAGAGCTGCCGGCGGATTTGAATCCAGCTGCACTTGCTGCTGCACTACTGTCAATGTTGCTGGTGGGTACAAATGAGAAGGAAGCGTTGAAATT
>Ga0116231_10012045_pt1 | contig 12930 bp, 10 predicted proteins | sample S1TSphgellanicum_2_FD_89695 | JGI IMG/M metagenome (GOLD analysis project Ga0116231, IMG submission 89695) | Host-associated microbial communities from peat moss isolated from Minnesota, USA - S1T2_Fd - Sphagnum magellanicum MG | ecosystem: Host-associated > Plants > Peat moss > Unclassified... | reverse complement strand
CGCGCATGCGCATCTCTGCCAGGAGCTGCGTGGCCAGGCGCGCGCGGTCCGGCTGCATGGCGGCCAGGATCGGGGCGGCCTTGCGGTCCTGCATGCGGTCCAGGACCTGCAGCAGCACCTGCATGTCCAGCGCATCGAAAATGGTCGCGGCATCGCGTGGCTTCATGTCCTCGTACACATGTACGAGGCCGGTCCAGTTCTCCGACGCATGCTCCTGCCGCACCGCCTCCAGCGCTTCGAGCCGCGCCTGGAGCGTGTTGAGCTGGTCGAGCCTGGCGTTCAGCTTCGCCTCGGCGGCGGCCTGCACCGCCTCGCGCTGATCCAGCATGGCGGCGCGGGCCTCCAGCGCCTCGTGGCGCTTGCGCAAATCGAGCAGCAGCGACCGCTCGGCGGCGCTGACCGGCATCGGGTCCGGCGGAGGCACGGCATTGACGACAGGCGGGGGTTGGGCGGGCGCCGGCGGGGCGGGCGCTGCCTTCATTGCGGTCTGTGCGGGCGGGGCCGCGGGGGCGGAGGGCTTCGGCGTGTCTGCCGCCGGGGTGGAGGCGGCGGGTGCCGCCGGAAGCGCGGGCTGGCCGGCCGCATCGCGGGCGAAGCTGATGGTTTTGACCACGAGCAGCAAAGCCATCACGGCAATCGTGGGGGGAAGCAGCCGCAGCCGCGGGAGGGTGATGGGCATGGCGCGACGTCACCGCCCGCCGCGCAGGGCGCGCAGCAGATCGCGCTCGGCCTGGCTGCGCAGCCGCCCCAGGTCCACGCCCATGTCGGCACCCGGATCGGCGCCCATGCTGGCGGTGACATCGTCGTTGCCCGCGGTCTGCGGCGGTGGACCAAAGGTGGGTTCCAGCCGGCCGAACGGCAGGGCGCCAAACTCGCTGCTTGTGGCAGGCGCGGGGGCGGACGGCGCCGGCAGGCCCTGCGTATCCTCCATCATGCGGGCGGAGCGGATGGCGCTTTCCAGCCGCTGCGCCAGCTTGTCGCTGCGGTTGGCCAGAAACTCGATCTCGTCACGCAGCAACTGCGCCTGCTCGATCTGCTTGCCGATCTGGCGGCCGGCGCCATCGGCAGCCGCCCGCAGCCGGTCGATGCCGCTTTCCGCCTGCCGCGTGCTCTCGTTGAAGCCTGCCACCAACTCCTCCAGCACGGCGCGGTCGCGCTTCAGCACGCCCAGCGCCCGTTCCAGCCGCATGGCGTGGAACAAAGTGCCGGCGAGCAGCAGGATGAGCACCAGTTCCAGAAGCCATTGCGCATGCGCCATTCTCCGCCCTTTTGGTTAGCGAAACGTTTCCGCCGCGGCCGCGGCGGCGAGGTTTTGCGGCCTCATGGGTCCGGACTCGGGCATAAGAGGGTCACGCATCGGCGCTGGCGACCGGCTTGCGCTCGAGCGCGCTCTCGATACGCACGGCGACCTTGTTCTTGCGCCGCCCGACATGCGCCTGAAATAACGGCACCGTGCCGCAGCGCACCTGCACCGGCGAGCCCACCGTGGTATTCAGCACCAGCCGGTCGCCCGGCTTGAACGCCACCACGTCGCCCAGGCGCATTACCTGCTCGTCCAGCACCACATCCAGGTCGATGTCGGTGCCCCAGAGCTCGTCGGCGAGGTGGGTCTCCCAGATCGAATCCCGGCCGAATTTCTCGCCCATGAACTGTTGCAGCAGCAGTTCGCGCACCGGCTCCAGCGTGGCGTAGGGCAGCAGCATTTCCATGCAGCCGCCGCGGTCCTCCATGTCGATGCGCAGGCGGGTGAGCACGGCCGCGTTGGACAGGCGCGAGATGGTGGCGAACCGCGGGTTCACCTCCAGCCGCTCGAAGCGGAAAGTGACCGGGCAGATCGGGTCGAACGAGGCCGACAAATCGGCCAGCACCACATGGATCAGCCGCTCCACCAGCGTGCGCTCGATGGTGGTGTAGGGGCGGCCCTCGATGCGCATGGCCGCAGTGCCCCGCCTGCCGCCGAGCAGCACATCGACGATGGAATAGATCATGGCGCTGTCGATCACCATCAGCCCGTAATTGTCCCACTCCTCGGCCTTGAACACGGCGAGCATGGCCGGCAGCGGGATGGAGTTCAGATAATCGCCAAACCGTAACGATATGATATTGTCGATGGAGACTTCAACGTTGTCGCTGGTGAAATTGCGCAAATTGGTGGACATCAGGCGCACCAGCCGGTCGAAGACGATCTCCAGCATCGGCAGGCGCTCATAGGAGATGAGGCCGGCGCTGATGATGCGCTGCATGCCGTTGACGGCTTCGCCGCCGTCGGCGACGCTGTCGAAACCGAGCAGGCTGTCGATTTCCGCCTGGTTGAGCACACGGGCGGGTGCGGTGGGGGCGGCGGCCACCTCGTCGAGGTCTGCACCCCAGGCGGCCGCGAGATCGTCGTCGGACGCCGCGGCGGGGGCGGCCTCGGCCTCCAGATCCGCACCCCAGGCGGCGGCCAGATCGTCGTCGCTGCCGCCGGATCCGCTCATTGGATGACCATTTCGATGAGCAGCACGTTGGAAATGCGCGCAGGGGCTGCGGCGGCCGACGCGCGGCCGATCAGCTCCTCGCGCAGCCGGTAGCTGCCTTCCGACCCCCGCAGCTCTTCGGGGCGCATATCCCGCAAATAGGTCTGGAACAGGTCCTGGATGCGCGGCATGGCGGCGAGCACGCCGGGCTGGTCGGTCTTGTCGGGGATTTCCAACTGGGCGTGCAGTTTGACGTAACTCTGGCGCTTGCCAGGGACGTTCAGGTTGGTGAGGATTTCCGGCACATCGACGAAGATCGGCGCGGCGGCGGCCGCGGCGGCGGTGGCGGCCGGGCTCGGCGCATCATGGTTGGCGACCGGCGGCGGCGGCGGCTTCTTGGCGGAGCCAGGAATGAGGCCGAGGAACCAGGCGCCGGCGCCCAGCACCACCAGAAGAATGGGTACGGCAATGAGCAGCAGCTTCTTGCTGGATTTGGCAGGCGCCTCCCCAGCGTCATCGGTGTGTTGATCCGCCGCCATTCGCACCCGCCCGCCGGACGCGCCCTTGCGTCCTGCGCCAGGATGACGCGGGGCGGTTAACGCATCGTTCGATCCGGCAGGGACTCGGGCCGGCAACCGGCAAGTTGCAGAATGTCTTGTGGGGTGGCGCCGCCTTGGCGCAGCGCGCGCAGGGTCATGGCGTGGTCGCGCTTGGACAGGCGGCGGCCTTGCGCATCCACTATAATAGGGTGATGCGCGAAGCCGGTTTCCGGCCAGCCCATCAGATGCTGGAGCAGACGGTGCAGGTGGGCGGCGGGCTTGAGGTCACAGCCCCTGGTGACCAGGGTGACGCCGGTGGCGGCGTCGTCATGGGTGGCACAGAAATGGTAGCTGGCGGGGGCATCGCGACGGCCGAGCACCACATCGCCGAAATCTTGCGGCATGCATCGGATGCGGCCCTCTCCGGCTTCATGAAGCGTGAGGCCACCGGCTTCGGCGAGCCCAGCCTCCATGTGCAGGCGCCAGGCGTGCGGCAGGCCGGCGGCGATTTTGTCGGCGCGCTCGGCCGCGCTGAGGCGGCGGCAGGTGCCGGGGTAGAGCGGCGCGCCGTCCGGGCCGTGGGGTGCGGCGGCGGCGGCGGCGATTTCGCGCGCCACCTCGGCGCGGCTGCAGAAGCAGGGATACACAAGGCCGCGCCCGGCGAGCAGCGCCAGTGCGGCCGCATACTCGGCGGCATGCGCCGACTGGACGCGCACCCGGCCGTCCCAATCCAGGCCGAGCCAACGCAACTCGTCCTCGATGGCGGCGGCGTAGCCGGGGCGGCAACGGGCCGGGTCGATATCCTCGATTCGCAGCAGGAAGCGGCCGCCGGCGGCCCGCGCGGCGCTGTGGGCGAACCAGGCGGCGTAGGCGTGGCCGAGGTGCAGCGCGCCGGTGGGGCTGGGCGCGAAGCGGGTGGTGATGCTCATGCTGTGGCCCGATCATGACAGAGGCATGAAATAGCTGGCCCCCGCTTGCGGCACCCCTGCCGCTTTGTCATAACCGCGCTGTTCTAGGCGGTGCACACATGAGCGCGCTGATGACTGGCGCGGTGCACCTCCCTGCGAGGAGCGTGTTGTGACGGACGGTGGCTTACACTCTCCTGTCTATGGATCCGGCGCGGTGCGCCGTCCGCTCTCCGTTGCATCGCCCGCCCCGGTGCCTGCCGCATGAGCTACATGGGCGAGAATTTACGCACGCTGGTGCTGAACGCCGACATGCAGCCGCTGAGCTGGGGTCCGCTCTCGGTGTGGAACTGGCAGGATGCGCTGGTGGCCGTGCTGCAGGACCGGGTGCAGGCGGTGGCGAATTATGACGTGCGCGTGCGCTCCAGCAGCCGCTCCTATGTCGTGCCCTCGGTGGTGGCGCTCAAGCGCTACCACAAGCGCACGAAAGTTGCGTTCACCCGCTACCATGTGTTCGTGCGCGACGGGTTCCGCTGCCAATATTGCGGCGAGTGCCTGGGGGCGAAGGATTTGACGTTCGACCATGTGGTGCCGCGCTGCCGCGGCGGACACACATCATGGACGAATGTGGTCACGTGCTGCCAGCGCGACAATTTATTTAAGGGCAGCAAGTCGCTCAAGGAGAGCGGCCTGCATTTGAAGCGCACGCCGTTCGAACCCACGCCGCATCAGTTGGACGAGCTGGCGAAACGTGTTGCGTCCAAAGACGAGCTGCATTCGACCTGGATGGATTTCCTCTACTGGGACGCTGCCCTGGAGGCGTAACCGCCTCTAGCGTGTGCGCACATGGCCATGCGGGTGGTCCGTGGGGCCGTGGCGGTGGGTATCCTCGTCAATGTCCGCAGGCACGATGGTCAGCCGCGCGTGGCGCACGCCGCGCTCCGCCTGCACCGTCTCGGCCAGGGCGCGCGCATCTTCGATGCGGCCTTTCAATAGCACCACCTCCATGGCGCTGTCGTGGCTGAGGTGAATGTGCGTGGTCACCACGGCAATGTCGTGATGATCGTGGTAGCGCGCCGCGAGCCGGCGGGCCAGATCGCGCACGCTATGGTCGAACACATAGACAAGGGCGGCGACGCAATGTTGCGCACCGCCGGTGTCGAGCAGCGCCTGGCCGATGCCGGCCCGGGCCAGGTCGCGTAACGCCTCCGACCGGCTTTTGTAGTGGCGCGTCGCCATGAGCAGGTCGAGTTCGGCCATCAGCTCGTCGTCGAGCGTTACGGTGACACGCTGCACGCGCCTGCTCCCTGCAAAAGCTTAGTCACGCATGATGCAGGGACCGTACGCCGCTTGCCAGAGACGGTTGACTTGGTAGTATGATGTTTTTTTGGAAACGTCATACTCGGAGACATTCATGCCCTATGGGCGATGCCTGGCCTCAGGCGCGGCCGGGCTGGCGGTTCTGGCCGCTACGTCCGTGTTCGGGCAAACTGCGCCGCCGAAGCCGGTGGCGGTTTTCGAAAGACTGCTGGTGACGGCTTCGCGCAAGAATCTGCTGGGCCGTGCGTCCACGGCGAGCCAGGGGTCGATTACCGAGAAGGAGCTGCGGCTGCGGCCGATCTACCGGGTGGGCCAGTTGCTGGAGAGCGTGCCCGGCCTGGTCGTCTCCGTGCATTCGGGCGAGGGCAAGGCGTACCAGTATCTGGCGCGCGGTTTTAATCTCGACCACGGGACGGATCTGGCGAATTTCGTCGATGACATGCCGGTCAACCGCTCCAGCAACGCGCATGGCCAGGGCTATTCGGACCTGAATTTCCTCATCCCCGAGCTGATGCAGGGGCTGGATTTCACCAAAGGCACCTACTACGCGCATATCGGCGATTTCGGCGCCGTCGCGTCCGAGCATATCAAACTCGCCGACAATCCGCCGGACCAGATTTTTGCCAGTGCCGGCACGCTGGGCGATGAGCGCATCGGCGGCACGGCGAGCGTGCATCTGGATAACGGTGACCGCGTGGTGGCGGCCGGCGATATCAGCCATCTGGACGGACCTTTCGTGCCAGGCAACAATTTCCGCAAATTCGATACGGTGCTACGCTATGTGGACGGGACGCCGACTGACGGATTCGATCTCACGGCGATGTATTATCGCGGCGAAGGGCGGCTGAGCACGGATCAGCCGGAGCGCGCGGTGGAGGAGGGTCTCATATCGCGCTTCGGCACGCTGGACCCGACGGATGGGAATTTTTCCGAACGCGAGAGCCTGTCCGGCCATTATGCCGCCTCCGGCAACGACTGGACATTTGCCGCCAATGCCTATGCGGTGCACGATATTCAGGTGCTGTGGAACGATTTCACCCATTTCCTCAACGACCCGATCAATGGCGACCAGGAGCAGCAGGACGAGACACGCACCACGCTCGGCGGTGCCGCAAGCTTCGTCTATCATGCGGACATTCTTGCTATTCCCAGCGACACCACCATCGGTATCCAGGGCCGTTACGATGACGAGTATGTCGATAAGCGCCACACCAGGGACCGGGTGGTGCTGGATTATTGCGACGTTCTGGGCGTGCCCTATGTTGTGGGCAAAGCTGCGTGCAATGCCGACCTGGTGCAGCTTGGCGACACCGCGCCTTACATCGAGAACGCCACGCGCTGGACCGGCTGGCTGCGCAGCGTGCTCGGCGTGCGCGAGGAATTTTATAATGCCACGGACCGGAGCCTGATCACCGGATTCAAGGGCATCGGTGCGCAAACCCTCTTCCAGCCCAAGGGGAGTATCATTGTCGGGCCGTGGCATCAGACCGAATTTTACCTCAGCGCCGGACGCGGCTTTCACTCCGACGATGTGCGCGGCGTGTTCCAGACGCTGCCGCTGGAGGGGATTCCCGGCGTCTCGCACCGCACGCCGCTATTGGCCCGCGCGAACGGCGAAGAGATTGGCCTGCGCAGCAACCCGCTGCATGGGCTGAATATCCAGCTTGCCGTATTCCAGATCGAGTTTGCGTCCGAACTGATTTACGATCAGGACATGGGCATGGACCAGGCGAATGCGCCGAGCAAGCGGCGCGGCGTGGAATTCTCCGCGCAATACCGGCCCTATCCCTGGATCGAGTTGAACACAGATCTGGCGGCAACCAAGGCCCGCTTCGTCACCGGCAACCCTGCCTCCTACGAGCTGAACGGCTTGTATATCGCCAACGCACCGGATTTCATCGGCTCATTCGGCGTGCTGGTGGACGAGCTCGGCCCCTGGTATGGCGGTGTGCAATGGCGAATCCTGGGCTCGTATCCGCTCAATCCCGACAATGTGGTGCGCGGCGCCGGCTACAGCGAAGTCAATGTCGATATCGGCTACAAGATCACGCCGCGCACGCGGGTGCAGTTGAGCGTCTATAATCTTCTCAATCAGAAAGCTGATGCCTTCGATTACGACTATGTCACGCGGCTGCCGGGCGAGCCGGCGGGCGGGGTGACGAACGAGCGCGACGATGTGCAATTTCATCCGCTGGAGCCGCTGTCGGCCAGGGTGACACTGACGCAGGTTTTTTAGTGCTGTCGGGCGGAAAAGCGAAGCGCCTTCCGCCATTCCCACCCATCCAAACCACAAACGCTCATGTCGTGGCCGGCAGCCGAGACGGCGGAAGGCGCTTCGCTTTTCCGCCCTACGAGGCTTGCGCAAGACGCCAGGAGTCGCGCAAGATCGTCTCATGCGCTTTCTTGCTCTCACGCTTCTCTTCGCCAGCCCCTGCCTCGCCATGGACAAGGGCGCGCCTGCAGCGCCACGCGCGCCGGTGCAGGATGTGTATTTCGGCGTGCACGTCAGCGACCCTTACCGCTGGCTGGAGAATGGTACGGACCCGAAAGTGGTCGCCTGGGCAAAGGCGGAGGATGCGCGCACCCGCGCGTTTCTGGACAGGCTGAAGGTGCGCGCAAAACTGCATGCGCGGCTGACCGCGCTGATATCGCAGACATCCCCTTCCTATCACGATCTGGTGGCGGCCGGCGGGCGCGTATTCGCGACCTATGCGCAGCCGCCAAAACAGCAGCCGATGATCGCCGTCATGGGGCGCGACGCCGATCCGGCACAGGCGCGCGTCGTGGTCGATCCGAATGCGCTCGATCCCAGCGGCGCCACGGCCGTGGACTGGTTCGTGCCTTCGCCGGACGGGACGAAACTCGCCGTGTCGCTCTCCGTCGGCGGCAGCGAGGATGGCACGCTGCATGTGTTCGATGTGGCAACCGGGCACGACAGCGGCCTGCGGATTCCGCGCGTGCAATATCCCACAGGCGGCGGCAGCCTGGCGTGGCGCGCGGATTCGCAGGGGTTTTATTACACACGCTACCCTGGCGATGAGCGGCCTGTGGAAGACCGCCATTTTTATCAGCAGGTATTCTATCACAAGCTCGGCGACGATGTCGCGCATGACACCTATATCGTCGGCCGCAATTTTCCGCGCATTGCGGAAATTGCGCTCGATAGCCGGCAGAACAGCAAATTTGTGCTGGTGCGCGTGGCTGACGGGGATGGCGGGCGTTTCGAGCATTTTGTCATCTACCGAGATGGCAGCGTGAAACAGATGACGGTGTTCGAGGATCAGGTGGTGGGTGCCGCCATCGGGCCGGACGACCGGATTTACCTCAATTCCCGACACGATGCGCCGCGCGGAAAATTGCTGGTCATGCCGCTGTCGGATCCGAATCTGGCGGATGCGCAACTGCTGGTGCCGCAGGGCGATGGGGCGATCGTCTCCGATGGCGAATTCGCCGGCGAGCCGATTACGGTAACAGCTTCACGCATCTATGTGCGCGAAATGGTGGGCGGCCCGTCGCGCGTAGCGGTGTTCGATCATGCGGGCCATGCGAAGCCGGATTTGCCGTTGCCCGCCATTGCCGCGGTATCGGAGGTGGCGCCGCTTGGGGATGGCGCGCTGCTGTACGATGTCGCCACCTATCTGCGGCCACGCTATTACGCGCGCTATGACGAGAAATCGGGCAAGGTTTCCGAGACAAAACTCGCCGAGCATAGCGCCGTGTCGTTCGACGATGCGGTGGTGACGCGGCAGATGGCGCGGTCTCGCGACGGCACCAAAATCCCCGTCAATATCGTGCGGCTGAAGAGTTCGCGTGACGGTGGCGCCAACCCGACTTTGTTGTATGGTTATGGCGGCTACAACATCAGCATGGAGCCGCATTTTCTAGGTGCGGCGGGCCGCGTGTGGCTAGATGGCGGCGGGGTTTATGCCATCGCGAATATCCGTGGCGGCGGCGAATATGGCGCGGACTGGCATGCGCAGGGTGCGCTGACGCATAAGCAGAATGTGTTCGATGATTTTGCCGCGGCCGCGCATCTGCTGATTGCGGACAGGATCACCAGCACGCCGCATTTCGCGGCCCAGGGCGGCAGCAATGGCGGGTTGCTGATGGGTGCCATGATCACACAGCATCCGTCGCTGTTTCATGCTGTCGTCAGCCAGGTTGGCATTTACGACATGCTGCGCGTGGAGCGCGATCCGAACGGGGCGTTCAATGTGTCCGAGTTCGGATCGGTGACGGATGAGGCGCAGTTTCGAGCCTTGTATGCGTATTCGCCGTATCAGCATGTGCGCGCCGGCGTGCGCTATCCGGCGATTTTCATGGCGACGGGGGCGAATGACGGGCGGGTGAATCCGGCGCATTCGCGCAAGATGATTGCGGCGTTGCAGGCGGCCACTGCGTCGTCGTTGCCTGTGCTGCTCAGCATCAACGACCACGCCGGCCACGGCGAAGGAAGCGCGCTGGCCGTGCGCATAGACCAAACCTCCGATTACCTAGCCTTCCTGTTCGATTCCCTGGGAATGACCCTAAAAGAATAAAAGTTTTTTGGTTCTTTTTTTCAAAAAAGAACTGCTTCCTTCCTTTCCTTCTGGTGTTTCATGAAACCTATTGTTCTCTTGGCATGTATGATGTCGTGTGCCGCCGCCGCCCCGTCGCGAATGGTGCATGATTTTCTGGAAGTCGCCATATCGCCCGACGGCAAGCACGTGGCATCGATCGAGGGTGACGAAACGGAGGCGGGCCGCCCTTCGGTCAAATCCCTAGTGCTGCGCAGCGTCGATGGTGCGTGGACGCACGAAGTGGCGCTGCCCTGCGGGCGGGTGGCGGAGTGCACCCCGTCGGATCTGGCCTGGGCGCCGGACGGAAAACATGTGTCGTTCGTGCTGCGTTCGCCCGGCAGTCACGCGCACGATATTTACGAAGTTCAGGCTGACGGAAAAAGCCTGTCGCGCACGCTGGCGTTCGACGGCACGCTGCTGTCGCTGAAATATGCGCCGGGCGGGCAGTTGGCGGTGCTGGCAACGCCGGGGGCGGCGAAGGAGGCCGGGGCGCTCGCGGCCGGCGCGCCGGTCACCGGCGAACTCGGCGCCGATGTGCATGAGCAGCGGATCGGGATTGTCGCTGATGGCAAGCTGAGATTTGCCTCGCCGCCCGATCTGTTCGTGTATGAATATGATTGGCGGCCCGATGCGTTGGGCTTCGTCGGCACCGCGGCGCATGGCGATGGCGATAACATGTGGTGGGTTGCCAAGCTCTATGCGTTCGATGCGGCGGACGGGGCGGCGCATGTGATTTACAAACCTGCGAGTGCCAAGCAGCAACTGGCTGATCCGGTGGTCTCGCCCGATGGCAAGAGTGTGGCGTTCATCGCCGGGCTGATGAGCGATTTCAGCTCCACCGGCGGCGACGCCTATGTGCTGCGCTTCGGCCGCTCGGAAAAGGCCGTGGATGTGACGCCGAAAATGCCGGCATCGGTCACCTCCATTGCCTGGTCCTGCGATGGGCAAGGGCTGCTCGCCAAGCTTCTGGTATCTGACAAGACCGAGATTGCCGCGCTCGGCCTGGGCCCGACGCCGCTGCTGCCGGACCCGATCGCCGCCGGAGAGGAGACGCTGGGCGGCGCCGATACGCCGGTGTCGTTCGCCTGTGGCACCAAAATGACGGCCACGGAACACCAGTCTTTTACCGAGCCGCCGGAAATCGAGGTGGGCGAGATCGGCACATGGCACGATCTGACGCACGCCAACGACGGGCTGGCGCCTGCCGCAAAAGTGCAGAGCATTACGTGGAAAAACGATGGTTTCGATGAGCAGGGCTGGCTGCTGCTGCCGGCCTCGCAGAGCGGATCAGCGAAGTTGGCGATGATCACCAGCGTGCACGGCGGCCCGGCGGCGGCCAACGAGCCGCATTTCACCCGCGGCGGCCTCAGCGGCAAGCTGCTCGGCCAGAACTACGCCATCTTTCTGCCCAACCCGCGCGGCAGTTTCGGCCAGGGCGAGGCCTATACGCAGGCCAATGTGCGCGATTTCGGCCACGGCGACCTCTCGGACATTCTCGCCGGCATCGACCAGACGGAGCGCATCGCGCCGATCGACGAGCGCAGGCTCGGCATCATGGGCTGGAGCTACGGCGGCTTCATGACCATGTGGACAGTGACTCAAACCGACCGTTTTCGCGCCGCCGTCGCCGGTGCCGGCATCAGCAACTGGCAGTCCTACTATGGCGAAAACGGAATTGATGAATGGATGATCCCGTATTTCGGCAAGTCGGTGTACGACGACCCGGCGGTCTATGCGCGCTCCTCGCCGATTACCTTCATCACGCACGTGCACACACCGACACTGGAAGTGGTCGGCGAGAACGACATCGAATGCCCCGCGCCGCAAACCATGGAATTCTGGCACGCGCTGGCCGACCTCGGCGTGCCGACCCAGTCGGTGATTTATCCCGGCGAGGGCCATGGTATGCGTGACCCGAAGCATCTGGAGGATTACCAGCAGCGCACGCTGGCCTGGTTCGCCAAATATTTGCGCGCCTCCGGCCCTTGATCAATGCAGGCGGCCACCGTACGCTGCGCCGCATGACCGAGCCCCTGACGCACAAGGATCTTCCGTGTCCGCTCTGACCGTAACCAGCACCACCGGCGTGACCAAGACCATCGACGCCTCCGACAGTCTTTCGGTCATGGAGAACATCCGCAACGCCGGGTTCGAGGATCTGCTCGCGCTGTGCGGCGGATGCTGCTCCTGCGCGACCTGCCACGTGATCGTGCACCCGGACGATTTCGCCAGGCTGGCGCCGATGGGTGCGGATGAGAATGATCTGCTCGATGGGTCGGATGAGCGGACACCGACTTCGCGGCTGTCTTGTCAGATACCGTTTGGGAAGGCGCTGGATGGCTTGCGGGTGACTATAGCGAAGGAAGGATAAGCGTTCTTTTTTTCAAAAAACTTCCCCGCCGACCTCTGGCCGACCCTCGTGGACGAAAATGCAAAGAACGTAGGATGGGTGAGCGAAGCGAGACCCATCGGACGCGCGATGATGGGTCTCGCTTCGCTCACCCATCCTACAACTATCCAGAACAAAATAAACCCACCCCATGGACCAGTTTGACGTTCTGATCATAGGCGCGGGCCACGCCGGCGCCCAGGCCGCCGCCTCGTTGCGGCAGTTGAATTTCCCCGGCTCAATCGGGCTGCTGACCGAAGAGGCGGATTTTCCCTACGAACGTCCGCCACTGTCAAAAGACTATTTAGCGGGCGACAAGAGTTTCGATGCGATCCTTCTGAGGCAGCCGGACTTCTGGGCAGCGCGCGACATCATTTTGCTGCGCGGCCTGCGAGCGCAAAGCATCGATCCCGCGCTGCGCATCGTCAACACCGAAGGCGGCGTCAGCATCGGTTACGGCACGCTGATCTGGGCCGCTGGCGGCCACGCCCGCCGCCTCTCCTGCACCGGCCACCATCTCGCCGGCGTGCACACGGTACGCAGCCGCGCGGATGTCGATGCGATGCGCGCGGAGCTTGAGACCACAAGTAATGTCGTCGTTATCGGCGGCGGCTATATCGGGCTGGAAGCGGCCGCCGTCTTGCGCAAACTTGGCCGCGCGGTCACGGTCGTGGAAATGCAGAACCGCGTGCTCGCCCGCGTCGCCGGCGAACCGCTGTCGCGCTTTTACGAAGCCGAGCACCGCGCGCATGGCGTAACAAT
>Ga0116231_10012044_pt1 | contig 12931 bp, 12 predicted proteins | sample S1TSphgellanicum_2_FD_89695 | JGI IMG/M metagenome (GOLD analysis project Ga0116231, IMG submission 89695) | Host-associated microbial communities from peat moss isolated from Minnesota, USA - S1T2_Fd - Sphagnum magellanicum MG | ecosystem: Host-associated > Plants > Peat moss > Unclassified... | reverse complement strand
CGGCGGAATCACAACGCGCGTGACTGCCGCTTACAAGCGCAAGAAAAAATAATTTTATGGGATGCCGGGCCGCCTTATTGCTTTTGCTGTGCGGATTGTCACTTCGCGCGGCGGACTTTCAGGATTATCAGGCCGCGCGCGCGGTCATCGGGCAGCCGTCATTCTCCGCGCATGACAAAGGTGTCACACCGGCGGCACTTTCGCTTTCTAGCGGCTTTTTGTATGTGGCCGATACCTCCGGTCGCCTCTACGGCTACGACTTGTCAAGGATCGGTTCGTCACAAACTCCAGGCTGTCCGGTTTGTCTGGCAGCGCCGCAATCTTCCGTCGCGCAAACTGTTCTTCCGGGTGTCGCTGCGTTTGCGGTGAATGGGCATAACATCGCCGTGGCCGACGCAAAATCTCATCAGGTGCTGGTGTGGCGCGACAACACCCCCCTGACGCTGGGCGGGTTCGTAAATCCCGTATCCGTGGCTCTGGATGGCCAGCGGTTGTATGTGGGTGACGCCGGGGCACGCCATGTTTTTATCTGGAACCAGGTTCCGGTCAGTTCCGGTCAAGCGCCGGACGTAACCCTTGGTGTAACCCAGGGCATTTCGGACTCTGATTCACCCGCCGCCGACACAATTCTAACGCCATCCGCTCTGGCTTCCGACGGTGTCAATCTTTATGTCGCCGATTCTTCCGCGCATCGCGTGCTGGTATTCTCGGCGGCGGATTCAGCAGTACCGCCGATTGTGAACGCGGCCACGCTCAGCGCAGGTTCCTTGGCACCTGGAACTTTGGTCTCTATCGCCTATCCTGGCAGCGCGGCGGTATTTTTGAATGGCTCGGCGCTGCGCGTGACCGATACCAGCGGAGATCAGTTGCAGGTTCAAATTCCTTATGAGTTGGGCGGTGCATCGGCAGGTAGTTTGTGGCTGCAAACTGAAGGCGAAAACGGTTCGGTCTCATCTTCGCGTCCGGTGGCGCTGCATTTTACGGCCGCTTCGCCCGGCATTTTTGCTTTCGGATTGAAAGAGCCGCGCACCGGCCTGGTTTTGCATGCACCGGATGGAGTTCCGCTTAGTCTGGAAGATCCCGCGCGGCCTTCGGAACTTCTCAGCGTCTGGGCTACAGGTCTGGGCGCGGTTTCATCCGACGCCAATGCCGACGGGTCTTTCGACGTGCTGACTCCGGTTCGGGCATCCGTCAACGGCGCGCCTGTGGAAGTAGTCTCCGCAACGCTGCCGGCCGAGGCCACGGGCATTTATGAAGTGCGCCTGCGGATGCCCGACCAGTTAGCGGAAAGCGTGAGTCTTATACTCATTCAGAACGACAGCAAAAGCAATGCCATTACTTTCCCTGTCGGTCTGAAACCCCTGTCGAACTTCAAACGGTGATATGCATCAACTCCGCTGGCACCCGCTCCTCAAGCAATGGGTTGTTTTTAATACCGACCGCCAGAACAGGCCGCAAATGCCGGCCAATTGGTGTCCTTTCGATCCCGGTTCCGGCAAAGTTCCCGACCATTACGACGTCTATCTGTACCCGAACGATTTTCCCGGTTTTTCTCCCGCGGCAGATCCGTTTTCGCCCGGTGAGCACCCGGGCTTGTTCGATGCAACCGGCCCGCGCGGGGCCTGCGATGTCGTGCTCTATTCGCCTGAACACACGCTGCCGCCGTCGAAGCTTTCACTCGAAAACTGGCGCAAAATAGTGGATGTGTGGACTAGCCGCACGCAATTTTACAGCGACAATCCGGACATCGCGATGGTCGCCATCTTCGAAAATTGCGGCGAGGCGGTGGGTGTCACCATGCCGCATCCGCACGGCCAGATCTACGCCATGCCGTTCATCTCGCCGGTCGTTCAGAAGGAACTGGAAGCGGCATCGGAATATGCGCGCGGCTGTATCTTCTGTGATCTGCTGGCCGAAGAATTGAAACAGCGAACCCGGTTGATTGCCGAAAACGCCTGCTTCGCCGCCTTCGTCCCCTACGCCGCACGCTTTCCGGCGGAAGTGGCCATTTATTCGCGCCGCCACGTTCGAACGCTGCTGGAATTCACGACAGAAGAAAAAGCCGCGCTGGCCGAAATCATCAGCGTGGTGCGCCGGAAGTACGACAATCTTTATGGTTTTTTGCTGCCGCTGATGATGGCCGTGAAGCAGGCGCCGCTGAAACAGCCTGACGCGGCTTATCACTTTCATATTCAGTTTCTGCCGCTTCAGCGCAGCGTCAACAAGCTGAAATACCTGGCGACCATCGAAACCGGCTTCGGCAGTTTCCTGGCTGACACCGCCCCCGAAGAGATGGCCGAAGTGCTGCGCAAATGTGAGCCCACCTGACACTGCGGGCTTCACGGTACTGGAGGTTTTAAAGCCCTTACGGTCCCTTCGGCGGAGCACTGAATTAATTAGCGCCACACTGCATGAAATACAATCTACTTAACGTAAGACTTTACGATGAATCCTTTGACGGCTCGTCAGCCCGTCGCCATCGCGACAGATCGTTTAGAGATCAATCGCTACCTTGAAACGCTGCTGTGTGTCCACGGACAGGCGGCCGGTCAGTCGGTGTTTCAAGCCATGCGATACGCCGTTCTTGGTTCAGCCCAGCGAATTCGCCCCGTTCTCTCTCTGCGCATCGCCCGCTTGTTTGGCGCGAGCCAGCAAATGACCCTGGCCGCGGCCGGAGCTGTGGAGCTGCTGCATTGCGCCTCGCTCATCATTGACGACCTTCCCTGCATGGACAATTCGCCTTTTCGCCGTGATCGCGCTTCCGTTCACGTTGAGTTTGGCGAATCTACCGCTATTTTGGCGGCATTCGCTCTGGTGGCGCTGGCGGCGCGTTCAGTGCTGGAAGCCGAATGCCCGCCGCAGGACCGTGAGCGCGTCATCGAATTCCAACTGGCACTTTTGCGAACCTTGGACTGCTGCGGCCTGATTGCCGGTCAGGCCATGGATCTGGAGAGTGCAGCCGCGCACGGACCGCGCTCCGATGCACGTATTTCCAACCTGAAGACGGTGCCGTTATTTACTCTGGCGGTGCAGGCCGGATCTCTGGTGGCCATCCATAATGACGATTCGCGCGCTCTGCTTTCCGGCTTTGGCCGCGAATTCGGGCTGGCGTTTCAAATGAGTGACGACCTGCTGGACGGCGAAGAGGAAGACCCGCGGCCCTTTCACGAGAAATTGAGCATGCTGCGTGCGTTGCTCGCGCATTTCGGCCCCGCGGCCCATGACATTGAATCCCTGATTGATTATCTGAATGACCGAGTTTCCTCCCGCCAGCAAAGCTGCCAGTAAGATTGTCGCCGTCATTGGCAGCGGCTTTGGGGGGCTGGCTACGGCCATCCGCCTTCAAAGCCGCGGCTATGATGTTCACCTTTTCGAAGCGCGCGATAAACTGGGCGGCCGCGCTTACCTATATGAACAGGACGGCTTCCGCTTCGACGGCGGACCCACCGTCATCACCGCGCCCTTTCTTCTGGATGAGCTGTTTGAACTGTCCGGCCGCAAGCCTGCCGATTACATCAAGCTTGTGCCCGTTGAACCCTTTTACCGGATTGAGTTTCATGATGGCCGCTTCTTTGAATACGGCGGCGATGAAGCGCAAACGGAAGCGCTGATTTCGCAATTCGCGCCGGACGATTTGCAGGGCTATCGCAAAATGGTCCGCCATGCCAAGGCCATCTTTGAAAAAGGCTTTGTCGAACTGTCAGACCGCCCCTTTCTGAAATTCAGCGACATGATCAAGATTGCGCCGGACCTGATCCGCCTGCAATCCTACAAGACCGTTTATCAGTTCGCGGCCGGTTATGTCAAAGACCCCATGCTGCGCCGCGTCTTCAGCTTTCATCCTCTGCTGGTCGGCGGCAATCCTTTTCAGACCACGTCTATCTACGCGCTGATTCATCATCTGGAGCGCCGCTGGGGCGTTCACTATGCCATCGGCGGCACCGGCGCCATTGTCGATGCGCTGGGCCGCTTGTTCTGTGAACTCGGCGGCCACATCCATTTGTCCACGCCCATTCAAAAAATCGTGGTGGAAGAAAAAACCGCCAAAGGCGTGGTCACCGCCGCTGGCAAATTGCTGCGCGCCGACGCCGTGGTCAGCAATGCCGATGTGGCCAATACATACCTGAAAATGATTGCGCCGGAGCATCGCCGTAAATATACGGAAGGCAAGCTCAAGCGCATGCGCTACAGCATGTCGCTGTTCGTCATTTATTTCGGGACAGACAAGCAATACCCCGGCATAAAGCACCACACCATTATTCTGGGCGACCGCTATCGGGAACTGCTCACCGATATTTTCACGAAAAAACTTTTGTCCGAAGACTTCTCTCTATATCTGCACCGTCCCAGCGCCAGCGACACATCCATGGCGCCGGAAGGCTGCGATTGTTTTTACGTGCTGGCGCCGGTTCCCAATCAGAAAAGCGGCATCGATTGGAACGTGCAAGCCAAACCATTTCGCGACAGCATCATGAAGTTCTTGGACGAACATTATCTTCCCGGCCTGCGCGAGCATGTTGTCAGCGAACGCCTGCTGACGCCGCTGGATTTCGAAACCACGCTGAACACGCACCTGGGCACCGGATTTTCGTTTGAGCCTATCTTCAGCCAGTCCGCCTGGTTCCGTCCGCATAACGAATCGGAAGACATAAAAAACCTTTTCTTCGCCGGTGCTGGCACGCATCCGGGCGCTGGCGTGCCCGGCGTGCTATCTTCAGCGAAGATTGCCGATCAATTGGTTGATCAGCGCCTCCGGAGTAATTAACCTTGTCAGTTACCTCAGTAAACGGCAGCGAACTGATTGGCAGTGAATTGGACGCGCTCTACAAACGCGCAGCCCGCGCCACCGCCGAAGGTTCGAAGAGTTTTTATTTCGCCACCCGATTCTTTCCGCCGCATCTGGCTTCGGCCGCGCACGCGGTTTACTGGTTCTGCCGCTACACCGACGATCTGGTGGACGAATGTGAAAATCAGGCCCAGGGACGGCGCGATTTAGACGCCTGGGAAGCGGCCTTGCGCGCCTGCATTCAAAGCGGCCCCGGTTCCTGTCAGCATCCCGTCTTGCAGGTGTTTCTGGACACCGCCCGTCGCTACGAAATTCCACTCGAGTATGCCTTCGAACTGATTGAAGGCATGCGCATGGACCTGAATCAAACTCGCTATCAAACATTTGATGAGCTGCGCGTGTTCTGTTACCGCGTGGCATCGGTGGTGGGCTTGATGATGTGCTGGGTGATCGGCTTCAAGAATCCGGAAGACCGGGAAGCAGCGTTGCCGCATGCCATTGACCTGGGCATTGCCATGCAATTGACCAACATTCTGCGCGATATTGACGAAGATCTGGATCGCGGGCGCATCTATCTGCCGCTGGATGAAATGGACCGCTTCGGTTATTCAGTTGCCGATTTGCAGACCCGCACAAAGAACGACAATTTCGCGGCCTTGATGCAATTCCAGGCCGCGCGCGCGCAAACGTTCTACAACCGCGGCAACGCCGGTATCTTCATGCTTCATCCCGACGGGCGCTTCGCGGTGGAGATTGCTTCGAATGTGTACCATGAAATCCTGGCGCGCCTGGAAGCCTCGTCCTTCGATGTCTTCGGTCATCGCACGGTGGTTCCCGGCAGCGTGAAATATTGGATTACCGCCCGCAGCCTCGCCGTGCCGCTGGCGCGCAGGTTCTGGAGAGGTTCTTGAGGCGCGAACCATTAGCCAGAACTATCCAGATCTCCTCCGCAGCCGGATTAATTGGCCTCGTTTTTCACTACCTGTCGTTCTACCTTGTCCGCACTCCGCTTCTGACAGACCAGATCTCGGAATGGATGATGGCGCGCACGCCCTCGCGCTTTGCCGTGGTAATTTTGATCACGCTGGGCGCATGGGCCAAGCCCTGGGCGGCCACCGGGGCATTGGCCGCGCTGGGATTTTGTCTGTTCCTCTGCCGCCTGATCGGCCTCGCCCGGCCAGTCGCCGTGATTGCCTTGGGCATCGTTATCGCCTGCTATCTGGATTATTCCATCGGCTATCCATCCATCGCCGGCGGCCTGCTGTTCTGGGTTCCCGCCATTGCTTTCATCGCCTTTGTCCCGGCCAGAATACCCAAGCCGGATGCGCCGCCGGAGCGCCGCAAATTTTTGGTGGAAGCGCTGATGTCTACCGGCGTGGTGGCCGTTGCGGCCGAAAGCTATTTGCGCGAATCCATGCTGGAAAAGCGCGCTGTCCAGCCGGTGGACTTGTTTCCTTTTCAGCCGGCCCTGGGTGAACGCAACTTCGGCGTGGGCCTGGTTCGCGCTGAAGTGTCCACCGTGCCGCAGTTTTATGGCATGAGCAAAAACACGGTGGACCCGCTGATTGACCTGAACACCTGGCGCTTGAAAATTACGCTGGACGGCAAGCCGCTGCGTTCGCTTCGTTTCGGTGAACTGCTCAGCCTCAGCCGCGAATATCGCTACATCACTTTGCGCTGCATCAGCAACACACTGAAGTCTGACCTGATGGGCACCGCGCAATGGGCCGGAGTGCATCTTTCGCAATTGATAGACCGCCGCACGCTGCCCGAAAGCATCGTCGAAGCCGCCTTCATCGGCGTGGAAGGCCACGACGACAGCTTGAAACTCGACTACGCTTTTGGCCCTGATTCCCTGCTGGCCATTGGCATGAACGGAAAGACGCTGAGCCGCACGCACGGCTTCCCGCTGCGGCTGCTGGCGCCCAGTTACTATGGCTGCCGAAACGTGAAATGGCTGGGCGAAATTCGCTTTGTCTCCAAGCCCTACTACGGCACCTGGCAGCGTTTGGGCTACACCAAGGAACCGCTGATTCATATCTGTTCCCACATCGATCATTTTCGGCGCGACGGGCCGCTGCTCCAGTTCGGCGGAGTTTCATTTGCCGGGACGCGCGGCATTCAGGCGGTTCGCGTGCGCGCCAACAAAGGCCCCTGGGCCGCGGCCACCCTGGAGCCCGTTCTTTCTCCCTACACCTGGACGCGCTGGGTGGCGCAACTTCCGGCTGCGCCTGAATCCACCATCGAAGCCAACGCCCAGGACAAGACCGGCGCATGGCAGGAACTGTCACCGGAAAATCCGTTCCCCAATGGCCCGGCCGGACCCACCATCGTCATCGCGCACACATGATTGAATTCGTCTGCCTCGGCCTCAGCTTTGGAATTTTCTTCTTTCTGTGGAAGTCCCGCATTAATTATTTGCTGCTGGGCAGGCTGCCTGTTTCAACGAACCGGACAGCGCCGGACGTGACTGTCATCATTCCCGCGCGCAACGAAGCTCATCAGATTGCTCAAGCCGTCGGCAGCTTTCCAGGTTTGCCTGTGATCGTCGTCAACGACGCTTCGATAGACCGGACGGCTGCCATCGCCGAAGCCGCTGGCGCAAATGTGATACCTGCGCCGCCGCTCATCTCAGGAGCCCTGGGAAAACCGAATGCCTGCGCCGCCGGAGCCGCCATTGCCAAGACAAAATGGCTGCTCTTCGTGGATGCCGACACCCAGTTCAATCCGGCCTTCACCGCTTCCGCGGTCCAGCACGCCGAAGAAAACAACTACGACCTGCTGACTGCCTTCCTGGAACAGAAGTGCGTCAGTATTTTCGAAAAAATGCTGCTGCCCTATGGCTTCGCGCTTTATTTCACCGGAGTCAGCGCGCGCGCAGTCAATAGGCGCGGCAACAAATCCGCTCTGGCCAATGGGCAATGTCTGCTGTTTCGCCGCACTGCCTACGAAAGCATGGGAGGCCACGCTAAAGTCATCACCAGCGTGATTGAAGACGTCGCCATCGCCCAACTGGCCAAGCAAAATAATCTGTCGGTCCGCGTGCTGCGCGCCGAACATCTGGGCTCCGTCCGCATGTACGACAGTCTGTCCGCCATTTGGAGAGGTTTTCAGAAAAATTCGTTCCGCTTCCTGCAGGCCAATCCCGCCGGAGGCGTGCAAGTGATTCTGGCGTCCATTCTTCTGACATCCTGGCTTCCGGCGCTAGTGCTGGGCCTGCGCGACGCGAACATGCAACTCGTGCCGCCCGTGGTGCTGTTGTTCTTCGCGCCCTTTTTAACGCTCCTGCCGTGGTACGCCGAATCGCACGCCAGCCGCGCCTGGCGCGTTGTGCTCGCCCCATTCGGAATTTATTTCTTCCAACTGATAGCGCTGAATGGAATGTTTGTCACGCTGTTTCGCCGCACCACGGATTGGAAGGGTCGGCGTGTCTGAAGTCACCATCGAAGTTCCCTGGAAGCTGATCTTCGGATTGGGGCCGCATATCGTTCACCGAACGCCCACCTCGGTCGACGCCTTCACTTCCGAGATCTGCAAAAGCATCACGCCCGCGCCGGTGATTGAAGGCGTGGAGAATCTTCCCGACAATCCTGCATTCGTCCTGGCCGCCAACCACTATCAGCGAAAAGGCCTCTGGATACTCTTCCCCGCCGCCATCATGACCCAGATCATCCGCCAGCGCTACGGCCCGGGAGACCCGCCGGTTCGCTGGATGGTCACAGCCAACTGGCCACGCATCAAACTAGGTCCGCTCAGTTTTCCATCGCCCGGAGACATTCTGCTGCCGCGCGTGGCGGATGCGCTGGCGTGTTATCCGGTGTCCTTCGCGGGCTCGAATCAGGCCTTCACCGCGCGCAGCATTCGAAGAATCTTGCGCGACGCGCCGAAATCCAACCGCCCGCTGGGTATTTTCCCCGAGGGCGTCGGCGGAAGCGCCGGCGTTTTCTCAAACCCAATTCCAGGAGTGGACCGCTTGCTGGCGCATCTGGCGAAGGGCGGAATGCCTGTGGTGCCCGTTTGCATCAGCGAAGCGCAAGGCCAGCTCATCTTTCGAATCGGCCCGCTGATTCCAATTTCAGCGCTTATAACGGCTCTGGATGCCGCCAAACTTGTGTTGTCGGAGATTCAAGGTCTTCTCAGACCAAACGGCTTCTGACAACAGCGCCAATGTTCCGACGGCCATGAAAAACCGCAAGGATCTCAAGCGGACTTTGCTCGGGCCTGTAGGCGATTAGGTAGTTGGGATAGCGGGTTAATGTCCAGAAGCGAACTTTCCGCGGCGAAAATCCTGGTTTGGAATGGCCTAACAACGGGGAATCCGCAAGAAACTGACAAGCATGGTCAATAGCCCGCTCAACCTCGTCCGCGGCATCCTCGTTATGTCTCGCAATATAGCACCAAATCTGGAAAATATCCGCTTTGGCAAGGGGAGTTAAAAAGAAGGCACTCATCGCCTCGACGCGCGCCAAGCCTCTTTCATTTCCTGTATTTCGGCAAAGGCCTGCCGGCCTTCAATTAATTCACCCCGCTCAGCCTGACGGTAACCTTCCTCAATATGCGCGACAAGTTCCGGGTCCAATTCGTCATCTTGAGCGTCCTGCTCCTGAAGAGCATGGCGAACCACCTCTTCGGCATTGGCATAAGCACCGGTGGAAAGGCGCTTATTTATCAGCGTTTCAAGATCGGGCGAGATTTCCAGTTGCATATTCTTATTATCCTATTCGCTTGCCACTCTTCGCCAATGCGCCGCTTTACAACGTGAAAGGGTGTGATACACAAGCATTAGTCACACAATCCCCCCATTCCGCGTCCAACCGCCTGAATGCCCTACCGAAACATCGACAGCTACGGAGTCATTGGCGATCTCCACAGCGCCGCCCTGGTCAGTTCAGACGGCTCCATTGACTGGTGCTGCCTCCCGCGCTTTGATTCGCCCAGCGTCTTCGCCGCCATCCTGGACGATAAAAAAGGCGGCTTCTTTCGCATCGCTCCCGCTAAAGAAGATCGATGCAAACAGATGTATCTGCCGGACACCAACGTTCTGGTCACTCGTTTCTTGAGCGAAGATGGCGTGGGTGAAGTGATTGACTTTATGCCCTGGCAAAATGGTCCCACTTCCACGCAGGCCATCATCCGAATCGCGCGCTGCATCCGCGGTTCCGTCGATTTTCAAATGGAATGCGCCCCCGCCTTCAATTACGCCCGCGATTCGCACGAGACGGCCGTGGACAACGGCCGTCTCACCTTTCGCAATCCCGCCCAATCGCTTACCCTAAGCAGCACTCTGCCGCTGACCGGAGTGCGCTGCAATTTCACTCTGAAGCAGAACGAAAAGCACAGCTTCGTGCTGGAAATGACGCCGGACGGTGAGGCGCAAACTCCCGCCGATGTCGGCGCATTCACACAGAACTGTCTTGAACAGACGCTGGCAAACTGGCGCAAGTGGGCGGCAAAATGCACCTACAAAGGCCGCTGGCGTGAAATGGTCATGCGTTCCGCGCTGACTCTGAAGCTTCTCATCTATGAGCCGACCGGAGCCATTGTCGCCGCGCCCACTTGCAGCCTTCCGGAAGCCATCGGCGGCGTGCGCAATTGGGACTACCGCTATACCTGGATTCGCGATTCGGCCTTCACCATATTCGCGCTGCTCAAGCTGGGCTACAAGCACGAAGCCTCGCGCTTTATCGAATGGCTGCAGGAGCGGGCATCGGAGACACAAGACACAGGGCCGGTGCAAGTGCTCTACCGCATCGACGGGTCGTCGGATCTGACGGAAACAACTCTCGATCATCTGGAAGGTTATCTCGGTTCATCGCCGGTCCGTCTCGGAAATGAGGCACACAACCAGTTACAACTCGATATCTATGGCGAACTGATTGACGCCCTCTATCTCTACAACACCCATGGCGACCCTCTCACTTATGACCTTTGGAAATACATTGTGAAGCTCGTCTATTGGGTCTGCGATAACTGGGAACGCCCTGACAGCAGCATCTGGGAAGTGCGCAAAGCAGCAGAACAATATACCTATTCAAAAGTGCAGTGCTGGGTGGCCCTGGATCGGGCACTCCGAATGGCTTTGAAGCGCAACCTTCCTATGGACATGTCTCGAGTGCGCCATGTCAGCCAGCAGATCTATGAACGTGTCATGACTGAGGGATGGAATGGCGAGAGCTTTGTCCAGGTACTAGGTGGCAAGGAGATTGACGCCACCAGCCTGCTGTTTCCCATGCTTCAATTCGTTACACCGCAGGACCATCGCATGACCGCCACCACGGAAAAGATTCTGGAAAATCTGGTGGCCGACAGCCTGGTTCATCGCTACAAGCCCACCGGCGCGAAGGCCGACGGGCTTCCCGGCGGCGAGGGAACTTTTAGCGCATGCAGTTTCTGGCTGGTGGAGACGCTTGCCCGCGGCGGCCGACTGCGGGAAGCCCGGTTTACTTTTGAAAAGATGCTGACTTACGCCAATCACCTGGGTCTTTACGCGGAGGAAATTGGTCTGGCTGGGCAGGCGCTCGGTAACTTCCCGCAGGCGTTTACGCATCTGGGCTTGATTACCGCCGCGCTCACTCTAAATGAGGAGTTGGATCAGCCAAGAGACGACTAGCGCTGCCACCACTGCGAGACAATCAAACCGTCCGCACTCATCCGCTCCTTGCTCTTCACGAACCCGGCGGATGCAAGCGCCTGTTCATAGTCCGGCAAGCGCCGCGTTTTTAAGCCGGTGATGAGCCCGAAAAACGAATACATGGCTGCAAGCCACGCCCATGTATAAATTCGGTGCCATCCCGAACGAGCTTGACGAAAATCCGAGACAACCCAGACCGCCTCTGCAGTCAGCGCCTCCGAAACCCGGCTTATCAGCTTTTCCAGATCCGAGATACTGAAGCAGTCGAGAAAAAAGTGAGTAAACACCACGTCATATCTCGCGCGGGCGAATGGAAACTCCATAACATCGGCACCGATGATGCTCACCCTCTTTCCCGCGCGCTTTCGCGCTTCCATCACCATCCCGGCACTCAACTCAATACAATCAATCTCGAGATCCGGGTAACTCAGCGCCAGGGCTTCGGTAAATCGGCCATCGCCATCGCCCAAAACTAAGGCACGCCGTTTCCCTTCGGCGGCATACTGGAAAGCAAGCCGGTGTCTTTGCAATCGGCCCCCAAAGGCCGCATGCTCGAAGAAGCGATAGAACGGCGCAATCCGGTCGCAATTCATCGCAGAGCGGAAAGAAACACCAAAGCCGGTGCCAGCAAAGGAATGTCTATGGCCACCCGCAGCAAATCCGCGCCCATATCCGGGCGCAAATACTCAACGGCGCAATAACCCGCCGCCGATATCAGCAGAGCCACCCACGCCTGCTCCGATGGAAACCAGAATCCGCGCAGCACACACAGCAGCGCCACCGCCGCCGCCAGCGCCATCAGATTCCGAACCACGAAGGCGGAAACAATATCCACCTGTCCGCCTTCCCAAACTTCAATCGCCGCCGAATTAGCCCAGCATAAAATTCCGAACAACAGGGCAGGGAAGACCAGGCGCGCGGGATTGGAACTCCAGGTGGCCGGAGCCAGCACCGAACCCACCGCAAAAATCAGCCCCACCGCCGCTTCCTTCGGCAGCCATCGGCGAACGTTTCCACCCATTCCATGAACCACCAGCAAATAAAGCAGCACAACCAGCAGAACAACCACACCATTCCGCACCACAAGTGCCGGCAGGAATCCGACGCTGATGAACGAAAGTAAGCCAGCGGCCCCCGCCAGCGAATAACAAAGGGGCCGGTGAGCGCAGGAAAAATCATGCCGCGCAGTCGCTTGCATCGGCTTACCTTGCGCGGTGTCAAATAGCCGGTCCGTCAGGTAAATCAGCCAAACCGCCAGCGGCAAAACCGCCCGTGCGGCAAAACTCAGTTTCAACCCGGCGTCTTGGGCAAACAAGGTCTGCCACAGCGATGCAATCAGCGGCGCGTCTAAGCTCAGCAAATTCGGCCACAGCCAGGCCGGATTTCGGGCGGACCTAATGCGCACTTGTTGCGCGACGGAAGAGGAGGAGCTTGCCAATCTAATTATTATGATGACGCGCACAGGTCTTACACTAGAAACAAATGCGCGTGAACCCGTCCAATTTGAACGCAGG
>Ga0116231_10012042_pt1 | contig 12935 bp, 11 predicted proteins | sample S1TSphgellanicum_2_FD_89695 | JGI IMG/M metagenome (GOLD analysis project Ga0116231, IMG submission 89695) | Host-associated microbial communities from peat moss isolated from Minnesota, USA - S1T2_Fd - Sphagnum magellanicum MG | ecosystem: Host-associated > Plants > Peat moss > Unclassified... | reverse complement strand
CTTCGGCACCAGGATTCGTACCGGCCGTGCCAGCAATGGAAACGTTGTAGACGTTGTTAGAGGCGTTGCCGCCATTGGGATTGCAACTCTATCCATAAGAGCCCGCGGCAGGCGCAGCAACACAGGGCGTGGCTCCAGCGGCGCCATACGCGAGAATCGCGACACCGGGGTTCGAGGAATACGTCTCCGCGACCGCTGTCTTTGCTCCATCGGCAAGGCTCAGACCTTCAGTTACCTTCGCGCGAATCGTGTAGTTCTGATATTGCGGAATCGCGATCGCCGCCAGAATGCCGATGATCGCAACCACGATCATCAACTCGATCAGCGTGAAGCCACGCTGCATTGCCTTGATTTGACGTTCCATTTGTAAAGCTCCAATAAGGTTAGATGGTATCGGCGTCAAACCAGGCGGTGGCCAAAGACGTCGAGCCGATACCACATACGTACACAAGAACCGTGCCAGCGGATATCAGCCGAAATGGATAACCCATCTGGCCGCATTTCGTCACTTATCGAAAAAAAGTGACGCAATTCGTCGTTTACGTGACGAGGATTGTCAGACGACTACTGTTTTGCGGCACCGCGCAGAGCGGCACGCGGTAAGAGAATTAAATACCAATACGAATCAATCACTTGCAATAAAGGTCAAGCAACGTCGGTCAAAACTATGACGAGGCGCCAGGGTAGAGCGAACGTGCAAAGTCCTACGAATTGTGACCCGGGTGCGAGAACTCCATCTGCACGCCGGCCAGTTCGATCACATCGCCATGGTGCAACGGATGGGCGGCCGAACCCAGGTTCTGGCCGTTGACCATCGGGAAGGCCTCCCCCTCGACGTGGGCGACGAAATATCCGGTGGGCCGGCGCGTGATCACGGCCACCTGGTGGCCGGGACGGCCCACGGTAGTGAGCGCCTTGACGAGCGCCAGTTCGCGCCCGGCGTTGGCGCCGGTGAGGATCTTTATCGAGGCGGCCGGGGCCGTGACCTCCGGCGAGCCGGGACGGTTGACCTGGATGGTGGTGGGACCGGGACCATAGAACTCGCGCCGCAGCGGCTGCGAGGTGTCGATGTCGACCCCGCTGTCCTCGGGCGCGCCGTCGATCTGGTAGCGCAAGCGGTACTTGCCGATCTCGACCGTGTCGCCGCTCTGGAGCAGGTGCTTCTTGATCGGCTGGCCGTTGACGGTAGTGCCGTTGGTGGAACCCAGGTCCTCGAGATACGTGTCGTCGCCGGCGGCGATCATCACCGCGTGCTCGCCGCTGACCGCGAGGTTGTCGATCACCACGTCGTTGTGCGAACGCCGGCCGATCGTGGTGCGGTCCTTGGTGAGGGTGACTTCGCGCAGCACGACACCGTCCAGACTCAAGACCAGTCTCGGCATGCCTTCCCCTTCGGCCTGCATCATCGCGCCCCTATCGCTATCTTGTGGCATTTGCAAACGCTACGCTCCATTTTGCCAGCATGCGCAAAGCATGCCAATATTTGTTGTGCTCCCGGCGCCTGCCGGACAGCGCGTGGCGCCGGCTACTGCGCAACGGCGCCCGGCACTCAGCGCAGCACGTTCCCCGCGGCCGCTTGCGCTGGCGCCGTGGCGTCCGGGACTCCGGCGCGCACCGAGGATTCCAGCCCGACCGTGGCGGCCGACGGCACGAAGCCGGCTTCGGGCGGCAGGCTTGCCGCCAGCACCCGGACCGGGACGCTCGAGGCCAGCGCGCCGTCGACCCGCACCAGGATGACGGAGCAATTATCGCGCCCGCCGGCCTCGTTGGCGTTGTCCACCAGGCGGCGGGCGGCGTGGGCGATGTCGTTTTCGTCCTCGCTCACCATCGCGCCGATGTCGGCGTTGCTGACCATCTCTGTCAGGCCGTCGGAACACATGAGGATGATGTCGCCGGGCTCCAGGTCGTAGTCGTGCACCTCGGGGTCCAGCGCCGGCGAGGCGCCCACCGCGCGTGTGACCAGGTTCTTGGCCGGCAGCACGCGCGCCTCGTCCTCGCTGATCATGCCGGCGTCGAGCAGTTCCTGGGAAAACGAGTGGTCGCGGGTGATCTGGCTCAGGGCGCCGCGGCGGAACCGGTACAGGCGCGAATCGCCGGCATGCCCGACCCACAGGCGCCCGCCCAGGAACCAGGCCACGACGGCCGTCGTGGCCATGCCCTCGTACATCGTGCTGTTCAGCGCGGCACGGAAGATCTCGTCGTTCATGCTGATCAGCGCATCGCGCAGCACCCGGGCCGGATCGAAGCTGCCGTCGGGGCTGGCGTGGGCGCGCTCGAGCTCGGCGCCCAGGCCGCTCAGCAGCGTGCTCACGGCCATGGTCGAGGCCACCTCCCCGGCGTTGTAGCCGCCCAGGCCGTCGGCCAGCACGAACAGGCCTATGTTCGGGTCGGCCCCGACGGCGTCCTCGTTGAGCGGGCGCACCTTTCCCGGGTGGCTCTTGAGGGCGAAACGCAGCGCGAGGTCGTTGGATGCGGACATGATCGGAGGCGGGGATTTCCCATCGGCTAGATTAGCCGAAGTGGGCCCGCGCGCCGAGGGCGGAATGACGGGTGTTCCGTAGGTAATCCGGGCGGTGGGGGCGGTGGCCGGTCGCGCTGGACCGAGCCCTCAGGCGCCTATCTCCCCCGCTCCCGCGCGGGAGAGGGGAGGGAGGGAGACAGGATTTCAGCCCAGGGCGGCCTTCAGCAGCTTGCCCAGTTCCGACGGGTTCTTGGTCGTGCGGATGCCCGCGGCCTCCATCGCGTCGAGCTTCTCCTGGGCGGTGCCCTTGCCGCCGGAGATGATCGCCCCGGCGTGGCCCATGCGCTTGCCCGGGGGGGCGGTGACGCCGGCGATGAAGCCCACCACCGGTTTCTTCATGTTGTCCTTGGCCCAGGCCGCTGCCAGTTCCTCGTCGCCGCCGCCGATCTCGCCGATCATGATGACGGCGTCGGTCTCGGGATCGTCGTTGAACAGGCGCAGCACGTCGATGTGCTTGAGGCCGTTGACCGGGTCCCCGCCTATGCCCACCGCGCTCGACTGGCCCAGGCCCATCTCGGTGAGCTGGCCGACCGCCTCGTAGGTGAGCGTGCCGGAGCGCGAGACCACGCCGATGCGCCCCTTGCGATGGATGTGGCCGGGCATGATGCCGATCTTGATCTCCTCCGGCGTGATCAGCCCGGGGCAATTGGGGCCCAGCAGCAGGGTCTTGGTGTTGGCCTTGCGCATGCGGTCGCGCACGACGATCATGTCGCGCACGGGGATGCCCTCGGTGATGCAGATGACGAGGTCGAGCCCGGCGGAGACCGCTTCCCAGATGGCGTCGGCCGCACCCGCGGGCGGCACGTAGATCACCGAGACATTGGCACCGGTCTCCTGCGCGGCTTCCTTGACGCTGGCGAAGATGGGGATGCCTTCGAAGTCCTCGCCGGCCTTCTTGGGGTTCACGCCGGCCACGAAGCACTCGCGCCCGAACGCGTAGTCGCGGCTGCCGCGGGTGTGGAACTGGCCGGTCTTGCCGGTGATGCCCTGCGTGACGACGCGGGTGGTCTTGTCGATCAGGATGCTCATGCTTGGCTCCGTTCTGGGAGAGGGCGGCGCGGCGCCGGGATCACGGCGCGGCGGTCGCCGCGACCACGCGCTGCGCGGCCTCGGCCATGGTGTCGGCGGAGATGATCGGCAGGCCGGAATCGGCCAGCAGCTTGCGCCCCAGCGTCTCGTTGGTGCCCTTCATGCGCACCACCAGCGGCACCGACAGCGCGACCGCGCGCGAGGCCGCGATCACGCCCTCGGCGATCGTGTCGCACTTCATGATGCCGCCGAAGATGTTGACGAGGATGGCCTTGAGGTTGGCGCTGCGCAGCATGATCTTGAAGGCCTCGGTGACCTTCTCGGCCGTCGCGCCGCCGCCCACGTCGAGGAAGTTGGCCGGGCTGCCGCCGTAGAGCTTGATCGTGTCCATCGTCGCCATGGCCAGGCCGGCGCCGTTGACCAGGCAACCGATGTTGCCGTCGAGCTGGATGTACGAGAGATCGAACTTCGAGGCGGCGATCTCGGCCGGGTCCTCCTCGTCGAGGTCGCGCAGCGCGACGATCTCCGGATGGCGGAACAGCGCGTTGGCGTCGAAGTTGAACTTGGCATCGAGCGCCACCACGCGGCCTTCGCCGGTGAGCACCAGCGGGTTGATCTCGGCCAGCGAGGCGTCGGTATCCCAGAAGGCCTTGTACAGGCCCTGGAGCGCGGCGCGCGCCTCGGGCAGCGCGGCATCGGGCAGGCCGATCGCGCGGGCCACGGCATCGGTGTCGGCGTCGACCAGGCCGGCGACGGGGTCGATGGCGACGCGGTGGATCTTCTCGGGCGTGTGCGCGGCGACCTCTTCGATGTCCATGCCGCCCTCGCTCGAGGCCATAAGGCAGATCTTCTGCGTGGCGCGGTCCAGCACCATGCCGATGTACAACTCCTTGCGGATGTCGGCGCCCTCCTCGATCAGCAGCCGGCGCACCTTTTGCCCCTCGGGGCTGGTCTGGTGGGTCACGAGCTGCATGCCCAGGATGGCCTGGGCATGGGCCCGCACCTCGTCGATCGAGCGCGCCAGCTTGACTCCGCCGCCCTTGCCGCGGCCGCCGGCGTGGATCTGCGCCTTGACCACCCAGACGGGCCCGCCGAGCCGCTGGGCCACCGCGACGGCTTCGTCGACGCTGAAGGCGGCTTCGCCGCGCGGCACCGGGACGGCGTAGCGGCGCAGGATTTCCTTGCCCTGGTATTCATGGATCTTCATGTGCTGGCTCCTGGGTTCGTGGTCCTTGGCGCTGGGTGGCGTGCTGCCTGGTTCGGTGAGGCCAGGTACGGTGGTGCTCGGTGCGGGCATCGCGCCCGGGTGAAGGACCGGGCGTACGCCAGCGGGCGTCGGATGTGCGTCATCGCGTCTTGGGCCGGCGCGAGCGATCGCGGCAGCCAGGGAAAAAGGCCTGGTGCGGGCTTGGCGGTGAAAAAACGGGTAAAGGACGACGCCGGGGTTTTGATCTTATAACAGGCAAGGTCAATCGCCCCGGTCGAGCGTGGCATTAGACCGCAGGGCCCGGAAAATTTTCCTGACTGGGGTCAATGACAGGCCGGGTACAAGCGTGGGGTGGAAGGCCTGGATGGGCCTAGGCCGCTTGTCCGGTGGCGCGGATGCCGAGCGGCCGGCCCGCGGCGACCGACCTACTCGGGTGCTTCGGCGCCGCCGCGCAGGATGTGCGCGACGATGGCGGGCGCAAAGCCGCGCGCTGCCAGGAAGCGCCCCTGGCGGGCGCGCTCCTTGAGGTCGGCCGGGGGCGTGCCGAACTTGCGTTGCCATAGGGCCAGCGCGGCGGCGGCCTCCTGCTCGGGGGGCGGAAGAACCGCAGCGATGGTGTCGCGGTCGACGCCGCGGCGCTCGAGTTCCTGGCGGATGCGCAGGCGCCCGTAGCGCGCGCCGCGCGTGCGCGCCAGCACCTGGGCCATGCGCGCATCGGAGAGCAGGCCGCGGGATTGGAGACGATCGAGGACCAGCGCAATGTCGGCCCGCGTGACGCCGGCGAGGCGCGTGGAGGACGGCGCGGCGGACGGAGGATCCGGGTCGGCGGTGCCGGACGCAGCAGCGGCGTGGACAGCGGAGGCGGACCCGGAGGCCGAGGCCGAGGCCGAGACAGCGGCGGCGCGGCGGACGGCCTCGAGCTTGCGCTCGAGCTTTTGCTCGATCTCCGAGCGGCTGTGTTCGCGGCGCGCCAGCGCCGCCACTGCCAGGCGGAGCAAGTGCTTTGCTCCGTCGGGCAGGCCGGCGGCCAGCGCTGGCGCGGCGGTCATCGGCACCGCGGATTACGTTGCGGTGCCTTCGGCGCGCGGCTTGACCCCGAGCACCTCGCGCACCTTGTTTTCGATCTCGAAGGCCATGGCCGGGTTGGCGCGCAGGAACTCGCGGGCATTGTCCTTGCCCTGGCCGATGCGCTCGCCGCCATAGCTGTACCAGGCGCCGGACTTCTCGACCACGTTGTTCTCGCTGCCCAGGTCGAGGATCTCGCCCTCGCGCGAGATGCCTTCGCCGTACAGGATGTCGAAGTCGGCCTGGCGGAACGGCGGCGCGACCTTGTTCTTGACGACCTTGACCTTGGTCTCGGAACCGATGACCTCCTCGGCCTTCTTGATGGAGCCCACGCGGCGGATATCGAGGCGCACCGAGGCGTAGAACTTGAGCGCATTGCCGCCGGTGGTGGTCTCGGGGTTGCCGAACATGACGCCGATCTTCATGCGGATCTGGTTGATGAAGATGACCAGCGTGTTGGTGCGCTTGATGGTTGCCGTGAGCTTGCGCAGCGCCTGGCTCATCAGGCGCGCCTGCAGCCCGGGCAGGGAATCGCCCATTTCGCCTTCGATCTCGGCCTTGGGGGTGAGCGCGGCGACCGAGTCGATGACGATGAGGTCCACCGAGCCGGAGCGCACGAGCGCATCGACGATCTCCAGCGCCTGCTCGCCGGTGTCCGGCTGGGAGATGAGCAGTTCCTGCAGGCTGACGCCGAGCTTCTGCGCATACTGGGCGTCGAGCGCGTGCTCGGCATCGATGAAGGCACAGGTGCCGCCGATCTTTTGCATTTCGGCGATGACCTGCAGCGTCAGCGTGGTCTTGCCCGAGGATTCCGGCCCGTAGATCTCGACCACGCGGCCGCGCGGCAGGCCGCCGACGCCCAGCGCGATGTCGAGCCCGAGCGAACCGGTGGACACGACCTGGATGTCCTCGACCACGGCGCCCTCGGCCAGGCGCATCACCGAGCCCTTGCCGAATTGCTTTTCTATCTGCGACAGCGCTGCCGCCAGAGCCTTTTGCCGTTCCTTGCTGTCCGCCACGAGGGCGCTCCTTCCGTCATCCATTGTGAGTACTCCTTCTGCGGGTCTGCCGCTGGGCGTGGATCGGTGATGAACCCACATAGTGAATAAATACACAGTAGCACTGTAGATTTATTCAGTCCCCGCGTCAAGACCGATCGCGGTAGCCCCCGCCGCGCCCGCGCCGCCGCAGGGCCGCAGCGGCCTGCGCTGCTCGCTGCAAAGGCTTGCCCCGGCGCGGACAGCGAGACTAGACTGCCGGCCGATGGCGCTCCCACGCAGGGGCGCCGCCGGCACGCGCGCCCCGGCAGGCCGCGTAGCCAGACCCAAGGAGAAACCCATGAGCGGCAAGAATAGCAAGGCGTCGCCATGCGCATTCTGATCGCCGCAGGCGACCGCGCACTGCCCGGCCGCCTGCACGGCGTGCGCCGCGATGCTCCGGGGCCTGCGGTCGGCGCGCTGGGGTCCGGAATTGCGCAAGCCGCTTGCGCGCGCTCGCGCTGCACTGCAACGAAAACCATGCAAAAGGTCCGTGTAAGCTAACCGCCGCGAGCTGCTAGGCCGCCACGCGCGACTGCAAGATGCCGTGCGGAGCGGCCGCCTGCGGGCGGCCTCAACCAGGAGACGTACGATGAGTTCAACCACCAGGGAACTGCCCGCCGCATCGCGCACGCCCGGTCCGGGCGCGGCAGGCATGACCAAGGAAGAGCGCCGGGTCATCTTCGCCTCGTCCCTCGGAACCGTGTTCGAGTGGTACGACTTCTATCTCTACGGCTCGCTGGCGGCGATCATCGGCAAGCAGTTCTTCACCGCGCTGAACGAGACCTCGCAGTTCATCTTCGCGTTGCTGGCCTTCGCCGCCGGCTTCGCGGTGCGTCCGCTGGGCGCGCTGGTCTTCGGCCGCCTGGGCGACATGATCGGGCGCAAGTACACGTTCCTGGTCACCATCCTGTTCATGGGCACCTCGACCTTCGTCGTCGGCCTGCTGCCCAACTACGACTCCATCGGCGTGCTCGCGCCGGTGATCCTGATCGCGCTGCGCCTGTTGCAGGGCCTGGCGCTGGGCGGCGAGTACGGCGGCGCGGCCACGTACGTGGCCGAGCACGCGCCGCAGGGCAAGCGCGGCGCGTACACGAGCTGGATCCAGACCACCGCCACCGGCGGGCTGTTCCTCTCGCTGCTCGTGATCCTCGGTACGCGCACGGCGCTGGGCGAGGCCGACTTCGGCAAGTGGGGCTGGCGCATCCCGTTCCTGGTGTCGATCTTCCTGCTCGGCATCTCGGTGTGGATCCGACTCTCGCTGTCCGAGTCCCCGGCCTTCCAGCGCATGAAGAGCGAGGGCAAGACCTCCAAGGCGCCGCTGACCGAGTCCTTCGGGCGCTGGGGCAACCTGCGGCTGGTCATCCTCGCGCTGCTGGGCCTGACCGCCGGCGAGGCCGTGATCTGGTACTGCGGCCAGTTCTATGCCCTGTTCTTCCTGCAGGCCACGCTCAAGGTCGACATGCTCAACGCCAACCTGCTGGTGGCCGCGGCGCTGCTGGTGGCCACGCCGTTCTTCGTCATCTTCGGCAGCCTGTCCGACCGCATCGGCCGCAAGCCCATCATGATGGCCGGCTTCCTGCTGGCGGCGCTGACCTACTTCCCGATCTTCCACGGCATAACGCACTTCGCCAACCCGGCCCTGGAGGCCGCGCAGATCAGCGCGCCGGTGGTGGTGATCGCCGACAAGGATGCGTGCCACTTCCAGTTCGAGGCCTTCGCCAGGCCGGGCAAGCCCACCTATACCGACTCGTGCGACCTGGCCACGTCCACGCTCGCCAAGGCCTCGGTCTCCTACACCATCCAGGCCGCCCCGCCCGGCACGGTGGCCAGCGTCAAGGTCGGCGACAAGGTGATCGACGGCTTCGAGGGCGGCCCGATCGACGTGCCCACGTTCAAGACCAAGATGGGCGAATTCACCAAGGCGCTCACGTCGGAGATCAAGGCCGCGGGCTACCCGGCCAAGGCCGACGATGCGCAGATGAACAAGTTCATGGTGTTCGTGCTGCTCACCATCCTCGTCATCTACGTGACGATGGTCTACGGCCCGATCGCCGCGGCGCTGGTGGAGATGTTCCCCACGCGCATCCGCTACACGTCGATGTCGCTGCCCTACCACATCGGCAACGGCTGGCTGGGTGGCTTCCTGCCGACGATCGCCTTCTCGCTGGTGGCCATCAAGGGCGATATCTACTTCGGCCTGTGGTACCCGATCGGCGTGGCGGCGCTGTCCTTCGTGTTCTGCCTGTTCTTCATCCGCGAGACCAAGGACGTCGACATCTTCAACAACTGAGGGGTGCGGCAGCGCCGGCACGCCGCGGGCGAGCAGCCCGCGCGTTTGACGGCGCCTGCCGATTCCCGTCATAATTTCGGGCTCGGCGGATTAGCTCAGCTGGTTAGAGCAGAGGAATCATAATCCTTGTGTCCGGGGTTCGAGTCCCTGATCCGCCACCAAGACAAGCACGAGCGCCAAGCACGAGCGCCAAGCACAAACGGCGTGGCCGGCCACCCGGCCCACGCATCCCGCGGCGCCCGGCATGCGTCCGGCACCGCGGCGTCTGGTATCGTCACACGCGGTAGCCCTGCAGCGTCCGGTGCGCATGCCGCACCCGGCTATCTTCCCGCCCTTTAGCCAAGGAGTGCCCTGATGCGCGTCGCCGTCCGTATCGCCCTCGCCGCTTGCGGGGCCAGCTTCCTGATCGCCGCCGCGCAGGCCCAGGAGGTCGTCCACTACCCGCTGCTGGGCGGCAGCAAGTTCCCGATCGCCCGCGCGGTCGAGGTCCCGGCCGGCACCGTGCTCGTCTTCCACAGCGGCGCCACGCCCAGCCCCAAGGATCCCACCGCGCCGGTCGGGTCGGCCGCCTACTGGGGCGACACGCGCACCCAGGCGCTCAGCGTGCTGAGCAACCTCAAGAAGTCGCTCGACGATCTCGGGCTGACGATGGGCGATGTCGTCAAGATGACCGTGTTCCTGGTCGCCGACCCGGCGTCCAAGGACGGGCGCATGGATTTTGCCGGCTTCATGGAGGCCTACACGCAGTACTTCGGCACGCCGCAGCAGCCGGTGCTGCCGGCACGCTCGGCGGTGCAGGTGGCCGCACTGGCGGCGCCGGGCATGCTGGTGGAGATCGAAGTCATCCTGGCCAGGCCCGGCGCCAAGCACTAGGCCCATCCGCCCGTGACCGCCCAGAAAGTCTACGTGCGCACCTTCGGGTGCCAGATGAACGCCTACGACTCCGAGAAGATAGCCGACGTGCTGCAGGCCGCACAGGGCTGGCAGGGCGCGCCCGGCCCCGAGCAGGCCGACCTGATCGTCTTCAACACCTGCTCGATCCGCGACAAGGCGCAGCACAAGATGCGCTCGGACCTGGGGCGCCTGCAGAAGCTCAAGGAGGCCAACCCGCAGTTGCTGATCGGCGTCGGCGGCTGCGTCGCCAGCCAGGAAGGGGCGGCGCTGCTCGATTCGGCACCGTTCGTCGACCTGGTCTTCGGGCCGCAGACCCTGCACCGCCTGCCGGCCATGATCGACGCGCGCCGCGCCAGCGGACGGCCGCAGGTCGACATCTCCTTTCCCGAGATGGAAAAGTTCGATCACCTGCCCGCGCCGCGCATGAGCGGTCCCTGCGCGTTCGTCTCCATCATGGAGGGCTGCAGCAAGTACTGCAGCTTCTGCGTGGTCCCGTACACGCGCGGCGAGGAGGCCTCGCGCCCGGTCGACGACGTGCTCACCGAGATCGCCGACCTGGCCGACCAGGGCGTGCGCGAGGTCACCCTGCTGGGCCAGAACGTCAATGCCTACCGCGGGGCGATGACCCGGGCCGATGCAGCCGCACCCGGCGCCGATTTCGCGCTGCTGCTCGAACTGGTGTCCGGCATTCCGGGCATCGAGCGCATCCGCTACACCACCTCCCATCCGCGCGAGTTCACCGCGCGCCTGATCGACGCGCATGCGCGCCTGCCCAAGCTGGCGCTGCACGTGCACCTGCCGGTGCAGTCGGGTTCCGACCGCATGCTCGCGGCCATGAAGCGCGGCTACACGGCGCTCGAGTACAAGGCCATCGCGCGGCGGCTGCGCGCCGTGCAACCGGCGCTGTCGCTGGCCTCGGACTTCATCGTCGGCTTCCCCGGGGAGACGGAGGACGACTTCCGCCGCACCGTGCAACTGGTCGAGGAACTGCAGTTCGACTCGAGCTTCTCGTTCGTCTACAGCCGTCGCCCCGGTACCCCGGCCGCCGAACTGCCCGACGACACGCCGCCGCAGCGCAAGCTCGAGCGCCTGCAGGAGTTGCAGCAAGTGCTGGACGCGATCGAGATGCGCATCAGCCGCGAGATGATCGGGCAGGTCCAGCCGGTGCTGGTCGAGGGCGTCTCGCGGCGCGATGCCGGCGAGCTGAGCGGGCGCTGTTCCAACCACCATACCGTGAACTTCGCCGGTCCCGCCGAGCTCGTCGGCCGCATCGTCGACGTGCGCATCACCCAGGCGCTCACGCACACGCTGCGCGGCGAGCCCGTGGCGGCGCCGGCGCCGAGCCCGGAGCGCCTGGCAGCGTGACCGTCAAGCCGCGCGCCGGGCGCCGCAGCGCCGCCGCAGGTACGGCCGCCACGACTAAGGCAGCCAGTCCAGCCGCGGCAGCGGCCGCCGTGGTCGCCAGGGCATCGGCCGGGGCCCCGCCTGGCGCAGGCAGCGCCCACACGCCGCTGCGCGATCCGGCGCCGGCCGGGCGGGCCGTGCTCCAGTTCTCGGCCGCCCCCGACAACCAGCGCCTGGCGCACCTCACCGGCGCACTGGATGCGAACCTGCGCCAGATCGAGAGCGAATTCTCGGTGCGCATACGCCGGCGCGGCAGCCAGTTCCGGATCGAAGGTTCACCCGAGGCCGCGCGCGGCGTGCAGGCATTGCTCGGGCGCCTGCACGACCAGGCGCAACGGCCCGTTTCCCAGGAGGACGTCCAGTTGCAGGTATTCGAGCAGAAACGATTTGGCGCACGCCGTGCGCCCGGCTCCGGCGGCGCCTCGGCCGCCGGTACCGTCGCCGGTCATGCGGCGGCGGGCTCGCCCGCGGCGGCCGAGCAGGCGGTGCTGCGCACGCGCCGGCCCGAACTGCACGCGCGCACGCCGGTGCAGGCCGAGTACCTGCAGTCGATCCTGGCGCACGACATCAGCTTCGGCATCGGGCCGGCCGGCACCGGCAAGACCTACCTGGCCGTGGCCTGCGCGGCCGATGCGCTGGAGCGCGACGCGGTCGAACGCATCGTGCTCACGCGCCCGGCGGTCGAGGCCGGCGAGCGCCTGGGCTTCCTGCCCGGCGACCTGGCGCAGAAGGTCGACCCCTACCTGCGGCCGCTCTACGACGCGCTGTTCGACCTGCTCGGCTTCGACAAGACGCAGAAGCTGCTCGAACGCCAGACGATCGAGATCGCGCCGCTGGCGTACATGCGCGGGCGCACGCTCAACCATTCGTTCGTCATCCTGGACGAGGCGCAGAACACGACGCCCGAGCAGATGAAGATGTTCCTGACCCGCATCGGCTTCGGCTCCAAGGCCGTGATCACCGGCGACGTCACCCAGACCGACCTGCCGCGCGGCAGCGCCAGCGGCCTGGTCGAGGCCCAGCGGGTGCTGGACGACGTGCGCGGAATCGGCTTCACCCGCTTCACCGCGGCCGACGTGGTGCGCCACCCGCTGGTCGCGCGCATCGTCGAGGCCTACGAACGCGCCGATGCGCAGGCGGCCCAGCGCCCGGGCGCGGGAGCCTCGCCACGGCGATGAGCGCGCCGGGTCCGCGACTGGAACTGGCGATGGTCGGGGCCGGACGTTTTGCCGGCCTGCCGACGCGCCCGACGCTGCGGCGCTGGGTCCTGCTGGCCCTGGAGGCGGACGCGCACATCACGCTGGTGTTCGTCGACGCCCGCGCCGGACGCGCGCTCAACCGCCAGTTCCGGGGGCGCGACTACGCGACCAACGTGCTCACCTTCGCCTACGAGCGTTCCCCGCGCGTGATCGCCGAGATCGTCCTGTGCGTCGGGGTGGTCGCGCGCGAGGCGCGCGCGCAGGGCAAGTCCTTGCGCCAGCACCT
>Ga0116231_10012041_pt1 | contig 12937 bp, 8 predicted proteins | sample S1TSphgellanicum_2_FD_89695 | JGI IMG/M metagenome (GOLD analysis project Ga0116231, IMG submission 89695) | Host-associated microbial communities from peat moss isolated from Minnesota, USA - S1T2_Fd - Sphagnum magellanicum MG | ecosystem: Host-associated > Plants > Peat moss > Unclassified... | reverse complement strand
TTGGCGAACACGGCTTCCAGGTGTTGAAGGTGGTCCTCCCAGTTCTCACTGTGGATATTGAGATCGTCCACAAACACCTTCAGGAATTCGCCTCCCAATTCCTTGAAGACCAGGGACATTGTTTTGTAAAAGTACTAGTGGCATTTTTGAGACCAAAGGGCATGACAGTCCAGTCATATAGCCCGGTCTTAGTGACCAGTGCAGTTTTCTTCATATTTTCAAGAGCCATGCGAATTTGCCAGAAACCCGACTGCAGATCTAATGCAGTGAACCAAGCCGACTTCCCCAACTGGGATATAACGTCATCAACTAGGGGCATGGGGAACGAGTCCCGCCTGGTCTGCAAATTGAACAGTCTGTAGTCCCCACAGAACCTCATGCTTCCATCCTTCTTCACCGGCAAGGTCACCCTATAGGCGTATTTTGAGTCACTTGGTCTCATCTTGCCTAGGTCCACTAACACATCTATCTGGCGCTTCACTTCCGCCTCCTCCCAATATGATAGTCGTCCTGGAGCCACCTTACAAGGAGGAAAGCCTTGGGTGTCAATCGAATGTTCTCCAATAGTGCAACAACCTAGCTCCCCCTTGTTCCAGGCAAACACATCTTGATATTGATCCAAGACTCTCCAGAGTTGCCGTCCCATCTCCTTATTCAGCACCTGATCCACTCGCATCTTCTGGCGAATCTCTTCCCACCTTGAATCCGCCTTTCGATTGTGATCCAATTGTGCTTTGATGCTGTTGTGCGAGTCAGCGATGTCCTCACGCTGAACTTGCAGTAGCACAGGCACTTCTGCACCTTTCCCTCCTCCAGAGAGGACCTGTTTTCCCCGCTTTGCGTCAGCAACCCATTGGATCCAATCGGCGTAGTCATTTGCATCTGTGATCTCCTTTTTCATGAGATCATTAGCCTGCTCCTGTAGTGTTAGCTGTAGAATTTGTTGAGGTCCTTCTGACAATATCAGCTCTTCAAGTTCGGTGTTACTGAACTCAGGTGTGCCATCAATTGGCTCCACCACTTGGACTACCTGGTCATAGCTCCCATTCGAATCAGAGTCAGAATCCGACTCCCGGGTGTCTATCTGTACATTGGCGCCATACTCATCATGTAAGGACGACTTTCTGAATAGTGCATCCAAGTTCCCAGGTGTGTGCTTCAGAGCATCTGCATTAGTTGGGATCACGATTTCCGAGTTCAACTTCTGTAGCATGTTCACCATGGTCAGTGGCAGGACTTCCACATCAGATCCTGGACCACGCCTCACCTGAATCAACCCCTGCTCCACGTCGACGATCGTTCCAATCTTGATGAGAAGGTCAAACCCAAGCAGTACATCATAACTATCCGTATTTACCACCATGAAAGTCATGGTGCATTGTACACCTTCGACCTTGATCAGTACTTCCTCGATCCGATCGAGAGCCTATGTAACGGCTCCTGATGCCGTCTTGTAAGTTTCGGATCCAGATACCAAGTGCATCAGACCCAACTTTCAAACAACTGTAGCTGCCATGACTAACATGGATGCTCCAGTGTCCACAAGTTCCTCAACCAAACAGCTATTCACTTCCACCAAGAGGTGGAGTGTTTTGCTTCTGTGTGTCTTGTTGATGCATACTCACCTGAGCGTTGGAGCTGCTGAGACCATTGATATCTGATTACCCGAAGCTTCTGCATCCTTTTTCTTTCTGGCTACCTTCACAAGACTCTCAAGGTGCTCCAATTCCCCCGGTATCATCATCACCGTCTCCATTGGTGTTAGTGAGATTTTTCCCTTAATGAAATGGGACAAAATTTTCGACTTGACAAATTCTTCCCAATTGACTTTTGCGCCTTCTACTATAGTTTCAAGGGGTGGCGCAGTACCTGCTGGTGCTACTTCAATAGGCATCCTTCTTCTTGGCACCCGAGTGTAAGAGAATATGTTCTCGTTCCCACATAGTTTGTTGAGCTGATGCAGGGTTGCTTCCTCATCATTGAGCAGTACTTCTAGAAAGTTTGCTGATCTGGGATGTGCCTTCCCATCTTTCGGCTTCTTCCAACATCTGTCCTCTGAGTGTCCTAACCCTGCACAGAAGGAGCACTTCACCCCGTAATTCTCTGTCCTATGAGGCATCCCACATTTGGCACATTTTGGCCGGGGTTCATTAAGCCTTGGACATGCAGTGGCTATGTGATCTCCTCCCCTACAGATCTGGCATCCTGTAGACATGCTAGAAGAGGATGATGTGACAGGTCCCTGCACATTCCCCTTCAAGAAATTAAGGAGTGTGTTATTCAAAGCATTAACTTGCTTTTCCATCATTGTCTCTTCAACTCCTTCCTCCTGTTCCTCCTTCAGAGGTTCGTATGGAGTTTCGCCAAGCTCCCCCAGTACCCTTTCGAGCTCTGTGGTAGCACCCACAAGCTTTTCAATGTTAGCGAACGTCCTAACTACGCATAACTTTCGAATCTCAGGCCTCAGCTTGCCCAAAAACCGCCTTGGTTGTTCGGCGTCTAGTATCCTGCCTCTCTGAAACAACTTGTCAAGGCGTTCGAAATACTTCCGCACTCGCTCCTTTGGTTCTTGCTTGATGGCATCCAATTTCACCCGGATGTCATCAGTATCGACATTGCCATATTTTTGCACAATCAGGGTCTTCAACTCAGCCCAATCGGCTAGTACAGGTTGCAGCCTCTTGAACCATTCCTTGGCTCGACCCCGCAAATTAAGCTTGGCGATCTTGAAAAGTTTGTCAGCATTGAGATCGCGCACTTTGGCCGCCATCGTGAGACGCTCCGCCCAGTCATTAATGTCCTCATGATCTCGTCCCCAGAACAACTCGTCCATTCCTTGGGGACTAGTCATCTAGCAAGTGTTTAGCAGCAAACAAAAATTGCAACGTTGTCCAAGTGTCAACAAAAGCAACCAGCTTCTAAGTCTCTGCAGCTCAGCTCTGATTTTAAAGGAAAAGAAAAATTTTATCTCAATCAAGGACAAAATTCCGACTGCACTCCCTCTACGACTGGAGTCAGAGGTGAAACATTAAAAGCAAAAGTAGAAAATTTTTGCTCATCAGTCGATTCCTACTGAAACCGCCATTCTCCCTCCTGACTTCGCCATATCTTCCAGCTCATAAGGCACGATCTAGATCCGCCATGCTCCACCCTGAGCAGATGATCGCCCTCTTGAAACAGATCTTCCACTCCAAGAATGTATAACCTGACAAAGTGATTGGGCGACACCGTAGTCTTGGGTACCCAAACGTCTCCTAGTTTCGGTATACCTCGCTGCCTCTCAGCAAACATAGGGGATATCCTACGCAAGATAGGAGGTGAAGTAGAATTAGGTCTGCAAGTGTGAGGTCGATGCTAACCCTCTTGTTCCATTTACTACCTTCACCCAAACTTCAGTTCGAGTATAAAACCCACTATGAACTACCTTTATGGCGATATCTCTAATTCTAGCTTGGTCTGGATCTATTCCTATAATGCTCACCACTCCAAAACCCAGAAAATGCAAAATTACTGCCCCTTTCTGTGGCCCGTTCTGCATAGTATAGAAATCAAACCTATTGACAAGCTGTTGCTCACGAACTTCTTGAGTCACTTCTTCCACAGGCACTTCTTCTCCACTTGACGAAGACATGATCTTCAACACTCATTCTACCCAAGTTCCCACAGGTTCTTCGAAGGTTGCTAACACAGAACTACGCTCTGATACCAAAAAGGAGGGATCCAGAGAAGACACAACAATAACCAAACCTCTCCCGAACTGCTTTCGTTTTGATAGAGCGAGCACAACGCAATCTCACAACTATGCAACACATAACTCAAGCGAAATAGATCTCAGAGACAAAACTCCATAGCTCTTATTACACATAATGTCTCGTACAAAACCAACTCTCCTACCTCCCAAAATTGCTATGTCGATTGCCTTCATCCTAAATTCCCACTAAGCTTTTCTAGATCAAGGAGTCATGAGATGTCTCTGGTCACTAATTGCAACGGAAAAAGAGAGCAACTAGACGAAAGTTCCCTCAGCTCCTAGCTGTTCTACCAAAACCCACCTATCTTCCTCCCATTGATCATCCTCTTCTCCACATCCTTGGATCCAGCTTCCTACCCAAGCTTCCTCCATCCCTAATCAATGTGGCGCCGCTCCTCTTCATCAAACGCACCGTCATCTTCCTGTCCTCCCATCCCACACAGACTGACCACCTTCTCCCATGCACCCCATGCATATTTTGTTTCCCTCTCACACTAATGAAGAAGAAATCCGTCGCCACTCATCAATAGAGGCGGCCAGATTACCCTGATCAAGGTTTTTGTGTTCACACAAACTGCACAGTCATGGAGTCACTGTCCTACCACCCGTTGTTCGGCTACAATGTATGTAAGTATGTAAAATTAGGTAGGTACATAGGTATGAAGGTAAGTAGGTCCGATTAGGTGGGTTGGTAATTATGATTAGGTAATTAGGTAGCTAGCTAAGTAATCTAAGAAATAGATATGTAAATATTTTTATTTTATTTTAAGTTTAGCCTTTAGGTTTAAACCTCTTTGATTGGCTCATCCCAAATTACACATGCTTTCACTATACAAATGTAAAACAAAACATATTTCCTATATATACTTTTAAGAGATGACAATTGAAAAAAAAACATATAAGATAAATTTTAAAATTGCAACTAAGTTACAATTAAATGTTTTGTTCCATATCCCTTGTTTTCTTTTTCAATTTTGTGAATTATATATCTAATAGGTAATTAAATAAATAACTTATTAGCTAACTAACTAGAACTAATCAATTAACTAATAGTAACATAAAGTAATGAAATTATTAAGTAATAATAAATATAATAAATTAATATAGTTAATAAATAATTTTATTTAAATAAAAATAATGAACACATTATTATTCATTAATAATAATAATAATAATAATAATATCATAGCTAGAATAATGATAAAATAATGAAATTATTAATTATTAGTTATTTTTAAAATATTTATTATTTTAATGATTATAATAAGTTAATTAATAAATTTCTATTAATATTAAATTATTTTATGCTATTATTAATTAAATAATACATGGTTAATAAAATAATAAATATTTTATATTAACTATACATATTTATAATTTATATATGTAAATAAATATTTTCTAACTAACTATTTTTCATATTAGTTAAATAATTAACTAATTATCTAGTATTTATATAAATATTTAAATTATCATATATAAATAATAAATGAATGGATAATGGTAAATTCTTGTAACTAATATTCATTTAATTTAATTATAAATATATACAAATAAATAATAATAAATGATATTTTTATTATACATTTATTATTATTATCATTCTTATTATGAATTAATCAATTAACTTATAACTAGTAATAACTATTATTTATATTAAATATTGTAGGTTGTCACAGCTACTTAACTATTTAAGAACTTACTAAACTTACATAACCATAATAAATGAAAAATGTATATTTAATATGGTTCAAATATAAAATAATTAAAATCATGAATATAGATATATACCTTTAATATATTCCAAAACATTTTAATATATATCAAAGGTATATGTACATCACATAAAAATAACCAAATTGTGATTACTTTTGTAACTAATTAGACATAAAGGCTTAGGGTTGCAAAATAATTATAAAAAACAATTTTAGTTGCCAAAGACAAGGTGTTGCGATCAAGGTAAAAGGCTTACAAGGGTGCGAGCCAAGATTAAGCCTGGGAGTCGCATTCTCATGCCCCCGGGAGGGAGTGCAAAAGAGTGTGAGGGAAAGAACCTTCACACTCCCAAGTGAATTCCCATGTTGGGGGTTGGAGTTCTAGTGGACTTCCTAATGTTCAGAAAGTGATTGCAAGGGTCAAAACTCAGTGGCTCAAGGAGTTTTTTATATCATTGAAAAGTTATTGAAACGTAGATATCTAAAATGGGTTTGCATCACCCACTTGGACATCTTAAACACAAGTTATGGCCAAAAGAAGGGCCGGGAATCAAATTGACAGTTTAACTCTCGACCATTGTCGGGAACCACCCCGATTTCCTTGCATAAAGGTGGCATGTGACATACCATTGGAAAGCTCTTCACGAGGGTTACAACTTTATTTTAGACCTCATCTTAATAGAAGGTCTGCATACAAAGTTATGAGGCCCCAAAGTCGCGAGAGTCCCAACTTTGATAATTTCTGACACACTCCCAACTCTTCGAAGGATTCAAATGTGTGTCCAAGTAGAAGACAGCGGAAGAGAGAGGAATCAAGGCACGCTCCCTAGCTCACAACACTTTGAGGCATAAAGGGGCGTGTTGGAGCTTCGGGATGGGATTAGGAAGAGTTAACAAGTTTCATTCACTCACATGGGCTTGCACATAACCCACACAAAGTGGTTAGTGCATAGTTGGAGCACCTTTGGTGCTAGAACAAGCCATGGGCAACACGGACACACCACACTCACCACAGCCTGGACTTGGGGGAAGCCACCACCTTCCCCCTTATAGTATACTTTGTGGCTGGCCACGGAGCCTACATCCAAATGGCTTTTCTCTCTTGGGATTCTCGAATGGGAGTCCTGAAATTGCGCCAGTTGGATTTCGCGACTTTGGAGCCCCATAACTTTGCAAGTAGACTTCAGATCGAGATGTGGTTTGAAGCAAAGTTGTAGCTCTCATCGAAAGCTTTTCAAGGGTATGTTGCATGCCCTCTACATCCAAGTAAATCGGGTCGATTTTTGATTTTTTTTGGTTGGGAGTCAAATAGACAATTTGACTCTCGACCCTTCTTTTGGCCATAACTTGTGTTTTAGATATTTGAATGAACAATGCGAGCCCATTTTAGACATCTATGTTCCAAAAGCTATTCAATGATATAAAAAATGCTACAAGCCATTGAATTTTGACCCCTGAAATCGCTTTATGAAGTTTTGGGAGTCCACGAGGACTCCATCTCCCAAAGTGGGAGTTGCCTTGGGAGTGTGAAAGCTCACTCCTTCATACTCCTTCACACTTTCTTACACTTCCGGGAGTATGTTGACATGACTCCCGAGCTTCTTCTTGACCTGCAACCTTGTAACCCCTTTGCCTTGGTTACGAGCCCAAAGCTAAGGTTGCGACAATTTCGAGATTCCCACTTGAGAGTCTCGAGACAAAAAGCCATTTGGATGTGAACCTCGTGTAGAAGCACATAATATACTATAAGGGGGAAGGTGGTGGCTTCTCCCAAGTCCGAGTCATGATGAGTTTTGTGAATTCGAATTTGCTCATGGTTCATCTTAACACCAATAGTGCTCCAATTATCATTAAACACCTCATGTTGGTTTTGTGCAGGTCCATGTGAGTAGTTGATGCTTATCACTCTTCCTAGTCCCATCCCGGAATTCTAGCACGCCCCTCTACCCCTCAAAGTGTTGCGATCCAAGGAGCATGCCCCGATTATTTGTTCTTTCGTTATTTTCAGTTTAGACTCACATTTGAATCCATTAAGGAGTTTGGGGGTGTGTCACATGGTGCAAAATGAGCTTTTTCTTGAATGAAAACCTCAAAAATTAGTCAACATGGAAGGATATAAAACCTAATAGTTGTAAATTAGTTACATTATAGCCCATAAGAAATGTAATAGATTGAAATGAATGGTGATTTGTAAAAATGAAAAAACATAGTTGCAAATGACATTGAGTTGCATACAATCACAAATTGAATGGTTGCATAATACAAGATTTCTTCTAGTGGTAATAAGAGTTATTAATTAATTAAATATTATGTAGTAAATAGGTTAAATAATAGGTATTTTATTGTGTAAATATGTGACAATGTTTTTTTGCATGAAACAAAGGATGTGATGATGAAACCACCCAACATTGAACATAAGCTTACACAACAATTTCCAATATCTTTTGCATCCTTTAACCAAATTGAACATTTTATGTCATTGGAAGCACAGATTAGAAGACTACAAAATGTTTTTGAAACACCAAAAGCAAAGGAGCAAGGAAGAAAATGTAAGAGAAGGAAGAAGATAGTGATATTTTGTTTCCAAATTTTTGAAGAAAAAACTCTAGACCCTTTCCAGTTTCAAATGCCATATTTTCTTCATTTTTAATCTATTTTGAGTGATATTAAAACCTATGGGTGCACCAACTAAGGATTTATAATACTTTTTTGGTACTCCAAAGGTAATGGAACAACAACCAAAGAATTTAACTTGAAAATCCAAAACTGTTTTAATAGGCTTACCATAAAACATAAATCCCTTTACACAAAACAACTCATATATTCCTCTTTCCTTGACCAAATTAAGTGTTTTTTGTGGCATGGAAACAATGGGTGGAAGGCTACAAATGTTTTTTGAATGTTTGAAATAGAAGAGGGATATGTGACAATTTGACTTTCTTTAGGTTCTTGAACATATGGTCGTTGATTTGTTTATTTTAAAGTTACATGGTGTTTTGGTTCCCTTTCAATAAGATTTATCCCATATCATTTGTTGACAAGTTCAATTTTGTAAAATATATAAGTAGGTGCAATAATGGTTTACTCATGGTTTACACTTTAAATATTCAAATTGTATGAATCATATAGGATGAACCAATCAAGAAAACTTTTACCAATGAAATAAATTAAAAATTTACCTATCTACATAAACCTATATATCTATCTACTTAGCCTATGTTAGGTTGCATATTTTAACATATCCTATATTAAGATAGTTGCCAACCCTAACTTAGCTTAGCTAGGATTAGGTAGTTGTTATGATTATACTACTATTTGTTACGATATATATTTAAAGTTTTATTTATTGCCACATTTACACATCTTAGTTCTTGGTTACATGTGACCATTCATTTTAGTCGTAAATCCAATTGTAAATGGTCATGCCACATAGGCATAAATGACTACACATTTTAGTCATAAATCTAGTCATTAATTTGCAAATTTCTTGTAGTGTGAAAGGTTTTAATTTGCATTTTTCAAACATTAATATAAGTAATTATGTTTTTTTTACTAAAGAAAATGATAAATGGCATGTTTTCACATCTTACAGTTAAAAAAATAGTACTACATGAACAAACTTTGAAAGGCTGAATTGTGCATTAGTTCCAGTTGCTCCATTTGGCCCATGAAATGACTTTGCTTTGCTTCAAGCCCAACCTTCAATTGATTCTAGTTAACTTCAAATTTCTTCAATCATTCATAAACATAATGATAAAATGAGAAACAAAGAAATTAAAATAAATGAAAGAGTGGAAACTTTTTACAATTATATGATACATTAAACTTAAGTTTTGCTTATTCAAATTTTATTTAGAATAATGTTTAATTCTTTTTATAAATTCATTTGTATTAACATGAAATGATGACATTTGTCATATCAAACAACATATAAATAAAGATTCATTTGAAGGAGTTAAAGTTGGTTAATTTGAATTGAAATTACAATGCCTTTTGAAACAAAGGTGGGGTGAAAGCACATTATGGTGGTCAAAGATTGTTGCCACAAATACTACTTTTGAAATTACATGTTTTTGAACTTCTAGCAAGTTAATATTAAAAAGAGTTTTTTGCAAATGGTGCTTGGAATAAGGTAGTTCAAAACCTAAAAAATAAGATTGTCAAACAAAATCCCACTTTGAAATTGATATTAAATGATTAAAAAAATATTTATGAGAAAATTGTAATCGTCACAATATATTGCAAAATGCAAAAATATTTCAAAAACCATTCAAACAATTACCAAACTTGATGAAGTACTCAATCACATATTACATATGAATTCATTGTCCCATTTCAATATTTCATGAAAAGTTCCATTCATGTGATTTCATGAAAAACATCTAGATGAGGTTTTTCACTCAAATAAACATAAATGTGAAAACATAAAAGTTTGTTAAAAAAACACTACCATTTGAAAGATAACAAGAATTCTGTTAAAGTTTTTGTGTTAGAAATTCATTTTATATGTTTCTCAAAATGCTAAATGAAATGAAAGAATATTTACCCCCAAAATAATACAAAATGTACCCAGAAAAAACAATTTTTTACCCGAAATATACCACCATAGTGTGCTTTCATTCGGTGGACATGCTTATTTATGCCACCACCACCATGTTTTTGGTGGTTGAAGGTTGGAATGTTCCATATCATGATTTACATCTAAATCACTTTTTGGGCTGAAATTTACATCCACAGTCACACTCTTGCCCCAAAACCCAATGGTGGGATACAAGGTGTTTTCCAAATTGTAATGGATGCTACCCACTAATTTTTTGTTCTTAACGAAATAAACATTTCGTTCTAAATAATTGATCCCTACACCCACAACATCCCCCTTAGTGAAAGTTGTGGTGTCAAAATTTTTCCCAAATTGTTCCATTTTATCACTATATGCTATAATTCCACTATTGTGATAGAGCTTACCATTATCACTATGGTAGCCATAAGTATTGAAATCCCACCCAGGAATTCGATCCTTCTTGAAATTTTCATTCGTAAATCCAATGGCAACACCATCACCATCATCCAAATCATCGATGATGGTGATTTCAAAATAGTAAGACAATGTTTCATGATGGCACATTGCTGGCCGATTCCCTTGAATAACACTCACAGGCCTCTCGCTCCTTTCATCCATCATGTGCTTGACACGTTGTTGAGACGTCATTGGGGTGACCACCAAAAGCTTACTATCAATCTTGGTGTGAAGCCATGTGTCTGGTGTTTCTTCTTCCATTGCATCATCTTTGTCCACTTCTCCTTGCATACATGTTGACAACAATGCCCACAAACTTTTATCCTGGGTGTCTTCATTTCCACATTCTCCTCCTCTTGTTTTTTCCATGTCATTGTGTCCATTATCTTTTAAATGTTCCCTTTTTGATTTACTTACAATTTTGACCACTATTTCTTTCAATTTAGAAAAGAATCTAAACATTAAGGATGAGGACATGACTTTCACCATTGTTTTCTCCAACTTATCCAAGAATTTGAATATTGTCCAACTACAAACTATCAACCCTATTGCTACAGAAATTTTCATGTTCTTTGTGTCCCTATGAATAGGTGGTAACACAACAAAACCCGCACACACGAATGATCCTAATACTGTTACTACAGAACAAACTAACAATGTTGACGTGAATTGTAACTCCTTACGCACATAATGCAATGCTTCCACAATGAAAATGGCATCCAAGTCAGGGAAAGCAGCTTTTGCTCCTGAAATTACAGTGGCAATGGCAAAGAAAAAGGACAAGGTGTTGAACACCCAAAACAAACGAAGAATATAATGCAATTCTAAAGCAGCAAATGACTCAAACGTGGAAGGTGGGGTTCCAAGAGAAGATTGTGGAAATTGATAATAGGTTGTGTAACCCAATGGTGGCTGCAACCAACTAGCAAATGTAATGCCGGCAATGAGTGCACCCCCAACAAGAAGTGTATTTGCAGCATCAATGAAAACTTGTCGATCTCTGTATTGTCTCTCCAAAAAATCTTTCACATCGGAACGCTCCATAAGTATGTTGGCTATTTCGTCAAGTTTCTTTTTGCATTGTTTGTCCAAGATGTCTTTGATGTCGGAATGTCTTTTCAATTTGGTGTTGCAAGTTTGGTGGTGTTCTTTGGCATATTGTAGACAAGTTTTTCCTCTCCCATCTTCTAAATTTGCCTTCAAACGTTGTTGTGTTTCACATAAAACCTTCACCACATTTGGGTGACACTTTATTGTGGCAAAGTGTAGTGGTGTCTGCCCTTGTCTATTTCTATTGTTGAGGTCCACTTTGAATTTAGGCTTCAACAACTTGTTCACAACATCAACATGCCCATGTATGGCAGCAAGATGTAGAGGGGTGTTTCCTCGAATGTTGTTTGTATTGATGGTCAATTCTCCATAAAATTGCAACATGACATCCACTATCTTAACATGCCCTTCCTTTGCAGCAAGGTGCAATGGGGTATTCTCCTCATTATTGGTTGCATTGAGGTCCAACTTATTGGCGCCCTTTTGAACATTGTTTCCATCCTTGTTCTTCACATTGAGCTTCAATTTTCCATGCTCCAACAACACCTTAACTACCTCATCCTGCCCTCTTAAAGTAGCGAGGTGTAGCGGTGTGTTTCCACGCCGGTTCTGCACATTGAGCTTCAATTCTTCATGCTCCAACAACATCTTAACTACCTTATCATGCCCTGTTATACTAGCGAGGTGTAGCGGTGTGTTTCCACGCCAGTCCTGCACATTGAGCTTCAATTCTTCATGCTCCAACAACATCTTAACTACCTTATCATGCCCTCTTATACTAGCAAGGTGTAGCGGCGTGATTCCACCCTGGTCCTTCACATTGAGCTTCAATTCCGCATGCTCAAACAACACCTTAACTACCTTATCATGCCCTTCTAGACTAGCGAGGTGTAGCGGCGTGTTTCCAAGCTTGTTCTTCACATTGAGCTTCAATTTTGCATGCCCCAACAAAACCTGAACTATCTCATCATGCCCTCTTAGACTAGCGAGGTGTAGTGGTGTTTCTCGAGCAATATTCTCCACTTCAAGGTCCAATGTGGGACAATACTTCAACAAAAATTGCACTAGCTTCACATGCCCTTCCTCTACAGCAAGGTGTAGTGGTGTGTTTCCATCGTTGTTCTTCTCCTTGATGTATGATTCAGAGTGCTCAAACACACCTTCCACTTCCTCCACATGCCCTTCCTCATTGTTGAGGTGTGCTCCATTTTGATCTGCATTCTCCTTGTTGAAGTGCAATTTGTTGGCATGTTCTAATAACAAGTTTGTTAGCTCTACATGCCCATTCTTGGTAGCAATGTGTAGTGGTGTGTTTCCACTACAATTGTGTTTTCTCTCAAGGTCTGATGTAGAAGTGTACTCCAACAACAACTTGACTACTTCAACACGTCCTTTCTCAATGGC
>Ga0116231_10012038_pt1 | contig 12944 bp, 6 predicted proteins | sample S1TSphgellanicum_2_FD_89695 | JGI IMG/M metagenome (GOLD analysis project Ga0116231, IMG submission 89695) | Host-associated microbial communities from peat moss isolated from Minnesota, USA - S1T2_Fd - Sphagnum magellanicum MG | ecosystem: Host-associated > Plants > Peat moss > Unclassified... | reverse complement strand
TGTTTTTTGGATTCCACCTCCCTTGTTAAATCCTAACCAATTTGGCATTTGGTAACAACTCAATTTTGTGTTGTTTCATGGTGACTTCCCTAAGGTCCTTGTAACTGACAGTAAATAAATGGATATATTTACTCAGTAAATCTTCATATTGCTTTCTTTCCTCAAGGTGAAAGTCATTATCCCAATTGAATCTTGTTCATTCGTTCCATAATTTTTCTTTATGTCAACACATGTGGAGTTGAATGGTCATTATCCCTTCAAATTTTTTGATTTACTTGAGACAAAGCTCCAACCTTGGGGATTGTTTCCAAAGCATATAACCCCACTTCCTTTTCATTTGAATCATATGTGTAAATCCCTTTAGAATTAAAGCTATGGTTTGTTTTTTATTCATCATCATACTCACTCGTTCTTCCAAAACTCTCCACAAAGTTTACAAATGGAACTTTTTTGTCAATTGGGATGAACTCCAATGGTCATGTATCCTTCACCCCAATAGTTATTTGCATGTGACTTTGTTAACCAAGGCCTACCTTGTATCATTAAATGAGCCCCATTTTCCTTTAGTACCACAAGAAATCCATAATGGTGGAAACCCTCATTACAGTGATTGCAACATTGTTAATTATTCCTTTTAGTTTAACAACTCGTTTGTTAGCCATTTTTTAGGGTTATTGAGGTCGATTTATCAATTCTCAACCCTAAGTATTTCATTGCAAAGATTATCATGACATTGATCCTACCCTTCCATCCACCAACACTTTGCGTAACATTAATCCATTACATTACACATCAATGATTGGATCACCTTCAAACTTAGTTATTATGGCATTCAAAGGTGTGGGTACCTTTGGGATTTTAGGTACTGATAACCCTTTCTTCAATTCCTTTTGAATTGATGGCACCATTGCCACCAATTGTCCAGTGGTGATGTCTTCATTCTATGATCCCACATCTTTCACCATCGAATAAAAACCAAAATTTCTGAAAATTAAAAAGTCTTGGTATCCAAAACTTCCCCTTTGATTATTTTTTTTTTCTTTAAGTGCTTTTATTATCTCCTTAAACCTTTTAACATTTATGTTAGGATATTAATACAAAAGTGGGGTTTAGTTCATTCATCTAAATCACTATGGAACCTTAAAAAGGAAATAAGTTCATTGCACTCTAATGATTTCACCTTGGTTAAAGTTATTTCACTATAATATTACTATGTAAACATTGTGTTTCATTACTAGTTAACATAATTCACTATTATAATTTATTGTGGTAAATAAGTTTATTTTTATGTTGTTTTAGATACCCTATGTTATTTTATGATATATTTTATATTATTTTAAGTTACTTTAGTTATTTTAACTTATACCCTAAATTATCATAATCTATTATAAATTATTATACCCTAAATTCTTGTATGTTATTTTATTTAAAAATATCATAGTTAGTTTTTTTTACTTTAAGTTATACCTTAAATTATTTATTTTAATTTAATATATGATATTTCAAGTTATATTTTAGGTTATTCAAGGTCATTCTATTTTATGTCGTTATAAATTATTTTATCCTAAATATATTAATTTAAAATAATTTAAAATAAACCATTAATAGCCACCAATAAAATAACCACAAATAGTTTATGGTAATATAAACTATAATAACATAAAGTGAAATAATCTTCAACAACAAAAAATAACCAATAATAGCTTCATATGGCCAAAAATAATTTAAAATGAAATAACTTAAAATAACCAAAAGTAACTTATAATAACCATAAATAACCTAAAATGAAATAGCCTACAATAACATAAAATAACAAAAGAAAAATTGCAATAATTGAAAATAACCTAAGGTGAAATAGCCTAAAATAGTTTAAAATAACATAAAATAACCAAAAGTAACTTAAAATAACAAAAAATAACTTAAGATGAAATAATTAAAAATAACTAAGAATAACCATAAATAGTCGTAAATAATGTAGGGTGAAATAACTTAAAACAATGAAAAAAAACTTTAGAATAGTTGAAAATAGCCTAACATGGGTATTATTATTATATTAGCAAAAATCTTATCCATTTATTAAACATTTTCTTTTTCAAAAAAATGGTCATTGAAATGTTATTGAATAGTGATATTCAAAAAAACATTTGTTCAAATGATTTTACACTTTTAAAAGGGAATAAATGTAATTATGTACATTATTGAAAAAAAATTAATTAAATTTTAATCATTTCATTTGGACAAAATCTAAATAAAATATGAATTTTCAAAGTTTATGTTTTTGTAATGTTTAAAATGAAGCATTTAATAAACAAAATGCATACTACATTACCATAACAAATGTGGTGGCTTGATGGTAGGGGTGTTTGCCTCCATCTTAGAGGTCAAAAAATCAAACCTCACAAATGGTGTGTTTGTAGTTAACAATGGTAAATTAAATGAATATATTTTTACGTAGTTCCTTAAAGTAAATGCCTATTTAAATTGATTACATGACCTATGTACATAGGTTAGGTTTTAAACCTAACATAGGTAGTGAATGGCACATGTCAATAATTCATAGGTTAAAAAAATTATGAAATTATTATAATATTAAATATTACATTACATATTAGATAATTTAAATTTACTTGATTTCCATGTTACTTAATTAATTAACTAGCAAGTGAAATGGCTTGGTAAATTTGTATTTCACTTGAAAGTAATTTTGTTTCACTAGAAACTAGTGGATCAATTCACTATTCATAGTAATTGGTCCCCGTTCATTAGAGGGCTGACTAATTTCATTATGATAAAAATGTCCAAATTCATTCAAAATTTAGTAAATCCAAAGTGAATTAGGACAATTTTGGTGGAATGGGATGAATAATGTTCTCCACCGATCGTTTAATTTGTGCCTTGACATCCACCACATCTTCTACAGAAAATTTTCAAATAAAAAAACTCACATTTTTTTTAGTACGCAAAGTAAGCAAGTTTAGACATTCTCTTAAATAATGTCCCATTTCACAACACTTATAACATTGAACTATTGATAGGTCCTTCTCCAAGTTTTTGCTTTTGTTAACCCTTGGTTATAGTAAATGGAGGTTCAATTGATTCATTTGATTTATCATTTGCTCCATGGCTAACTCCATGTGAGAGTTTACTTCTAAATGTTTTCACGGTTCTAGTTCAATCAAAAATTGAATTACATTTGCTATGGATTGCATAGTTGGTCGTGGAACTTCCTCCATGTTTTCTTCTTTCTTTTCAACCACCTCCGCCACTTCATCAAACATTTCCATTTGTTCATTTCTCATTTGTTGTTGGAACTCCAATAACAAACTAATGGTGAAATGTTCTAACACCAATGCATTGATTCCAACAAAAATCAGATTAATTTTTTCATGGCCTTGTGCCCTAAAACACCCCTAGAGTTTATTGTACAATGTCTTTGTTCTTTACTTATATTTTTTCATTAACTCTAAAGCCCCATGTTTTAGTTGATTCAGTTTAAATATTAAGTTTTGATAAACATTCTTCATAGAAAATTCTTTCACAAGGGCCTAAATTATGTCATTCCATGATCCCTTTATTATTATTTTTTATCGTTTAAACCGATGCAATGTTGTACCCTCTAAGAATTCAAGAAAGAAATTAAACCATTTTATAGTTGTTTTAAGCCCAATATCAATAGAAGTTTTTTTATATTCCCTTAAAAATATTTCAGGGTCTTCATCCTTGCTTCCCTTAAAAATTAAAGCAACCATGTTGATTATTATTATTTTCTTCTAAAAAATAAAACACACACCAAGTTAATTAATTCCCTTTAATTAACTATCACTTAACTTTCACAATCTTTCTTCATGATAAAATTTTCGTTATTTTTTTAGTGTAATTATCTAAAAGGACCAAACATCTTCATCCTATTTAAATTCCTAAATTGAGAGACAACATTTACAAGATCACAACCATCATGAGTATCAATGATGCCTCCACTACACATGACATGCAAGTTATTGGTTCTAACATAGTCTGGAATTGCATCTTTCTTGATAAGCTAGATGAGTAAATGTTGTTCTGGTGCGATCACCTTTTAGTGTTGCCTTGCAAGTTCAAGGTTAGGTTGGGGTTTAAGTTTTTCCCATTGTTTACGTAGTTGTGACACTAACACTTTTGGTTCACCTATAGTTTTAGGCTATTTGACAAGTCTCTCAACAAGTTTTCCAACATGTGAACTTGGCCCAACAATTCCTAATGTCAATGATGGGAACAACCTATCTTTTGGAAACTTTGTGATAGGGGAATTAAAAGCTTTTCCTAACATTGACATTAATGTTTTATTTAAAACATTAGTCCTAGAAATAAAACATATATTTATTTCCATTCTTTTCAAGACTTATAACATTTTTTACATTAGAAACTAAAAAGTTTCAAGGTTTCAACAAGGTCCAACAAGTATGAACTTATTTATGAATACATGTTATTTTTTGTAGACCTTCTATTTATGTTATTTCATATGGCTTGACACATGCCATTTTCTTTTCCTTTTTTACCTGTATTTTTTTTTGCAAAATTTTTCAGATTCCCATAAATCTAATTCCAATTCATGCTTAGGATTACATGTTAAATCCAAAAACAAACTTGGGGTCAAACATAATGACTCATGTTTATGATCTTCATGATGTTATTTTATGAATTCAATTGTGCATCAAAATCAACTTGGCTTGCCTTTCGTAATTTACATCGTTATAAGTTGAACCTCTTTGACCCATGTTCTCACTTTTGTCCATGATTCAAGGATAACAAATCATCTTGCATCTCACGTTCTAAAACAAAACAAATAATTTGTTCTTTTTTACCAAACTTTTATTAACAAAATTAAGTTTCACAACATAAATAACATAGACTTGGGTCTTGGTTACAAAACCAAAAGATGTAAACCAACAAGTGGGTATAGGACTAAAACTATGTATGTTTATTACATAACTATGAAAATTTATATTCTTATTTACACAATATCATTTCACCTTTCTATATTCTATGTGGAATTATTATGTCACACCATTCTTTTACCATGGATTTCACTTAATCATAAACTATGCTAAAACTTTTGAAGACAAAAATCTTAATTCCCTTCACAATTATATTCCATAAAACTTTACATTCATATAACAAGTTATTCTCCTTAAATAAAAGTGTTTCCAAAGGTCACAAACACTCACTTATATATTATTCAAAAGGAATAAGAAATTTCCTAAAGTTTACACATCACATGGCTCCCCATATGATTCAACATGCACATCAATGTGGAAAGACTTTTTACATGAATTATCATGTGTAAGTTAATGCACTTTAATGTGACAAAGATTTTCCATATGAATTATCATGTGTGAATCAAAGCACATTAATTGAAACTATGACCAAACCATAATTAAATTATGAAATCAAATCATTAAATAAATTACCAATCTTAACCCTTAGGTAATTACATAAGTAATAATCTAATTACATCAAATTACATGCACATTGCATGTGTTAAATACTAATAGAGGGTTGTAGTGGCATTAACATGTTTTTAGAACCTAAATAAAAATTTATTATTTTAAAGATTTGGATTTGGAACTAAATTCCTAGTTCCATTTATTTGTGGAATTGAAACCAAGATGGTTTTAATTATTTTTTTTGGATTGGAATTTACAAAAACTTTTAAGCTTTTAGTGTTATTACATTTATGTATTACATATCCTAAAGAAAACATATAGTAATTGTTATGGTGTAAGGAAAATAATAGGAATTTCAATAATTGAAACAATTTAGGACATTTAAACAAATGTTCTCATTGTGGACTTCAATAATCAAGCAAATTACTTTGTCCCAATATAGTTGGCCTATAAGGTGTCGACCATCTACCAAGTGGATCTTTAGTCTATGATTGTAGTTCATCATTAATCTTCATAATCAAGGTGCTTAGAAACTTTTGTACACCATGAAGTTATCATAAATTCTTCAACAAGAATTAAGATTTTTTTCCAGGATTACTTCTCTAATGTTTGATGCATCCTTTGTTGTTGTAAGGTTTCTAGAGGCATTATTGTTGAACATCTTAATGTTAATGGCAATGTGCATAAGTGTTTTTGTAGTCAATAGATCAAGGGTTTATTTATTGGTGCTTTAATAATGGCAAGGTGTAATTTAAGTGTTTCCCAAGGATAGAGGTTGTTGGCACCTCATTTAATGTAGCTTGATTTGTTTAGGCCAAGGTACTTAATAACTACTATTCAATGGTTTAATATTGTTAGCATTTTCTATAGATATGTTAACCAATGTGTTACTTCCTTGCAAGTGTGATGCAATTGGAATTTTTCATTATGTTTAAAGTTATTTACTTCGATGCTTTATCATGTTGATCGCATTCCAATCACTCAAACCTTGGAAGGTTTGAAGGTTGAAAACTTGGAATACATGTTGTAGATACTATCAAGAATTAAAGGAGCTTCTTCAAAGTTTCAATGACATGAGAACAAGCAAGGCATGGATACATACAATTGTATGTGTTCTTGTATTGACATTTGCATTTCAAATGTAAATGTTTGGTAGTTTTCTAGTTGTCATGCACAACATTGGATCCATTGCACAACATTTTAGTGGCCTTCTAGATCTATAAACATCCATTATGTGTGAGGAGGAACCAGATGCACAAAGGCATCATTTATGATGTATTATGGGTGAGTGTGTTTGTTGTGGTGTGAAATCATTTCGGTTGTGCTCATGGGAACTTTCTTCAAATGATTTCATAAGGTGGTGAAGCATAGGTTATGAGATTGTGGGTCAAATAAAAGAGGGGGGGAAAAAAACATCAAAGATTAAATACCATGAGACACCACCTAGGGAATTCATAGCTTACTTGAAACCATGATTAGAAAGGTTTGTGTTGCACAACTTTTTAGCCATGTGGCAAGATGTATAATTGAAAGAACTATGGAGACCTTGCCTAAAGGGTGCATTATTTCATGTGTTGACTCAAATCTAAGAACTGTCCAATGAAGGTGCATAATGAAATTCAAAACATGCATTGGCACAATTTTCAAATAACCATTATGGTTTAGATTTGTTACATGAAGTTAACTATAGGTCACATTTCAAAAAAATGGGTTTGGAATGTTGAGAGAGGTCCATTACTATGTGTCAAATCACATAATGCATGATGTTTTAATTATTTGTACAACATGCCTTCATGTTATATTAGTGCCATTTGAAATAGTAAGGTTGTTTCCCAAAAGTGCATTATGTTTGGAATGATGGGTGCACTAGCCAATTTAAGTTAGCAAAAGCTTGATACTTTGTTTTCGATATTGTTCTTCGACAGTGCTTACAAGGTTACCAACATGTTGTGAGATGATTTGGAATTTTTTTGCAACTAGCCATGGTAAAGGGAAAGTTGATGGAACTAGAGTTCTATTGAAAAGGAAAGCAAGAAAGGAGCAAATCAAACCTCAAGGGAAAAACTATAAAAAGTAAAAGAAATAATTTGTAAGTTTTTGATGATTGAAAGGAACAAATACCATGTTGTTCATCCAAATGTATGGAGACATGTTAACAAGTTCTTTTGGAATGTGGAGGTTGGTTAGGCGGACAAATATAAATGATATGATTGTGAAACTATTCGTGGTAGTTGCAGCATGCACTAGATACACTTAACATTTTTCACAAGGAGCCAACCTTTATTCAATTTCAAAACATTTCATGTTTTTGTGTTGTTTGTATTGATAGGATTATTGCTGAAAGTTGTGAGAATGAACTCCATGTTCATCCACAGTCATTGAAAAAGTTGAAATCTTTTAATAATGATGTTTGACCTAGATGAAGAGATAGAATGAGGTATTGATGGTGAGTGGATAATTGATGTATTATGTGTCAAAGATAATAGAATGTTGTTATCATTGCTGTTAGTGATAATGACGGATAATTTTGGTTATTATTAATGGATAAAATTGTATACAAGTTGTAGGAGTCCTTCACAAATTTGTGGGGTAATTCATGAATATGTTGAAAGGGATTATCTGTTGAAAGGAAATGGTATGGGGTGAAAGCATATTACGAGGGGGGCCAACTTGGGTAATTTCATAACATGTGCATAAAATATATGCTTGAAAAATTTGTTGCATTTAATTTTGGGTTTCATTTTTGCAGTGAAAGCACACTATAGTGGATAAAGTTTTACAGATTAAAGTTCCTTTTCAAAGTCATTTTTTAGTGTAATTGAAAATTGACTTAAATTAAATGAATATTTAGATTATATTGAAAGTAACATTTTCTTCCATTTCCAATTTCAAGTCATGATGTTACAAGACATATAAAAAATATCATAAAAGAAAAAAATTAGAAGCAAATATTTTAAAATGCTTAACGAGGCTTTTAAAATAATTATAGTTTTTCAGATTTTGAAAAGTTCATAACATAATAAATTAAAATCATAGTCCATTCATTTAATGGATCTTTAGTTTCTTAAACATAATTCATCTAATATCCCAAAGTTTCAAACACATTAGATTAACACATTATAAAATAAAAGTCCATATCCATGAGTTTTGTAAGGTGTGACAAAGTTTGTTGCCAAGATTCAAATGTCTATTACTCATTTTGATTTTGACGTGTTTTTTTCCATTTTTAAAACGTCAACTCTATTAAAATTACATATGTGAGTCCCTTTCTTGATATTTCAATGAAAATATTAACATTTTATATTCAAGTTTTAAAGAGATGCAAGAAAAACTATAAGTGTGACACCTAAAAAGGGATTGCATAGTGTGTTTTCGCCCTTTGGTGTTTAGGCTTGATATTTTGATTTTCACAAAGTTAATGTTAATTAATGTTATTTGAAAAATAAATAAATTTAAAAGATTAAATTCAAGGAATAATGAATATATTTATGGTATTTGTAATATAATAAAACCTATTTCCTTTTTTGGATAACACTAGGTTTTGGTTTGATATCAATCAAAAAATGTTTTAAATGAAAATTTTTAAAATGTCCCATCTCACATATCTTGTCATTTTCCATTTGAAAGTGATTGTTTGTCAAAATGTTAATTTATCACATACTTATGGTCATCACCCTGAAAAGCACTCATTTGTGATATGATAATTCTTAGACTCTTCACATTGATCACAAACTTATTTGGGTAAAACCAAGCAAATAGGAGCCAATTTTTTCGTAACCAATCTTTTGTTTTAATGTTCATAAGTTTCATAAACTAAATTAATGTTGTATTTATATGAAGACATTTTTAATATATTAATATAGTATCTAGATAAGTTTGAAAGTAATTCAATAACTATAGTATACCTTTCAACACATTTTAAAGTTCGTAACTAGTGTTTTTTAGCATAGTGAAATAGTGTAAAAACATTGTTTAAGCACTATTGTTTAGCATTATTTCAAGACTTTTCATCCAATCCTGTGTTGCCACATCATCTTTTCAGGACTAGTCGTGATGACTTAAGAGGTTGTTGTTGGCTCCTCTTTGCCCGTTTTTACATATGCCAATTGTATGGAATCACAATGTTTAATAAATGTTATAAATTTGATAAAGATTTAAAATTATTTCAATCACTTCCTAAATTATTTGCAAATTTTAGTATGTTATGACATATATTTTCGGCACAAATATATTGTAACATCACATCATATAAAATAAATAGTGTAGTTTCTTTAGCATTTGATTTCTTTGGGTTTTGACTTATCATAATATGCAAAAACATTCTAGAAATCTTTCATAATAATGACATGGTTGAAGTTCAAACATGGGACCCCTGAATAAAATACAATGTGACAATAATCTTGGCCCCCTTTAATGTAGCTTCTCATAATGTGAGAACCTACAAATGTGTAGTCATACTTACATTGTTCGAGATGACAAACCCTTGACCTATATATATTCACATTTGATAGTTGCATGCATGTTTGTCATGCCACCCATAATGCATTTTGTTAAAGGCAACTTTGCATCATATGAACTTAGGTTAGAAGTGTTAGATTACATTATTGATGCAATTGAGGTAGTGACACTTTAGATCAATCATCATTTCTTCTTGTGTTAGTAAAATTTTGTACATTATGGACTTACACCATTTGGGAATAAGTACAATTGGGTGGTACCATTAGGAATACCACAACCTAATTTCCTTAAAAAGGTTGAATTCAGGATCCATTTCTGATTTCATACTATGACATTTTGCAAATTTATTTATATTTCTACATAATGCAGTTCATGAATATTCTAATGGTGCAAAATAATCATCATTTGGAAAAGTTTTTATGTTCCTACATAATTCCTAAACCAAATATTTCAAGAATGTCACATTTTGGCCAAGAAATTAGGGTTAGCCAGTAGGAACCCTTAAAGAACTCTTTTAACTTTAGATTTTTTTTTTGAAGATGCCTGAGACTTTTGCCAAGGGAAGGGGAACATTAAAACAGTGAAATTTTGGTGGGAAATTGACCATCAGAAAAAGTACCCCTATAAGGGCCATTTGAATTGACAAAATTCTGTTCCCCCCTGCCAGAGACCAATGGCAGATTGTCTCTATCAACTTCTAAGGTATTGGGTCTAGGGTTCCATGCAATTCTCCTCCTTCCTACCAGAGACCATTGGCAGAATGTTGTCTCAACTTTCACAGTCTTGGATTTAGGGTTTCCATGGAATTCTCTTCCCCGTCCAGAGACCTAATGGCATGATGTTTCTCTCATCTTTCAAGCTACTGGGTTTAGGGTTTACAGTTCCCATGAACTTCTCTTTCCCTCCTGCCAGAGATCAGTGGCAGAATGTTGCTCTCTGGCGCGTTCAAGGAGATAACGATTGGATGCAACAGTTGACTACAAAACAAGTCCACAGGTAGCGGCATTTGTCAATAATTAAGTCACAGACATAATTTCAAAGTGTGGAGCAAGGTGGTATTACCATGTTGTCAAGTGATTTCTACACTAGTCACATGCACTCTATTGAGAACTAAAAGGTTGGATGATCTATTGATGCAGGAGGGTTTTGCATTTTCACACTGCACCACATATAAAGCACAATTTTATCTACGACCAGAACTTCATGAAGATCACTCTTGGAGGAAAATCAAGTTCAAACTTTCCATGGCACAGGATGTTTTTCTTATATTTCTTGTTGTTCAAACTGTATGTTGGAGCCACTTTTACCTTTTTTTTTGTTTTCTTATTGGGATGGCAAGGGATACTGATACCCACTCAAAATGCAACAGTGATTGCCACATTGGATCAACTAGACATAGTAGGCTTTTTCATTTAGGCTTTTATGCATTATGCCAGAGCCCTTGTGGTTATTTCTTGCAGGAATTCTTTGTGATATACCCATAGGTGCATGTTAGATTTTACCCAGCTGTTTTGGAGTTAGTTGGTTAATAGCCATGTAATGTATGGGAACCAAAGGACTTCAGAGTCTTTGGGCAAGATTGGTAACCCAAGTTAGCCCATTGTGCCATGTGATTCTTCTTCTGTTACACTTATTTTGGCTTTGGGTTTGGTTTTATAATTGTTCAGGTTTTAAGAATTACATGTCCAATTTCTCTTCTGATTGCAGAATTAGTTGACAATTTCTGCAAGGAGATGAGAGTCCATGATCCAATAATTTTTGTGTGCACTAGGCTATTTCACTCTTAGGGGGGGGATCACATGTACCTACTTTATAATGGGCATCTGAAATATCCATTCAATGATAGCTGGAATGAACTTATCAAAAAGCATCCTATTCCATTCTATTACTGTGCTCATATTTACTCAAACCCTTTGGCCTACTTTCCATGATTATTTTTGTGCCAAAGCTCTCAGCAGATAACACTCAAGGTGCAATGCTTATGGCCTCTTGGATCTGCATAACCACTACAATGCATGGAGGGAAGGCCAAATGTCATTGATTGTATTTTAAAGAGATTTGCACACAGACAATGTAATTAGTCACTGTCAGTTTGCACAAGGTTACCAGTAAAGGAGCAGGCATTTTCAAGTCAGATAGGTGATTCTTGCACAGTGTAACTGGTGCCTCTTATTAATGTAGCTCCTTCCTTCTAGCTGTGTCATTGCTTCCATCGGCAACTGTAGCCTTGTATATTCTGGTTAAAGATTGCCAAGAAATCATCCAGTCTTGTTCCAGAAAATCTGACTTGAGCAATCAGGGTTGGTGCCGACCTACTATCAAATGTGGGTTTTATATCCATTTGTATCCTTTGGCACAGACTGGTAAAATCAAAATGTAAATTTGTAGGAGTCGCAAGATGTAATAGTCACATTGGAGCACATCGCATGGATAATTAGGTTGTATCATGAAGTCATGGAGCTGGGGGCCATGACTTTTCTGCCTGGCACCCTCTACTTTCATGGGACATGGACCACACTCAAACAAATGCCTTGATTTATTGGGGTTTTTATTGCCCACTGCCAACCCTCAAACCATAGATAGTATGACTAAGTCTTTCCGTTGCTTCTTTTCATGCAACAGAAAATCAACATGTAAATTTTTGTCTAGTTGTTTATCATGTTCTCACATCACCAACACATTCTGCCTGGGATAACAGATTGTTTAACCAGAATATCGTGTACACAAATGGGAGAGAGGACTGACCTTCATGGCACATGTTGCATAGGTTTATTTCTGAACTCTTTTTGATACTGGGCATGGTTGGTATGGTCATTCATTGCCTGTCAATGTCAGATTGAGCCATCAACGTGTAAAAATGCCCTAACCTTGTTAAAATCCTTGAGTGCATTAAAAACGTCTACTGTGATTAGGTACTTACTTTCTGACTATATGATTAAGTTACACTTTATGTTCATCACAAGTTTCATTGTCAAATAGGAAATGAAGTTCAACTACTCATTTCAGTGTTTGGTTTTAGGGTCTGGTTTTCAGGGTTCAATCATTCATTTGAAATGGATTAGG
>Ga0116231_10012037_pt1 | contig 12949 bp, 14 predicted proteins | sample S1TSphgellanicum_2_FD_89695 | JGI IMG/M metagenome (GOLD analysis project Ga0116231, IMG submission 89695) | Host-associated microbial communities from peat moss isolated from Minnesota, USA - S1T2_Fd - Sphagnum magellanicum MG | ecosystem: Host-associated > Plants > Peat moss > Unclassified... | reverse complement strand
TTTGTTTAACTTTTTTTTTTTCACCAACAATGTTAAGCAAATAAAAAATTTTGTCAGGGGATGAGTTTTTAACCCCCCCCCCCCCCCTCCCATTGTTGTCAACAACATTACATATGTATTTTGTGAAAAATTAGGGCGCTTTAAAAGTAAATATATATTATAAAAAACCTCATTGCCATCTATGATAGTAGGTTGTTTGAACATAGTTAATAAAGGTGCTTGAAACTGAATTTTAGTTTATTTCAAAAACTCATTGTCATCAATGACAATGGGTAGTTTTAAAATATTTAAAGCATTCAAAACCCATCATTGTTAATAACATTAATAAAATTTGACAAAGTTGTGGCACCCTCAAAAAAGGATGAAAAAAAAAACCCATTATTGTCCACAACATTTATAGATAGGTTTGAAGGAAGTTGTGGCACCTTTGGAGAGGAAAAAAATACCCAGTTGTTTGCCCATGGGTTAGTTTGCCCAAGGAAAAAAAAATCTAAAAAATAAAAAATAAAAAATAATGACCTTGAGGTGGATGTTAGCATGATAATAGTAATATAGTGAACACATATTGAAAATAATGGCATTTGAAATTGTAACCATCAAATACATTTATAATGGAATTTACATTATATTATTTAACAAATGTTATATCATATAGAATTAAATTGTGTTTCATGAAGCTCTAATTAATTAAAACTAGGGAGGGGGAGTTTCATTGTTAATAATTTAATGATAAAATAAAACATTCATCCATAATTTTGATGCAAATTTTATATTTTAAAAACATGTAAGTTGAAAAAAAATCATCCATACCTTAAATGAATGAAAAAATCCATTCACCATAACGAGGATGAATGCTTGCATTCATTTTCATGTTTGCTTCTAGGTTTATCTGTATAACATTCATTTTGTGGTTAAATTCTTGGGTTTTATTTGCATGTGTATAGGGGAAAAGGCATTTTCAAATTATTATCCCAAGTTCCAACTTTAGGTTTTAAACTTAAGTTCTAAACTCATGCAACAACTTGCCTTGTTCTGGTAGCATTGGTAGGTCTAACAACATTGGTATTCTTGGTAGCATCAGTAAATTTGGTAGATCTAGTAGCATTGGTAGTACTAATATTTCCAATACAACACCAATAATTCCTATAGCTTTAATAGCTTGGTTTTTGATATTTGAGTTGAAATTCCTATTGAAGTTGGTTATAGTAGGAGTTTGTATATTGGCTCCAAACAACTCCCTTGGAGGTTCATTCTATTGCATGTTTTTGATAGCTTCTTCAAACAAACATGGAATTTTTTCCTCCTTTTGTAAATCAACCAAACTTTTGTTTTGAATACCACATTCTTTGGTATTTGATTATAGGTGGTAACTACCAAGACCATAATGCCAACGACATCTTCCTTCTTGGGTGGAACGGCCACTACCTTTTCCTTAAACATTGTCTAAGTTGCATCCTTATGAGGACAATTGTAAATTTTATGTTCAATGGAATTGTAGATGAAGCACTGGTAGATGATGGAATCAAATTTATTTGCTTCTCCACAACCTCTTTTGTTACCGGATTTATTTATTATACCTCCACTAGTTTGGGTCAAAATTCCATTCACTACTACCTCCTTTTTGTCCTTAAGTTTGTTGTTTGGGCAATGATGCAATCGTGTGAACCTAAAGCCTTGAACCATGAGCCATGAACCTATTATATATATATATAATATTTTTCATCCGCATGTTTCATCTAGACTTTTCATCCAAATGAATTTCATCCAAATCATTCATTTTTATGTTTCATCCTAATTTCATTCCCATTATGGCTACATCCACATTTTCAAAGCTTGTAACCATATTTCATTTAAATCAACCATGGTGTTAAGGTTGAAAATATGTTAGTTGAATAAATTAATTTTATTATCTTCCTTGTCTACATAATGTTATATATGCCATTATAGAATGAATATTCGGACCTTAAATTTTGTTTGGAATTGGTATTTTTTATTCATCAAGAAAATATACACAATTTGAATTTTGAGAATCTTTCCTAATTTAACTTATCCTATTTGTCCATTGAAATCCAAATATATATATCATAATTTCTTAAATATAATGTCATAAGCTTCATGAATATTGTCTATGTGGAATTATTGTTTGTAATGATTTCATGAAAGTACCAACTACAAAGCCATAGATTTTATCACACCCAACCAACAAATAACCCACATGTTTTATTTTTGTTTCTTGGTTGTTTGCCCTCAATTGCTTTGAAGCCACATTACAAATTACAAAGTGTTTAGATTTTTTGTACTAGAAATAAATTTAAAATTCTTATAATTTTTTCCATATCCCCTAAAAACTAGTCACCCCAAATGATTATACATTTTATTAATTCCACTCAAATTTGATGGAATTTCACATGCCATCTCCTAAATTTGCCCATAATTTGGGCTTGCAATGCTTTCTCTAGGAAGATGTGGGAATCTTTGAATATGTTTGTTGTATATTCTTCATATCTTAAAATTGGAAATGTGAAATATTTTGTTCATTCCATAAAAATATAAGGAATTTTTCACAACATTGATTTTGTATAACTTAAATCCCTTTACCAACCTTTTGCAACTTTTCGATCATTGTTTTTTGATGTCAACCCATACAAAAATTAAAACTAGCCTTATTTTGGTTCATGTCCATTCAAATCCAAAACCCTATGAACATAGTTGAATCAATGGCCCCTTATGTTGGTCATATTTTACTATTTATTTACCACAACAAGGATGGTGGCAACTGCATCAAAGTTTCATTTTTTACACAAATAGAAAATTATGTGGAACAATTGAAACATGTTTTGGAATCTTTTAAGTTTTTGAAAGTGTAAAAGCTAAGCTAATGGTCCTTTATGTTTTGATGATAATTTTACAATTTGGATGAACCATTTAGCAAGACAATAATGGTTAATTTGTTGATACATTTTTGCAACCCATTTTCCAAATATTTATAAATTCCCAATTAGTAGTAAGGTAGTTTCATGCACTTGCAAAAATGGTCTTGTATCATTGTGGCTACAAAAAAAGTCAAGAAACATTTGAAGCTTTCATTTGTATAATGTAAATGTCAAAAAAAAGTTGCCAATTGTTTCCCAAAAATTTCCAAAATTTCCAAACCACAAAATTAGGGAAAATAAAACATTGTTTTGGACATTTCAATTTAACAAACCTCATGGGACAACAAAGGTTTCCCTTTGCAACAAAGTAAAGACCTCATCAAAGCTTAAGGTTGGTTAATGGATGCAAATATCAAGTTTAGGATTACAATGCACCACATGGCAAAATATCCAGTAAATGTGTTTGCATGGCATCCATTTCCCTTTATTTCCTAATGCTGATGTAGACACATTGATGAAGTTTGGATAATTGCAACTTAGGAAATTCCCAATCATGACCTGATATTGGTGTGAATTTGTAAGAATTCTTGTCTTTATGGTTATGATTTTTTCATAACTAGGTGGTGGATCATCCATAACTGGTAGTTTTATAGTGGCCACCATACCTCCTTGCCAAAATGAGTTGTGGGGTGGCCATGGGAATCTGAAGGTCACATCACATCAAATCCTATGCCCATATCAACTTCTGAAAATAAATGACATGGTATTAGGTCATTGTTTTCTTCCAACAAAAACCGAGCATCTTCAAGGCTATGGACCTCCAAGATCTCCAAGATTTCTTTCCCATTTTAGGAAAACACATTCAATGAACCACTCAAAGATTCGCCAATGTTAGCAAATGGTACAAATGTATTAATTTTCCTTTTCACAACTTGACCCCTCTCTTTAGGCATTGAGAAATTCACATAGTCTAGTTGATATGAATCCATGTCTGAACTTGGTGGTAAATCCATGGGAGGTAATAATATGTGTCATTAACCATGCGTAATAAAGTGATTAATGCATATAATTTGAAATTGTTTATCAATATCAAAATGTAAAACAAAATTTCCATCAATTTGTAGGCACACGCACAATGATCATGATAATAAAAACAAGACAATTCCTTTGGATGGTTCCAATGCCCCATTCCCCACTCCACTAAAATTGGAATTATTTGTGGACAACTTGATTGGCCAACTACATAGGTTCATTTTGAGACTATTTCCAAAATCTATTGCAAAAGTGAAGACCATGAATCTACACAAGGTTCGAGGAGGATCCGAAATACCCTATTCATGACAATTTGGGAATTACAAAAGATTATTTGAGCCTTCCACATATTGACAAAAGCAATTCCATGTCAAGTTATATCATTTGGTTTCTTGGTCCACTAAGTTTTAAAATCATATCACATTTTTTCATGTTAGGTAATGTATTGATGGCTTGCTTTGTATGCCTTGTATTGGATGTGGGATAGGAACCTCATGAAAAGGTGACAATATCTGAGGAGGAAGGGAGTTTGTATTTCCAGAGTATAGAGTGTTTTTCAAGTTGCATCATGGCACAATCATTTGTCTCCAATCTAGTGAGGTTTACCATGGTACATGGAGGAATATCACATGTACACCCAAATTGGGGTAGCATTGACAACAAAGGCAAAAGTGGCAACAACAAGTTCCAAAAGGCAAAAAGTTTTTAAATTCAAATGATATGCCTTTTAGACTTGAAGGGATGAGGTAAGACTTAATATCATATTGAGTATTTCAATTTACATAAAGTGCAAGAAATGAAGTTTACTTTTAAATGCAACATTAAAATACTTTGTTTAGGGGTAAAGTTAGTTAATTAATTAGGGTAAGTTACCCAGTGATTAATTATTGGTTAGTTAGGCACTTATTTGAGCTGGCCAATTCCTATCATGCCTTAGTTCATGACAATAATCCGAGTGCGGTCACTTCATCTCCCACCATTGTGATAGACTATGGGAAAGAGTAGGCAAATGATGGACTTCAAATCAAAGATTCATCAAGTCTTGGAAAACAAATGTAAGTACTATCACACCTTCAAACAATAGTACTTCAAGCTTATAGATTTGGTTGTCACTAGTCATAAATCTACTACAAAAGACATGTTTAGTTCAAATCAGCATCTACCAATTTAATCGTGTCAACACAACAAATTGTCAAAATTTATGATTCAAATATAGCTCCATTTGAGTTTCATATTCCAAATGTGAAGTATTTGTGTTGTCTATTTTGCAAACATTTTACATGGGTAGAACATGCTAGAGGTAATACATTTAGAAAAAAAACAAAGCAGATAATATTTCGTTCGGTCTTTTATTCTTGGAATTTTTTTTACAACATATTATGCCCATGTTTTGCACACATGCCACAAACATTAAAAAAATTTGGCCCCTGGCTAAACATTTGTCGCAACCCTAGCTTTGAGCTCACGACCAAGGCAAAGGGGTTGCAAGGTTCCGGGCCAAAAGGAAGGAAGTTCGGGAGTCGAAGCAAAGGCATTGCAAGTGTGCGGGCCAAGAGGAAGCCGTGGAGTCACATCACATACTCCCGGGAGTGTAAGAAAGTGTGAGGGAGTGAACACTCACACTCCCAAGGCAACTCCCACTTTGGGAGATGGAGTCCCGGTGGACTCCCAAAACTTCAAAGAATGATTTGAGGGGTCAAAACTTAATGGATTATGGCGTTTTTTATATCATTGAAAAGCTCTTAGAACGTAAATTTCTAAAATGAGCTCACATTGCTCATTTGGACATTTGAAACATAAGTTATGGCCAAAAGAAGGGCCAGGAGTCAAACTGCCAGTTTGACTCCCAACCACTAAAAGTCGGGAATCGACCCGATTTACTTGGCTGCAGGGAGTGTGCCACATACCGTTGGAAAGCTCTTGACGAGAGCTACAACTTTTTTTTAGACCGCATTACGATCCAAGGTCTGCTTGCAAAGTTATGGGGCTCCAAAGCTGCAGGAGTCCCAGCTATCAGGATTTCGGGACTCCCACTCGGGAGTCCCGAGAGAAAAAAATCATTTGGATGTAGGCTCCATGGCCAGCCACAGAGTATATTATAAGGGGGAAGGTGGTGGCTTCCCCCAAGTCCGGGCCGTGGGGAGTCTTATGTGCCCGTGTTGCCCATGGTGAGTCCTAGCACCAAAGGTGCTCTAATTATGCACTAACCACTTTGTGTGGGTTGTGTGCAGGCTCGTGTGAGTGAGTGAAGCTTGTCAACTCTTCCTAGTCCCATCCCGGAGCTCCAACACGCCCCTCTAACCTTCAAAGTGTTGTGAGCTAGGGAGCGTGCTCCGACTCCTCCTTCTTTCGCTGTTTTCTACTTGGGCTCACATTTGAGTCCTTTAAGGAATTGGGAGTGCGTCAACATTGCTGCATGGGAAAGCATCATTTATAGAAATTAGTGTTTCCAGTAGTCGAATAAAATGTTTGTGGATGTCAAGCAAACATGAAATAGAACATGTTTTGACAAAAACTAATGCTTTGCAAAATAAACGTAGTTTGTGCCAAAATATGATGTGCAGCAAAAAATGATTTGCTAGATTATTTGGTTTTACAACAAAGTATGCACTATAATACACAAGTAATAAACATGGAATTGTATGTAGATTTAGGGAAATCAAACCTGAACACATTGATTTCAACTTGAACATTATCAACAAGGATAACATTAGGCATCCACTTGTTTGGCATATGTTTTGATAGTGCTCAAAGAACTGAGTCAAGGTCACTTTCTTGACTTTGGCCAATGATAATGAATGCAATTGGTATCCCATTTTGCCATTCATCAAACACCATTAAGGTGTACAATGGGTACTGCAAACATATTAATTATGTGGCATTTCATACAATAGCAAAAAGGGCATACCCTGCTTTGATTAATGCCAAATGTTGCATCAAAAAACACTACACTACCATGCCCAAGTTTTTGCATAATTTCTAACTACCATGGAATTTGGATTCCCAATGTGAACGGAGTGTCATTTGAAGTTTGTGTATTGAGGTCCATAGGGCCATGTTGAACATAAAAGAAACCAAATTTGGATTTTCTATAACCCACATTTTAACATTGATGGGGTCCTTGAAGTGTTTTTGCCATAGTTCACCAACTCGTTTTTTTTGCCAAGTTTCCCAATATTAGACGTGAGAACAAAGGTGTTTCGAATCACATGTTCATTTTTCAATGCCATCTTTCTAACATGCACTTTGTGATGAGTCATTACTTGAGCCAAGGATAGGCCTTGCCTTAGCAACCCCATTAGGTGAGCCTTCATACCATCTAATAGTTGGGAACCTAAAACATGCCGATATCCAACAACATCTTTCCCATGGCATATTTCACCCTCCTTGTTTTTATGTTATGCACTCAAGTATATCGACAAAGGCTTTGGTCCAAATATGGTTGTTTTGCAATGAAAGTTCTTTGACAACAACATTTAATGGACATACTAGACATTGTCTTTGAAATACAAGTCTTCTATTGTGCTTGATGGTTGGATTTTGGGAACTCCAACAAAGTTTTTTTCCCCTTCTTCTTGCTAGTTGTTCCATTCACTTGGTGATGTTTTTCTATTTGTTTCATCACCTAATAACAAATGACGCAAAGTTGGCTCTTGGGTGTGTCAATATATTTGGGGGATTGCAAAGCTTGTGCTCCTTTGTCCTTGTAAATTTACAAAGGAATTATGGATTGCTTTGTTCCCCTTGCACAAAATCTTGAAGTTGATCCCATGGAATGATTGCAATTTGCTTATAAAGATCGTGCCCAGATGTAACATGAGGCAACCATGTGATATGATCATTTTGCAATGGTCCGAGAGGAGGTGATTGCATGGTCACCTTCAAAGCTTCAATTAAATCCCTTTCTTTCGAAACCACAAAAGGTTCATCTTACAAGATCTCTAGGATTCTTACATCATCCACAACCACCTTGGAATAATCTTGGTTTGACATTACGTAAAAGAAATTGTACACCTTAGAACGAAAATTTGTTACAAGATAGACACTTGAAAGCTTTATTGAAGAAGACTAAGCAAAATTAACATTTTAGTGTACAAGACACTACATTCCATATCTAAAACATCTTGTTGCATTTTCAGCAAGAAAGTAAGGTCAATAAACCCTAAATCCCTTATATTCCCAAGCATAGTGGAATTTGAGCAATAGTAAGTTTTGTCGCAATTTCTTCCTCCCTCATAACAAGGTAAAAAGTTGAACCTTCAAATGTGGGTTACTATAATATAGCAAAAATGAAAACACAAATGTATTCAATTTTTATAAAATAGAAATAGAATAACTGAAATCCTAGGTTGAAACTTGAATGGAGTCTGCAAGTAAGGATATTGGACAGAACATTGAGGAAGCATTGGATCTTGATGAACAAAGCAAGTTCAACAAACCCTAAACATAGGAAACATAATGTTGGAGACTAGAAACAAGTTTTGCATATGGGTTTCGAAGCAAAACATGAGTCTCAATTATAAAAAATGAAGTTTGGTTTTAGGACATTGCTAGGTTTATTTTGCTTTCAAATGTTTGGTTGTGGGTGTTTAAAGAACCTTATCCCAAATCCGCTAATGTTAGATGGATTTCAAAGTTGATCTCCAACAAACCTAGTTTTTACACACTATTCAAATTCCTTGGTCGTTTGAAGATTTATTATTTAGGTAGGCAGAAGAACAATCCAAACCTATAATCAATGGGGAAATTTTTTTTATTGATTCGACTTACTGGTAGAACATGAAAACTCTTTGTTGACAGCAACAACGTTTAAGGGTGGTTGACAATGATTGAAATGTTCTACAGACAATGATGAGAAGGGCTCACATGTGTGACATGGAAGGCCCGGTGGAGGGGCATCGCGACTCAAAATAGGTGTCGAACAGAACTCAATGGGGGGTATTTAACATCTCATGTAGGGGAGGTGCTCAAAAAAAAGGAAAGAGGGGATGAAACTCAGTTTACCACCAAAATTGGTGGAAAAATTAGTTTGGGTCCCAATTATTTTGTTTAGTAAAATTTCATTCATAGTTATGCATTTGATGCCCTATTATGTTGAAATTTGCCGTTCTCACCCCCTAATTGCTTGACTTTATGGATAACTTTGTTATATGATTATCAAGTCCCATGATAATTAACCATGACTAGTTATGATAATTAGTTATGCTAATTTCAAGAGTTTTATATTCAATTCCACTATATGTATGTATCCATTCAAATTCAATATAGTTATTTATATTCCATTACCTCCATTTGGTTCACCTCATCACCTACCTCAAAGAATCATAAAGATAACATTGTGGAATTTTGGTAATTTACAATCCAAAACTACTATTACTCCTCCACACCTTCAAATCCTCTAATGGTCAATTAATGTGTTGATCATTTTCAAGTGTATGAAATATGTGAATATTTCTGTGTCAACCATGTGTACATAATTATATGTGAATGTAGTGATCATGTACATGAGAAATTATATATGTATGTGTTGATCCATACATACACAATTATGCAAATGTAATTTATATCAAATGTATACAATTAAGTGCAAAGTGGGGTATTATCATGGCAACTCCAATATTTTAATGTTGAATAATTATTTTATTTTAAATATTCCATGTCAAAAAAAAAAAAGTTTTAGAACATTTCAAAAGATTTTCTATTTGCTCTATAAAATTTTGTTCATTGAATTTTTTTTTGAAAACTTTAACATTTTTGAAAATGACATGATTAGTGTTGATGTTATCATGACTATAGGGTGCAAGCATGGTAAAGTAAACCCAAAAATAAAAATAAAAATCTATTTAAAATTCAATAATAAAATCATAATTTCAAAATATACATTAAAAAAAGATTTAAAATTTATGTGAGTAGAAAAATAAGGCCATCAATATGAGAATTGAGTTTACACAATGTTCAATGCAAAGTTTGAAAAACTTCAGTATATGGGGAAAATAAGTAATAAAATTATTTGAAACTAGCTAAATAATAATAGTGTTCATAAATCTATTTTTACATTAAAAATTTGATAAATTATGATTATAGAATGAAAAGCTTGAAAATATGATGCATTTTAGGCCCCCATAAATTTGAAAATGTTGAAAATTTTATTAAGGTCCCATTTTCATCTTTTAAATTTTTTTAAAGGTTGGACACAAATAAAAGTAAATTATATTTTTAAAAGCCTACTTAAATACAATTTTAAAATGTGACCAATCTTTAATAATATTATGATAAAATAAAAATTATTCTCATGTTAATCATTGAATTAAATAAAAATAGTTTTATTTTCAATATATCAAAAACTATTAATATTACTGACCATTTTTCTTAATGAGTAACAAGTTGTTTAATTTACCATGCTTGCACCTGATATAATTTTAAATTTTTTTATGGTGAATGGTCAAATTATTAATCATTTGCAAAACTTAAAATAAATCATTTAGAGTTTCATCCTTTTCTAATCGACATCAATTATGGTAATGATTGGTTTTAGATGATTATTGTAATTTCTTTTCCAAGAATTTGGATAAGAGTGGACCAACACAACATGCAAGAAGGATGGTGTGTGGACAAGGAATACACCTTCATTGTATTATTGTCCCATAGTTAGCCACAATGGTTGGTTAGTAAGTACTAATTAGCCACAAATTATCTATCTACCTGGTAGCCACTAGCCACCAAGTGCCTTCTCTCATTATAGACCTTCAAAGGAACCCACATGAGATGGGGGCATTGTGCCCATTAAGAGGTTGAGTAAAAGGTGATGTGATTTGAAATTTTAAATCACAAATAAGATGAGATTGCAAATTGAAATGGTCCCTAATGAACACAATTTCAATTGTAATCATTGATATGTTTACCAAAAATTAGGGCCAAAGTGAACTAGCACCCACGATGGTGCCATGCATGATGGATGGTGCATGGATAAGAAACACATTTGTCCCATCATTGTTATGATGGACAATAATGCAAGAAACTAACATAGGGTTTAGGGTTTAGTTTCTTGCATTATTGTCCCGTAGTTAGTTCCAAAGCTAGCTTACCTGTTTTTGCAGTTTTAATATATGGAAAATTTTCATTGTTGTTCAATTCATAAATCCTTTTTTCCCTCGGAAGTACGAGCTTGTAGGGGGCATCCCCATGGGTTGTTTCTAGTTTTTTGGTGGTGTTGTCCTTTTGGGGGAATGTTCTGCCACATCTTCATTTGGACGTTTCAGCTAGTTTGGTAGAGTTTTCCCATACTTTTCCCCTAACTTGGTAAGCTCCTTAACTTCAAACTTTGTGATGGTGGGGTACATTTTTAGCAATTCTTTCTTGGTGTACTCAGGGCACAAGTTCATTATCTTGTGATAAGATAATGTATTCTTGTCTTTGAACATAGTCTTGTAGAACTTGCATTGGAATGTAAGCTAGTTGCCAAATTACCAACATTTGGCCGCTTCGCATCAAAGTGTGCTTCCAATGCCAACATTTCATGCCCCTCCTCTAGGTACAATGCAATAGAGTGGTGTCTACTTTGTTGCATTATGGATTTGTAGATTCTGTTTTTATTTTTTGGATCATAAAAAATATGCAAATAACAAATAAGTTGTTGCCCAAACCTTGAACTGAAATGGCCATATCTACAAATGTTGTGAAGCTACAATAGTAGATGGATGCAACTATTGGAATAATTTTGTACATTATTCAAGTTAAAGCTTTACATCATAACATCACAACATCACAAAAACCAAACACCATTACATTTTCCAAACCTCTTATTACATTAATTGTTTTATGTATGTTTTTTATTTTTAAAATTTTCCTTCTGCTTTATAGTTCTTCTAACCTAAACCTAGAAAACAATTGACATCACATAAAAACAATAACAATAAAAATGAAAATCAACTAAGGCAATTTTAAACTCTAGGTGGTTGTTTCTTTGCTCACCATGCTCACCAACACAATCATGGACGGAAAGAAAAGGAAGACTTACCCCTTCTACCCATCATGTTGTTGTTGTTTTAACAATTTTGATGTATTTTTGTGGACCGAACAATCAAATCATGTATGGGTCTTCTTGTGCAATTATGGGCAACACTTCTTATAACAAATGTCTTCGCTCCCCCTCCTTTTTTACATTCATCATGACGTTGGTTTACGTTGTTGGGCGCTCTAATTCAATTACGTTGGACTGAAAGAGTTTTGCAACAAGAGTGTTGCTAGGTTGTGCCTTTGCCAAGTCTGTCATAATGGCACTGGGCGTTGGACTCATTTGTTCAATTGGAGTTGGAGACATCCTTCTTGTGTTCTCCCACACAAGTGCCGGATCCATTATTGCAAAAGAACCTTAATCGCAGACCTCAATAATGCAAAGAAAACTAAAGAAGGTCACCTCACCACTTAATGCAACATAACTTCCTTGTGAGCAAAACCTCAACTTACCTATGTACCCAAACAATTAGTGTTGAAAACAATCTGTGATAGTACAAAAATACACGAAATTTGCAATCCTCAAACCCTAAACCTACTTCCTTTGTAGTGTAGTGCATGCAAAAACCAACACTGTCCTCAAAACTCCCATCCGCCTATATTTGGAAAATATTTGAAAGTAATCTCTTGCATTTCCCTCCTCATTTACAGATTTACTGTTTGTGCTCGCAGCAGAACAAGTAATTTCTCATTATATAGATTTACTGTTTATACTCGCAAGAGAACAAGTAATTTCTCATTATAGCAGAAAACGAAAGGTCTCTGTCGACAACAGAACAAGGAAACTTTCTCTCGACGGCAAAACACATAAAATCTCAGTCGACGACAGAACACCAACGGTGATTGAGATGTTCTACAGACGGCGATGAGAGGGGCCCGCATGTGTGACATGGAAGGCCCAGTGGTGGGGCATCACGACCGAAAACAGGCGTCGGACAGAGCTCGATGGGGGGGGGGGGGGGGGGGGGGGATTTTCAAGGAGCCCCCCCCCCGCCGCCTTATCATTTTTTATTGCCTCCATACCCGAGCAT
>Ga0116231_10012036_pt1 | contig 12949 bp, 10 predicted proteins | sample S1TSphgellanicum_2_FD_89695 | JGI IMG/M metagenome (GOLD analysis project Ga0116231, IMG submission 89695) | Host-associated microbial communities from peat moss isolated from Minnesota, USA - S1T2_Fd - Sphagnum magellanicum MG | ecosystem: Host-associated > Plants > Peat moss > Unclassified... | reverse complement strand
CCCTTTTAAATTTCACAATAAAAACCCCTGCCATTTCTGTACAAATCCCCTGCCCTTAACAACTCCGAAAAATCTCCAAAATGACTAGTGCAATTAACCCCCCCCCCCCCACCCATTAAGCTTTAGTGATAACTTTCTACAACCAGATCTGATTCTAGCAATCCTAATTTAGTCGCTCAACTACAATCTAAAAAAGAGATTACACCTTTGTTGCAAAACATGGCAATGGGAGGAAGCTTCATGGTGCAAGCTCACTTCAGAACCCTACATTCTACAACAAAAGAGGTGAAAAGATTTATAGTGCTCATCAACGATGGGACAATCCCCACCATCACATAATCAAGGGGGGAGATGGAGAAAGGGATGGCTGTTGAGGTTGTGAATCAGCAACCTTCATCCACATCCAAGGTAGTCTCTGGTGAAACTAAGTGCCCTATGTCTATTTGCATCAACCCAGCAGAGGCCAAATTCTGGCACTGATTCACCAGGAAAAAAAGGGTTGTATTAGTAGTCTCCCTCATTTTGCAGTCCCAGTTTCAGTTTTATGGGTGAGGTTCGAAAAAACTAAACTTTTACGTGAGAAATACTTGTGCATGGCCACATACTGAGCATGGGTGGAGCTGCTCTTACAAAAAGGCAGGGGTGTGAGCAAGAATCATTACCAATGTAGACAATATAATGGAAATAAATGATTTGAGTTTTTTAAGAAAAAAGAAAAAGCTCTTCAAAAAAATTAAGAATTTCAGAGAGGTTCAAGGGAATTACCAACGTGATCCTCTGTGCAATGTGCAGGAAGAATATAGCTGAAGAAATAAAAAAGAGTACTTTCAATCCTAGTCATGATAACAAATTGATAGAAGTAGTCAAACAGCAAAAGATGACATAACCTGTCATAAGTCATAACCTGGAATCATTGGGATCTGGAGTCTATTTCCACAAAATAGCACAAGAGCCTTGACACATAATGGTTCTACCCTTCAAATGATATCAATAAGGATGATAAATATCAAACATAAAAAAATTGGAAACACTTGGTGGTTAGCATGTTGAAGTAGTCCAAGTGGGTCCTTCAATTACGCCGGAAATGTCTCTGTTTGGACTTTCATAACCCTAGAGTGTAGGGATACCAACTTTGGCCAATTTCTAGGTACATCACAATGTCTCTTCTGTGAACCGCAGAGCCCCAATCAAAGGTGAGGAACAGCACATAGCACACACCTCTCTACTTGCCAGATTCTTGGGAGTCCCAGTAGATAGTTGACACCCCAAATTGCTTGACTAGCTAGGAAAAACCTTATCAGATTTGGGTTCACATGCTCTTGTGGGGGCTGTCATTGCACTATCATATAGACTTAGGATTTGCAGCGAAAAAAACCTTGATCATAGTCAGCAGAATCCCCTCGAAATGGATAGGAAAGTAAGGAACGGGCCACCACGTGATGAAGTTGGCACTTCCAAGCAAAGGTAATATAAGTAGAGTCTGACCTTAACCCGTTAGGGTAGTTACCTTGATTAGTTCTCTCACGTCTCCCACCTGGATTGCTAGCTAAGTGGAACAAAGTCACTGGTCCTTACTATGAGCCCCTATGATACCCACCCAAATCATCAAGGAGGATTGACAGCACTCGCCATGTCCACAATCCCAAAGGCATAGGTAAAGCCTGCCTGTGGCCGAAGGCTTTACTGTACATAAAGCCTTGCATCATTTTAAATCTTTTTTTCTTGTGATACCCACCGGATATCATGGAAAAACAAGGGAAACTTGAGGGCAGAAAGGGGGGGGGAGGAAGTTTCAAAAAAACGGAATGCTCATTTTTTGAAACCCCCCCCCCCTCCCCTCCCCCAAAGTAGAGGAACGAATACACTTGGTATAATGTGCCCTCCAATTATTTTACATAAATCCCATGTATCTTAGCACAGTTTTCCAAGCTTTGAGATATCACAGCAATATCTTCTATTCTTTGTGAAGGTTTTTTTTCTGACTATTCCAAAATAATCTTCTCTTTCCTTCATAATATTTTGTTCTTTGGGAAAAAAAAATTGTGGGAAATTTTCAACATTTTTACACATAATGTAATTAATGTTGAAGCTGCCAAGGTACTATGGTAATTATCATTTCTAGTTCAATTCTAAGCAAGAATGCAATCCAAAGAAATAATGGGGGCGTTGCTGCAAAATTGGAAACAACACCCACCAGTGAACCATGCCGGATGGATGAAATATGGGTAGGTACCTAGGTGGTGTGGGAGAAAATAAGAGTGTTGACAGAATTGGTTACCAAGGTAACCCCAGTTGTGTTAAGATAACACAACTCCCAACGAGAATGAGAGGTTGGTTTTATTTTTTCTTTTGAAATTGTTACAATAGCGGCCACAAGTAACAAGTGTGTGTATGGAGTTCTGCTTGACATCTGATTTGCCACACCTACCACTAATTACAATGTTTGTGCTTGGTTAAAAGGGGGGCTAGTGACGAGCCTATATTGGTACCAAAAACATCAAAATTAGTTTTGCATCAAGCATTTGTTCTAAATGTTGAAGTTCAACACTTGATTTATGTAATGTAATTTTTCGACCATGCCATTATAACTTTGCAGTATTGAGACTTACACATACCAAACTAATGTTGATAATCAAATCATATGTACTTAAAAATAAACACTATTAATGCTAAATTGTCATTTTAATATAATATATGCCGCAATGAAAATCACATATTGTACATTGTAACGAATGAAATCACAAAGTTTATCTCACACACTTTTTGGATGAACAAAAAAGTTCTGTGGCTTTTTGTGTTAGAAAAACCACATTCTCTTGAAGTGAACCCTTTTGCAATCGATGGGTCCCTTGTGATGATGGTACTTGGCATGCACGGCCTTTTGCAGGGAAGTTTATATTTGTGCACCTATTGTTAGTTGCTATTGTTGTTTGTTCACCTTTCTGCCTCCTCAAACTTTCATCTGAGTACTTGGCCATTATGCACTCAGATGTGTGAGATTCATGCATAGGGTGTGTTGGTGGAGGTTTCAAGCACAATGTTTCATTTACATTCACATTCTTTTAATTATGCAATTATGGACAAGGTAACCATTGAAAATTGAGGTGGTAACATTGAGGTGGTTACCACGACTAGTTGAGAAACAGATGCATTGAGATTATTTGCAGTAACAACACATTTTGGCTTGTTACTACAAATAACCATCCCTCATGAATATTGAAATGCCATCTTTTTCATCCATATAAAGAGCTATTATGAAATGTTCATCCAAGCAGCAAAGGGTTACTTAATTGTTGGGCTAATGAGAGGCAAGGGTGGTACCTTGTGCTAATTAGTAGGTCAAAGGTTATGGATTGTAACTCGTGACCTGATAGCCAATTGGGGTGTTGAGATTCTCACAAGGAATGGTTATGGGCCATGATATCCCACCAACTTGTCTAAAAGCACATGGCAGTTTGGCTTGTGATGTTATCAAAAAAAGAGAGAAAAAGATGAATGTGGGCATATCTAACCAGTTCCATATTCCAGGAAAAGTGGATACTCCCACCAACTACCCTGTGGTGCACCCAAGCATTGACCTGATTGGGTAGAACGGCCTATCACGAAATACTCACCCTCGACCAAACATTTTGAGAGTTCATAAGTATGTGGGTGAACAAACAAGGAAGAGCCCATTACCATTCATTGCACACTCTATAACCAAATGTTTGGTGAGAAATAATTGTTTATGATATTTTGCAAAGTTTTGTCCTTCCATGCAAAAATTGTGTTTGCCATGGGTGTTGCTATACTCTATCTTACAAATATGTTTTCAATGGTATGAATGAACTTGTTTGGTGATGAGCTAGGAGTTGTGACATTTCAAAACACACCCTTGTACATAAATTTGAATAGGAGCACAACATGGGATAGGAAAAGTGTTTTTTGGAAGGTCATGTTTGGATTGGACTTATGAATTTTTTGGCTCATCATGTGGGGTGGTTGTTTGGAATTGGGCTTGAAAGTGTAACGTGATAATGCACACAAAAAAAATTACACAATCACCAAAAATAAAACTCTCCATGCATTTTGACCTATTTGGTTTCAGGTTGCTATCTAGGACATGTTTACAATGCTTGTAGTTCATTAAGTAGGGATGTTGTTCAAAGATTAGAGAATTCTAATGACCAAAAAAAATCATCGTGGTTCTTGAACTTTTTGGTTTAAGGTTGTGATCTAGGACATGTCTACAATGCTTGTAATTCATTAAATAAGGATGTTGTTTAGAAATAAAGAATTTTAACAATAAAATATATCATAATTGCATGGCCTTTGCATATTTGCCATGCAAAGTCAAATCAAATCAATCTAAAAAAAACCAAAGGTATTTTAATTCCTCCTTTTCTGACCAAAACTAAACATCACAAATTTAATTCTAGAATGCACAAATTCTTTTTTTAGCAAGCCCTTTAACATTCTTTGCAAGAGCTAAGCATGTCCAAGTTGCCAAAATAGATGTAAGATGAGCTCCAACAATTTCTATGAACTTATGTTTCCTAGTGCAAAAGGTCTAACATCAAAAGTAAAAAATGATACTATAGAGGTGAAAGTAGAATATGAATATCTTGAGTGAAAAATCTAGTTTATAGATAAGGTATACAAGGAAAGGTTTGACAAATATCTATACTATCATTGGGAATCTAAGCATGTAATCTCACAACCAACACAAAGTGAAAAGATGTAGGTTACAAATTTTTTGGCTAGTTGTAGCTTAAGATTTACTCTAATAATTTGCATAACAACAATAAATGAATATATGATTTGGGAAGGCTTTGCAAACTTCTTAGAATTGATACCAAATTGTTGGAAAATAAAACAACATGCATTTGAAACATATCATAATTTGATTAAATTATTGTGGTTTTGGTATAGTTTTAGGAAGGACAAAGGAATATTGTTCATGGGGCATCAACACATCCCCCTATCTTTTATAAGTTAAGGCCAAGAGGATCAAAGGAAGATGATGTTCAACACACCTTGCAGACAACAAAACAATCTACTAGATCAACCAACACAAGTTATAAAAAATAACGTCCCATTTGATCTAGTTCAAGACAAGGAGAAAATGCCACCTAATTAAATTAGAAGACCAAGACAAATAAGGGATGCAAATAATCTTGGTTTTGCAAGAAGAGGCAAATGGACAACAAAACAATCAGAAGATGCTATGGACATAATGGAAAAAGACATAACATCACTTGGGGGGTCAATAGATTTTTCAACATTCCCTTGGCCTCATTATTTAACCATTTGGATGGAAAGACCAAGTCTAGAAAAGTTGGACTATATGGTGTGTTGATAAAGGAAAAGGAATCTATTTTTATTGATTTGATTATTGGAATGTAGGTTGTGGACTTTCGATCACATTATAACAACTCAAAAATTATAATCATTGTCATGTAGGTAACCAACCAAAATTAAAAAGCAAAAAAATAAGGAAAGGGAGGAAAAGAACTAAATCCCTTAACATGGTTCAACAAAAAACTCAACCTATGACTAAAGGGTAAAGTCACCATGTCCAACCCAAATGTTTATATGAATTCTATTATTGTTAGGGTTACATGACCATGACCATCTAGGATCAATAGAGGGTGTCTTTTCTTAAACCAAAACCACCAAGAGTATGTGGGTACTCCATCCCAAAAATGGGTAAGTCGAGTCTAAGTGAGGTTTGCCACCTTGAAAAGGAAACCTTTAGATGGTCATGGTCATGTAGGAAACCAACAAAAATTTAAAAGTAAAAAAATAAGGAAAGGGAGGAAAAGACAGCAAGGAGAAGAACTAAATCCCTTAACATGGTTCAACACATAACTCAACCAAAAGGCATGTTAAAACAAACTTCAACAAGACCTAGTTTGCAACAACCATTAGATGTGGAAGTGATAGATTTCATTGTAGCTTTCAAGTTGGTTACAAAATCCATCCTATTGGATATAGAGGTATCAACTTAACGTTTACAACACCACAACAAGTAGAGGCCAAGGCTAGGGCTAGGATGTGTGCAAAGGGACATGTTACAAGTTATATAACAAATATCCATTAAATAAACTAACAACAAGGGGGAAGAAGGGGTTTGAAGGAAGGGGGCTTTAGAGCTTGGGGGTATGAATAGGAAGAGATCAACAAACTAAAAGCTTATAAGAGAGGTGCAATTAAAAAAAAAGATTGCAACTTTTAAAAACGTGGAAGTTTAGAGAAAGGTGGAAGCTTAAATAAAGGATGTAGTTTAGAGAGAGGTGAAAACTTAGAAAAATGCTACAACTTAGAAAAAGGAATTTTTTTAGAAATAAGTTATAGCTTAAAGAGAAGGAAAAAATGGTGGGGAAAAAAGACAAAAGGGGATGGGATGTTGATTAATGATGGTGTGATGAAAATTGATGGGATGAAACCCAAATGATGATGGAACTTGTTGTCAACTGCCAAAAGTAGAGAACGACAAGTTTTTGAGTAGCTGATGTGATGGTGAATTAAGGACTTTGTTCTACCAAAAGTAGAGAATGACAAGTTTGTGAGTAGTTGATGGTGATGGCGAGTTAAGGATTTTGTTTTGCCAAAAGTAGAGAATGACAAGTTTGTGAGTAGTTGATGGTGATGGCGAATTAAGGGTTTTGTTTTGCCAAAAGTAGAGAATGACAAGTTTGTGAGTAGTTGATGGTGATGGCAAGTTAAGGATTTTGTTGTTGTTTCTATTTTCTTCACATTTGTTTGTTTGTAGGTTATGAACATTATTTGCTTTCAATTTTGATGGTGCTTGCTGGTTGCTTGGTTTTGGTTAGATGCATTTTTGGTGATGTAACTTGTTTTGCGAAGGCACTTTGATGAACGTCAAACAAGGAGTTAGAAGATAATAAGTGGAGCTACTAGAAGGAGGTGACACCGGTGAAGCTTGGAAGATTGTTGGCAAATAAATGGATAGTCTGGATTTTTAGCAAGAAAGGTTTTTTAATGCAATTAAACACTTGTAATTTGGGGAGGTGGTTATATGTCTAGAGGTTTAAGGTTTGTGGTTTTTGTGGCAATAGTTGAATTGATGGTCTTGTCATGTTCACTCTCTTCCAAGATTTGTGTGTCTATGGGATCTGAGGACTAGGTACCTTTTCATTTTTGTATGGTTCTGGAATGGGATCCTCAACAATGAGCTTCTATGGTTTGTTGTGATTGAGAATAGCTTGGGATGGCCAATTGAGCTCATGAGAGTGAGATCACAATGACCTTTAGTTTTTTTTAAAAATGTTATCTTATAAACAATAAAAATTGTTGTAGATTTTAGTCCATGACCTTTGAGTCATCGATGAAAGTGGATTTCCTCAAATGTATGTGGATGTTATTGCATATTGAATTGACCCATGAGGTTGTTATGTGTATGCCTTTGTTTTTGTTACAACGGGTCTAGTTGTATAGAAAGAAGTGACCATCCAAAGGAAAAACTTATAATAAACAACTTTGACTGATGAATCTAGATGCACAAAAAGAGGTGACAAACAAAAAAAACTAAAAGATGAGACATTCAATGGTGGGTCCTACAAGCAACAAATAAACAACACATTGACCAACTAAGGACAAAAAGCTCAAAATGAATTTGTTAGTATCTATAAACACGCAACAACAATAAGAATTGTTATAAGCGCACCCTCACATGTGTAAAAATAACAAAAAAAAGTTTTTTTGTGCTACTTACAAATGTAAAACACCCATTATCAACTTGGGTTTGAAGGAAGAAACAAATTCAAAATGAAATAGAAGGGCAAAGGGACAAGAAATAACAAAAGATGATGATCACATAAATGAAATCCTATAAGCAATGTTGTTTTTTTAGTAACCAACAATTAAACTAGGATGAAAAAAAGTAGGAAAAGACGAGGATGAATATGACTAGAGTGAGGTGGGAACAACAAGGCAAAACCCAAGAGGATAGGGAAGGTGGCACTCCAATTGCTTAGGATTTTAAGTGTAACAAACTAATATTAGCCCATAACTATAAAGCAATTCCCCCTTTTCCAACTTTTGATTTCAAATGTAATGTCAAATGAAAATTTTTGCCCATAAAATGGTGTTTTTCATCCATCCATGTTTATCAAAGGTTAAATTATATCCATTTCCAATGAAATTTGTTTGTGCATCAAGTGTAAGTTGTTTGCTCAATACTATTTCTTGTGTTTGGTAGGATTTTTTCCAACCAAAAGAGGTCCCTATCTTGGGGACCCATATCTTCCTTGTTTGCTGACCAAATTGGGCAATTCAAATTACTCTAGGTATGTGGGGAGATGGGGAACAACTCCTCTTTAGACATCAAGACTAGATGAGCAACTATATGGGTGCTAGAGGGCTCTGAGTTCTTACTTGCTTGGTGATAGGTTATTCTACCCTAACAAAGTCCCTTGCACATATGTGTATGGGCATGTTTGTGAACCTCTAACTACCGATCCCATGAATTGTTGACAACAAACAAGTGGGTAGGCTCATTAGTGTCATTGCCAACATTTTTTTTGGGGTGTGAATTTTCACATTGTGGCAACAATTTTTTGGGGATTTTTCGGAATTATAAAAATGTAAGTTGGAAAAAATTTGCTGAATTTTTGAAAACTTTTGCCAAAGTTTTAAAACCATAAAACTGGGGGAAAAAAAAACCCTTAAATCACAAGTTCAAGCTATGAACATTGAAAACAGAAAGTGTTACCTAAGGGTGATGGTTCAATGGTGTAACCCTTTTAGGACCTTGAGACCACAAAAGGTCTTGGTTTCAAACCCAATGGTGTGCAAGAAAAACTCTTGCCAGCCCTTTGCCCATGAGCTTGACTCGGGGGTGCCAACTAATGTTGGTCAGTACCCTATTTGTTTAAAAATCTATGGAGCCTTGAAAATTTGAGTAAGGTTTTTTACTATTTTGTAGTTATTTGATAACCTTTAAATAAGGTTATTTTTGCCTTTCCAAAATAGAATTTTTTTGGGTGCAGTGGTATTTTAAATAAATAAATTAAAAATTCTAATTATATTGTATCAGTTTCAGGGTATTTATTAAATTGACAGAATAGAAAAGAAAAACATTGATTGTTAGGTATGCTCAAATGGAAAAATATATCTTGCACTTTTGCCCATCACAAACAATGAAAAATCTTGTTCCCTATAATAGTTTTGCTTTTGAATGTTACTCTTTTGCACATGGATTCACAATAGAGAAAATGAAAGGCTAGTGATAATGCTGAAATGGATGCTAATAGGAGGAAAGCCATAAGATAGTGTAGCAACAATAACCTGTTGTTTCCTAGATCGACTTCCTTGCAATTCCACTTTCAACATGATGATGACAATGGTTTTAGCAAGCCTCAACCTGCACAAAAGACATTAAAATACATGGACAAAATGGAGAGTTTTGAATTACAATAATACAACAATGAAAAAATGCTTGTGACAAATATAATATAAAGGCGAGTATAAGGTTCAAAATCTTCATATCCGGAACTGGACTTGCTGGTTCTAAAAACCCCCCATGCAGATAACCTTTCAACACTAGTGCCAATGGCTTGTCAGGTTGGGTCTACTGTTGTCCTTCCCCAAAAAGAAGAAGAAGAAGGTGGTTTTATGAAGTTCCAGGAACAAAATGAACTCACAATTCACAGTAACACCTGGTGAAACAATGCTCAAAATGTGAGATCCAATGAAAACCCATATCAATTGGGTAGTAGTCTTTCCCTTAGAGGCAGAGCCAATAATGCAGAGCCTTTGATAGCATTGAAAAAGTACTTGTAACCTGCACCAAGTGGCTAACACTTGATACCCTCCCCTGGTTGTTGTAATTTGGTATTTGCAGGTTTTAGCTCAACAAGGACAACTGTGTGTCTTTATGCCAAGGTTGATCAGTAGCAGCCATAAAGTAACAAGTGGAAGACAATCTGTTTCTGTTCTGGGACACATTTTCAAACTTCTTCTTGAAGAGGACCATGGTGGACAGCAGGATTAATGGGCAGCTTCAACACAAGTCTGTCTAATAATTTATTTATTTTGAAGATGCCCATGTTGAAGAATCTAGTGTCATCCCAAGAAATATTCTCTAATTTCCTTCATAAATTTTGTTCTTTGTGGATCCAAAGCAATGTAATTAGTGTCAAAGCTTGCCCAAATTAAAGTAATATATTATGCTAGTCTTTTAACCCTGGCCTTTGGACAGGGTTTTAAATCCTTATTCTAGCTCATTTCACTAGCCTTGGTTGTGTTATGGAGGCAATTTCTCCCTCTGAGGTCTAGGTGCCTGTGAGAAATTTGGGTGAGCCTGAATTTGCAAATAGGCAGAAAATTCGGCACAAGGGCCTCTACCCAACACACTCCATTCTGCAATGGATTTCATGTGGATTTGTAGGGTGGTCATGTGCATTTTGCATATTCATCATGTGAATTCTGCAGTGTGATCTTGTACATAATAAAAAAAGGGAAAACACCTGCAAGGGAACAAGAGAAGAAAAAAGAAAGAATTGAAGTCTAAACAAAAGATCACACCTGAAAGTGCAGAATACACAATGGGGAGCCCTAAGAGGAAAAAACATGAAACCTAGGCCCTAAACCCATCACCAGTAGCATGAAGCAAGTTGTGCAAGGAGATGGGTGAAAAACTTAGAAGGACATCAAGCTTAGAAAAGGCCTTTCTTGCTGTCACAATTGTTCAATGCAAGATAGTGGCGTCCTAAACTCTCTAAAGAGTCACTAACACCCTCTACTTAAAAAATGAACATATAATCGAAAGAAGAAGATTTCCAAAGGCCTTCGTTGATCATGCCATGTTGGCACATTAATAAAGGAAGTTGTTTATCTACTGTGGTAAACATCTAATTATCTCTATTGTTAGAAGGATGAAATCATCTTTAAAATGTTGGTCACAATATGATACAACCTTTGCTTGAACTATAATTGTTGTAGCCATTCCCTGAGAAAAAGCAGTTTGTGAAACAAAATTTGCATGTGTTGGGTTAGCATTGATTATGTCTACCAAAGTGTGAGTACCATTTGTTGTAAGCACAATATCCATTTGTTACTATGATGACTAGAGAGATGACATTGAAAAAACATGTCTTTTTTTGTGCAAAACATGAAACCTAACATCCCTAACAATGGAGGCGAAAGAATCTTGAATTGCATCATGTGTGCTTGTGCGTTTTCTCCCATGAGCACAAAAAAATAAGTGTATCCATTTCAAATTTATGGATTGACCACATATGCATTGAGAAAGACCATGAGCCGCGGGAGGGGGGAAGCCCAATTTGGGGTGTAGTGTTGAGGAGAAAATGTTAGAAGCCATCTTTAAAAATGAGATGATTTGAGTGACAAAAAATAAGCACTCAAGCTTGAGCTTACACAAGATCTCAACTGAATTCGATAACAATTTGAAGACTACTTTAAAATGATGCTGAAAAATGGTGTTTGTGCACTCTCTAAGATGTTCTCCTAAAAATGATTCACTCCTCTTTCTAATAACTGCTCAAATAGTGGAATGAAAGCTTGAACAGCTGGAAGTAGAAGATCACAAACTCACCTAAAGTGAGTCTAAAATAGAAATGGACTGAACATAATAGGTCTTGACATCTGCCCAATTTAGGTGTAGTAGCCCGCCCCTCCACCCCAATAGGTTCCTTTAGCAAATGTAGGGGATCAGAAAAATCTATGGAAAGGGCCTTCCACAACTGGAACAGACCAGGAGAGCTTAACACATGAACGATGTGCATGAGAAGGTATGACAGATAACAAAGGCAGAAATTTAACACTGCATTATCTCTGGAAATTATCTCTTGATGAAAGCAGAAGTCAGAATGAAAACGGTGCACAGGGGAAATAAATGGAGACCAAACTATTTTTCTCCCCTAAACTGGTTCTCACAGGAGTTTGACCTCCGGTTTTGGATTTGCCTAACTTGTGTGCCTTGACTTGCTGTGCTCATAACGTAGTACCTGGGCCAACACATGTCCATCGAATAAGTAATTAATTCTGAAAAATAAATTTTAATAAATGTAATATTCCTAAATATTCATTATTATCCTTTACAATATTTTTTGATTTGGAGGATATTTTTTTTTGAAAGTTTCAACTTTTTGAAATAATATAATTAGTGTTGAATTGGCCAAGGTACTAGGGTGTTCTTCATTCTATCAAAGTCTTGTGAGAATCAAATCCTGCAAATTTTGTGAGCTGATACCAAGTTTCATAAAACAGTACTCAACTTTGTTGATTTCTATCACTATGGTCAAATTGGGGATGAAACAGGGACTAGAGAGTCAAACTAGGGCCCAAAGACAGGGTGACTTTACTAATAACTTTGATGTTTCAGACAGATTGTGGAACATCTTGCAAGTTCCCATGAGGGGGATTGGTAATAATACTTGCCATCAGGAAGAAACAGTTTTCTAGTTGTTAGCTGCAAAATCTAAATGGTAGTGTTGTATGTTCCCATGTTCTTGGCCAAAGCGAAGGAGCACCCACCAGCAAAGGATGGCTGGTAAGTGGTTAGGGTTTTGTGTTCCTAGCTAACCATGGTGGTTAGATCAGTTGCCTTTGTTTATTACTTACCTACTAACAAACTCCCTCCAGCAAGTGGGTTGGGTTGTTAGTAGATAGGTACTCAAAAAGCAGCCCTTACCTATGTATAAATTATAAACCATCTAATAGTCACTTATTTTCCTTACCTATAGGACGTATTTCTTAACCTTACCAAGGTGAAACTACGAAGGTTACCAAGGTGAAACCAGACATTAACTCAGTTCAGGTTCATCTTCAATTGAGTCATAAGGGGCGTGCAGTGGAGGGCGTAGTGGTGGGTGCTGGTCCGTTCTCATTGGTATCAACTCTTGAACAGATGAGACTGGTCCTTTGGGGGGGGGGGGGGGGGAAAATATATAGGTAATAACATCCCACGGGGGTTGAATAGGGT
>Ga0116231_10012035_pt1 | contig 12950 bp, 7 predicted proteins | sample S1TSphgellanicum_2_FD_89695 | JGI IMG/M metagenome (GOLD analysis project Ga0116231, IMG submission 89695) | Host-associated microbial communities from peat moss isolated from Minnesota, USA - S1T2_Fd - Sphagnum magellanicum MG | ecosystem: Host-associated > Plants > Peat moss > Unclassified... | reverse complement strand
GACGATGAAATCCTGGGCTGCGGCGGCCTGATCGCCACGGCCGTCGACGCCGGACGCGACGTCGTCGTCGTGGTGGTGACCGACGGGGGAGCATCGCATCCCACATCGACGCGCCTCAGCCGGGCGGACCTGGTCCGCGTTCGTGACCAGGAATTGCGACAAGGCCTGAGCAGTCTCGGCCTCGACCCGCGGAAGCTGCGGACGCTCGGCATACCGGATGGCGGCGTCGAGATGATCGGCGAGACCGTCCTTGCCGAACGGCTGGGCGAAGCCCTCGCCGGGTCGACCGTAAGGTCGCTGTTCGCAACCTCCGTCGAAGATCCCCACCCTGACCACCGCGCGGTCTGCAGAGCCGCCACGACGCTCGCCCAACGGCTCGACGCCGCCCTCTGGACCTACCCCGTTCGCGCCCACGTCATCGCCGACCACCTGAGCCGCCCACAGGCGCTGGTCCGCCTGGCGATCGGGCCGGTTCTCGGTCGAAAACAGGCCGCCATCGCCTGCCACGCGAGCCAGCTCGGCGGCCTGGTCGATGATGATCTCGCCGGTTTTACGCTGACGCCGGATGATCTCAGCCTGCACACCGCCCCCTATGAGGTGTTCCGGCGCAGCGCCTGATCGGCCGTTCCCCAAGCCGCCGTATCGGCGCCGATCGCTGTGCGCCTTAACCGACCTTCTGATGGCCCCCACCCTCATGGATTATCTGCGCTGGCCTGATCGCTCTTGGCGACGAAGGTGAGGCCGCCGGTATGCTCCACGACCACCAGCGCCACCTCCTCCAGCGCCTTGAAGCCGCGCTGACGGGCTTCGGCGATGACGTCGCGATGCTCGAGATGGGCGTGCCGCAGGCGGTTCTCCCACCATTCCCCGTTCTTGAAGACGACGACCCTAGCCCCGTCGCTGATGAGGCCGAGCGCGGGAATCTTCAGCGTCGACGCATAGGTTGCGACGTGCAGCAGGCCGAAGGTCGCCAGGGCGAGAAAACAGGCGGTCATCGACGTTTCATCCTGCAGCACCGCCGTGATGTCGATGCCGCCGAACACGAAGATCAGCACCCTGTCCAAGGGCGTCGCCGTGCGCATGACCCCTGCGGCTGCTCATCCGCAAGATCACCAGAAGCACGACATAGACTACGACTGACCGGATAATCACCCCCATGCGTCGCCTATGGGAAGACAAAAGACTTGAGCACAGCGTCCTGGCCCAGAAGCCTGAGACGCCCGCGGGTCAGGCCGACCTTGCTCGTACCGATATGGAACGTGACCCGATTGACCATGATCTGGCCGGCGCCTTGCGGCGGGGCGGCGAAGCTCCACGCCGCCCCATCGGGCGTGATGCGATAGGCCGAGGCGGTCGGGGTCGTCGCCGTCGCCTGCACGGCGTCCGGCAAGCCCCGGTCCAGGCTGATCTCCGTCTGCGCAGCCGCAGGCCGGCTCTTCCACTCCACGGAACTCTGGCCCGAGGTCGTGTGGCGCGCCAGATGGTCGTACCGGACGGCGCCCTGGATGGCGGGCAGCGGCGTGACGGCATGGCTCAGGGGCCCGCGGCCGAGCAGTCCCAGCAGGCCCGCAACCACCATCAGCGAAAGCAGCACGAGCAGCCCCTTCTGAAGGACCTTCCAGATCGTCTCGAGCCGATCGTCGGTATCGAATTGCAGCAGTGGGCGGGGCGCCATCTCAGATGTCCGCGGGGCTGGAGGTGTCGCCGGCGCTGATCCGGTCGAGGGACGGCTCGATGACGATGTCGTTGTCCAAGAGCGCCCCGGCGGCGCGCAGGGTCGCCGCGTACCGGTCCACGGCGTCTGACAGGCTCGGCATCACGCGCGCCTTGGCGCTGGTCAGGCCGCAATAGGCGGGTCGCTCCGCGATCCATCCACGATCGCGCCACGCCGGATCCTGCCAGGAGCGGGCGGAGACCCGGCCGACATCATGGCCTACCGCATTGGCGATCATGCAGCCGAACGCGGCCCAGCTCAAAGGCCCTGAGTTGGCCAGGTGCCAAAGCCCGGTCTCCCCGTCGATCAGCAGGTCGAGAGTCGCGTCCACGAGGTCCGGGACATAGGCCTGCGACGCGACAAGATCGGCGGGCGCCTGCACCATCTCTCCGGCCTCCATCGCCCGCAGCGCCCGGGCGGCGAAGTTGCGTCCGTCGTAGGGGGAGAACATCGCCGGGCTGCGGATGATCAGCGGAGATCCGCCTTGCGACACGATCCGGCGCTCGGCCTCGAGCTTGCTCCGCCCGAAGACGTTCAGCGGGTTGGGACGGTCCATCTCCGTATATGCGGTGCGCGCGGCGCCATCGAACACCAGGTCGCTGGAGAAGCTTACCAACGGGAGGCCTGCCGTGGCGCAGGCCTCCGCCAGCCGCTCGGCGCCGAGGACATTGGCGTCGAAGCAGGCGTCGGCGTGTGCTTCCGCCGTCTCGACATCGCTCCATCCCGCCGCGTTGATCACCGCCCAGGGCTTGTATCGCCTCATCGCGGCATCGATGGTTTCACCGTCGTCGAGCGACAGCAATGACCGATCCGTCAGGACATAGGCAAGGCCCCGCCACTCGCACGAGCGGGCGAACGCGGACGCCAGCACGCCTTGGCCGCCCGTAATGAGGAGAGGCGCCGCCCCCTCAGGGGGCCCTCGCCATGCCGCCCGGGGCTGCGGTGCCTGAACCGAGCGGAACACGGGCCGATGGGCCAGCCGGACATCCCGCCGCCACCAGCCCTCGCCCGCCGCGGCGGGGGGCAGGGACGGCGCAGGTCGTGTGAGCCCGCTCAGCATCCGGGCGAGGCCGGTGGCGCGGGGCTGAGGCGCGCGAACATCGAAGGCGCCGCATTCGTAGTGGCCGACGTCACGGGTCAGAAGGCTGTTCCAGTCGAACGATCCCAGCAGGGCCCACGCCGTCACCGCTTCGATCTCCACCCCCCTTTGGCGCAGGCCGCACGCCGTCTCCCACGCCTCGCAGATCCAGCGCATCTGGTCCTCTCGCGTGCATCCGAGCTGGCATTCCGTCACCGCGAGGCGGCGGCCATAGCGGCCCCACGCCTCTTGCAGGGCGCCCTCGAGCCCGCCTGGCGCCGGGGTCAGCACCCGGATCGCCTCCACGTCGGCGAACGTCCCGAGATCGTTGCCCCCTCGCCGATCGGCCGGATAGTCGGCCCAGCGGTGATCGAGGAAACGGTCGCTGGTCAGATAGTGATTGACGCCAAGCACATCCGCCGGACAGGGCGCGTCGGCCAGGCGAGCCAGCCGGTCGCGAAATCCCATATGCGCCAGGCGCTCCCAGAGCGGATGCCCCTTCGTGAGACGGCCGGCGAGCAGGTCCCAGGTGGCCCATCTGCGGTCGTTGTCGAAATCGGCCTGTCGGCTTACCGGCGCCGTGGCGTAGGTCCGGCCAAGATCCTCGGTCTGGATCAGCCGCGCGGCCGGGTTCACCTTGCGGATTTCCGCCATGGCCAACCGCACCCCATCCACCTGATTCAACAGGGCGAGCCAGAACGCGGATTCGTCCCGAAGGTGAGGATACCAATGGCCGTAGAGGGCCGAGAACCGCGCCGTCGTCAGGGGTTCATTGATCGGCGTCCAGTCGCGGACATGAGGATATCGTCGGGCGACGGCGCCGGCGTAGGCCGCAAGACCGCTCGCGAAATTATCCTCCAGGAGACCGGTATACCGCGGCCCAGACCCGTGGTGCACAAGGCCCAGGATCGGTCGCAGGCCGAGTCTTTCCATCCGCCGAAGCCGGTCGTCCGACCACGTCCAATCGAGCTCATCCGGGGCGTTCGGCGCCACCCGCTCCCACAGCACCGGGTAACGCAGCGCCGTCAGGCCGAGGCCCGCGAACCGCTCGAGATCTTCCGGCCGGTCCTGATGCCCGGTGCGCCGGGTCTGATCGAAAAACCGGTCGCCGACGCGGTTCACGGTGCACTCGTGCCCGCCCCAGAGCTCCAGGTCGGGCCCCCCCAACTTAGCCAGCTTAACGTCAGCCATAGGCTGGTCCGATCCGATGCGCTTCGCCTGATCGGGGCAAAAGGGTTGCTCATTCCATTTGTTCCAAACGGCGGTTCAAAACATCGGCCGAGAAGGCGGGTCGCGGCCGTGACCAGCTGATTTTGGGAGCCGGAAAAATAGACGGCTTCGGCTAGTCTTCACCTATGTTAGTTACGCGACATATCCGGCCAGACTCGGGTCTGGTTGAGGTTCGCCGGGAACTAAAACCTGGATGCCGCCGTTTTGTGAGCCAACCGGCAAACACGGGGGCGACAGTTGGCTTACTCAGACAGTCCCAGTTTGCCGGTTTCATCCGACATACGTTTTGATGCAGAATTTGTTCAAGACTTGAAAACCGAAACGCTGATTTGCTTTTCACATCTGCGTTGGAACTTTGTTTTCCAGCGCCCTCAACACTTGATGACGCGTTTTGCAAAAGATCGGCGAGTTCTATACTGGGAAGAACCCGCCTATGACGGTCACGAGCCACGGCTCGAGGCTCAGGTCTGCTCCCGCAGCGGGGTCGTCATCCTGCAACCGATCCTGCCCCATGGCCTGAACGATCAGCAGCAGACCGCCGCCTTGAAGGCCCTGCTCGACGGCTATCTCGGCGCCGACCCGGTCGGGCTGGTGCGCTGGTACTATACGCCGATGATGCTTGGCTTTTCACGGCATCTGGCCGCCGCCTGCACCGTCTATGACTGCATGGACGAATTGGCCAATTTCCTCATGGCGCCGCCGCAGCTGACGGCGCTGGAGGCGGAACTGATGCGCATCGCCGACGTGGTGTTCACCGGCGGCTACAGCCTTTACGAGGCCAAGCGGGATCGTCATCCCAACATTCACCCGTTTCCGTCCAGTGTGGACCGCGCCCATTTCGCTGCGGCGCGGCCCCCTCAGCCGCCGCCCGAGGATCTCCGGGATATTCCGTCGCCGAGGCTCGGCTTCTACGGCGTGGTCGATGAGCGCATGGACCTCCACCTCCTTGCCGCCTTGGCGGATGCGCTGCCGGAGGCGAGCATCGTCATCATCGGGCCGGTGGTGAAGATCGACCCCGGGTCGCTGCCGCGGCGGCCGAACCTCTATTTTCTCGGCGGTCGATCCTATCGGGACCTGCCGGCGTATCTGTCGGGCTGGGACGTCGCCCTGATGCCGTTCGCGATCAATGAGTCGACCCGGTTCATCAGCCCGACCAAGACGCCGGAATACCTCGCCGGCGGCAAACCCGTCGTCTCCACACCCATCGTCGACGTGGTGCGCGGATACGGCGAGTTAGCGGCGGTCAGGATCGCGGCGACCGCGGAGGCGTTCGTCGCCGCGTGTGAGGCGGCCATGACGCTGGATAAAACCGACCCCGACTGGCTGAGCCAGGCCGACGACTACCTCTCGGATCTCTCCTGGGACAAGACCTTCGGGAGCATGAACGACCTGATCAAGGCCGCCATCGCACATCGCGCGCGACAACAGCGCGCGCCAGCCGCGGCGCGCCATCCGCGCACGCCGCGACAACGAAGATTCGACTATCTGGTCGTCGGGGCCGGATTTGCCGGGTCCGTCATGGCGGAGCGGCTCGCGCGGGGACTGGGCAAACGGGTTCTGCTGATCGATCGCCGGCCCCATGTCGGCGGCAACGCCTACGATGAGACGGACGCGGCCGGCGTGCTCATGCACCGCTACGGTCCGCATATATTCCACACCAATTCCGACGACATCGTTCGGTATCTGTCGCGGTTCACCCGGTGGCGCCCCTACGAACATCGGGTGCTCGCCGCCTTCAGCGACGGCTTGCGCGTGCCGATGCCGATAAACCGGACGACCCTGAACGCGGTCTACGGCCTACATCTCCAGTCCGAGGAGGAGGCGCGCCAGTTTTTGGCCGGAAGGGCTGAGCCCGTAGAGCGCATTCTGACGTCGGAGGACGTCGTCATCTCCGCCGTAGGCCGCGACCTCTACCAACGGTTTTTCCAGGGATATACCCGCAAGCAGTGGGGGCTCGATCCGTCCGAGCTGGACAAATCCGTGACGGCCCGGGTGCCGACGCGGCTCAATACCGACGACCGTTATTTCACCGATACCTTCCAGAGCATGCCGGCGGACGGCTATACGCGGATGTTCGAAAACATGCTCGACCATCCGAACATCACCGTCGAGACCGGCGTCGCCTTCGAGGATGTCCAGTCCCTGGATGTGTACGATGATCTGATCTTTACCGGCCCCATCGACGAATACTTTGGCTACGAATTCGGACGATTGCCTTACCGAAGCCTGGAGTTCCGACACGAGACCCTGGATCAGGCGTGGTTTCAGCCCGTCGGCACAGTAAACTATCCGGAGCAGTCCATCCCTTACACGCGCGTCAGTGAATACAAGCACATAACCGGGCAAAAGCACGCCAAGACGACCATCACCTACGAGTTTCCTGCCGCCGTCGGCGATCCCTACTATCCTATTCCGCGCGCCAGTAATCAGGCGCTCTACAAAAAATACGAGGCGCTCGCGCTTGAAACACCGAACGTCCACTTCGTGGGCCGGCTGGCGGCCTACCGGTACTACAACATGGACCAGGTCGTCGCCCAGGCGCTCTCCACCTACAGGCGAATCGCCGCCAAGGAGAAGGCCGCGCCACAGGGCTTGCGGACGGTGCAGATCGCGGCGGCCGAGTAGCTGCCGTCGGGCGTTCCAGCGCGTCGCATCTGAGCCCTGTCGCTAACCTGGCGCGCACGGCGACCAACGGAATAAAATTTTGGCAGACGTCCTGGTCAAAGACGATCAAACCCCATCTCGCTGGGCTTGGCAACGGCTGTCTTCTAAGGGCGGATGTTGGACTTCACCTCATATCTGAGCTGCGTCGGCAGGTGTTGAACGACGCACGGCCGGATCAGCTCCAGCCATTGCGGTCCGGGCTTAAGCTCCGACCTCCCAGCCGCCTCCGAGGGCCTTGTAGATCGCGATCAGGTCGGACAGCACCTGGGCGTCGGACTGGGTCAGCTGGTCTCGGGCGTTCAGCAGCGAAGTCTCGGCCTGCAGCACATTGATGTAGGTGACGAAACCGGTTCGGTACTGGGCCTCGGCGATGGTCAGGCTGTTCTGCGCCGAGGTCACCGACCGGGCCAGGCTGGCGCGGCGCTCATCCTCGCTGCGGTAGCGGGCGAGGCCGTCCTCGACGTCCCTGAAGGCGCCCAGCACCGCCTTGCGATAGGCGAGGTCGGCTTGCAACCGCTCTTCCTGGGTGGCCGCGATCTGACCGCGGCTGCGCCCGCCGTCGAAGACCGGCTGGGTGACCATGCCCACCGCGACCGACGCGAGGTTCTGCTGGGAGAACAGACTGTCGATCGCCGAGCCGGCGAAGGAGCCCAAGCCGATCAGATTGATCTTCGGATAGCGCTCGGCGGTCTGCACGCCGATCTCGGCGTTCGCGGCGGCGACCCGCCGCTCCGCCTCACGGATGTCGGGGCGACGCCGCAGCAGGTCCGAGGGTAGCCCCACCGGCAGAGCCGGCGGCGGCGGCGCGAGCGCTGAGGCGGTGGCGGCGAGGCCCTGCTCGACCGTCTCCGGCGCCTCGGCGAGCAGGATGGCGATGGCGTGGATCTCCGCGCTCGCCTGGGCCTGAAGTTGAGGGATCTGCGCGGCGGCGGTGGCGACCTGCGTTGCCTGCTGCTCGACGTCGAGGTCGGTGACGAACCCGGTCTTGCGCCGGGCCTGGGCCAGGACGAAGAGATCCTGCTGACGCTTCAGCTCCGCCTGGCCGACGGCGATGCGAATCTGGACCGCGCGCAGGGTGAAATAGTCGTTGGCCAGTTCGGCCAGCAGCGACACCTGCCCATCGCGCCGCGCCCACTGCGCCGCCTCGGTACTGGCCCTGGCCGCCTCGATGGCGCGCCGTGTCCCGCCGAACAGGTCGATCTCCCAGGTGGCGTCGAAACCGACGGAATAGAGATTGGTATGGGACGGAATCGGCAGGCCCCCCGGACCGCTGGAGGCCGGACCGCTGGAGGCCGGACCGCTGGAGGCCGGACCGCCGGACGCCGAGCCGCCGGACGCCGAGCTGCCGGATTTGCGGTCGGAATTGTAGGTCAGCGCATTGCCGCTGGCGTTGATGCTGGGCAGCTCGGCGGCGCCCGCCACGCGCTCCTGCGCCCGGGCCTCGCGCACTCTGGAGGCGGCGGTCTGCAGATCGAGATTGTCTTTCAGCGCGCGCCGGACCAGCTCGTCCAAGATCGGATCGTGAAAGCGGGTCCACCAGGCCGATAGGCCAGGTGGGCCGGTGCTCACCACCGTTCGCCCGGTCGACTGCGCTTCGGAGAACCCCGGCGGCGCCGCGACAGACGGCGGCCGATAGTTCGGCCCCACGGTGCAGGCCGCAAGCGAGACCGCCGTGAGCGCAATACCGCAAACCTGGACCCGCCTCACGCCGCCCCCCCGCCTTGCGCGCTCTTGCCACCCTGCATCAGCAGGAGCAGCGGAATGACGCCGAACACCACGATCATCAGCGTATGGAAGACGTCGACATAGGACAGCATCTGCGCCTGCTGGCCGAGGCCGCGATAGATCAGCGCCGTCGCCTGGCGCATGGCGTCCACCTGCGGCTGGCCCTGCGCCGCCAGGGCCTGGCCCGCCCCCGCAAGGCCGCTGGTGTAGTTCGGATTGAGCGGATTGAGTGTCTCGACCAGCCGCGCCTGATGGAACTGCGAGCGCTGGGCCAGCAGGGTCTGGACGGTGGAGATGCCGATCGTGCCGCCGAGATTGCGCGCCACGTTCATCAGCGCCGAGGCCTGGTTGCTCTCCTGCGGTTTCAAGCCGACGTAGGCGATGGTGGTGATCGGCACGAACAGGAACGGCAGGCCGACCGACTGCAGCATTCGCGCGAAGGCGGCCGAGGCGAACGACAGCTGGGTGTCGAGATGGCTCATGTTCCAAAGGGCCAGCCCCTGGACCGTGAAGGCGGCGCCGACGATCAGTCTGGGATCGACCTTTCCGGACAGAAGCCCGCTGATCGGCATGACGAAGATGGTGGCGAGACCGCCCGCCGTCAGGGCCAGGCCCGCGTCGGTCGCGGTATAGCCGATCACCTGCTGCAGCAGCTGGGGGATGAACTGGGTGGTGCCAAAGATGATCACCCCCACAATCAAGAGGAAGATGCTGGCGATCCCGAAGTTGCGCTGACCGAACATGGCGATCGGCACGATGGGATCATCTCGCGTCAGTTCCCAGGGGATGAAGAACAGCAGAGAGACGGCGGAGATAATGGCGGTGGTGAGGATGAACGGGCTCGAGAACCAGTCCTCGCGCTGCCCCCGGTCCAGGGTGACCTCCAGCAGACCCAGGAACAGAGCGACGAGGATAAAGCCGACGAAATCGACCTTGAGACCCTTGCTGAGCAGCTTTTTGCGGTCCTCGATGAGGGCCTTCGGTTCATCGACGAACAGGTTGACCAGGAACATCGACAGGGCGCCGACCGGCACGTTGATGAGGAAGCACCAGTGCCAGGACGCGTTGTCGGTGATCAGGCCGCCGATCACGGGCCCGAGCACCGGCCCCACGATCACTACCGCGCCATAGGCGGCGAAGGCCATGCCGCGCTGCTTGGGCGCAAAGGTGTCGACCAGCATCGACTGCTCGACCGACGCCAGGCCGCCGCCGGCCGCGCCCTGCAGCACCCGCGCCATGACCAGGAAGGTGAGATTGGGCGCGATACCGCACAGGAACGAGGCGAGCGTGAACAGCGCCACCGACATCATGTAGTAGCGCTTGCGGCCGATCACGTTGGCCAGCCAGCCCGAGATCGGGATGATGATGGCGGTGGACGCCAGGAAGCTGGTGGTGACCCAGGTCGCCTCATCGTAACTCACGGCCAGGCCGCCGGCGATGTGATCCAGGGCGACATTGGCGATGGAGGTGTCGAGCACCGTCATGAAGGTGGCGATCGAGATCACCGCCACGATCGACCAGGGATTGCGGTTCCCCGCGACCGAGCGCGCGGGCGTCCAGCCGTCGTCCCCTCCGCCCCCGCTAGCGCCGCCGGCCATCTCAGCGCACCTTGACCCGGGGCTCGACCGACATGCCGGGGCCGAGCGGACACTGCCGGTCCACATGGTCGAACACGATCTTCACCGGCACGCGCTGAACCACCTTCACATAGTTGCCGGTGGCGTTCTCGGGCGGCAGGATGCCGAAGGCCTGCCCGGCCCCGCGCTGAATCGAGTCGACGTGGCCGTCGATCCTGGCCTTGGGGCAGGCGTCGATCTTGAAGGTCGCCTTCTGGCCGACCCGCATCAGGGCGAGCTGGGTCTCCTTGAAGTTGGCGGTGACCCAAACCTGCAGCGGCACGATCGCCAGCATCTGCGTGCCGGGCTGGAGGTAGTCGCCCACGGCCACGGTCTTCTGCGCCACATGCCCGACCAGGGGCGCGACGATATGGGCGTAGCCATAGTTGATTTCGGCCGACTGAAGCTGGGCGTTGGCGGCGCGCACCTGCTCCTCGCCCGAGGCGATCTGGGTCCGGCTCGCCGCCACCTGGTCGGCGCGCGAGCGGGCGGTCTTCAGCGCCGAGTCCCGCTGCGCCGCGGTCTGGCGCGCCTGGGCCGTGGCCTGATCGATCTGCTGCTGCGCCACGGCGGCGGGGTTCAGGGCCCGCAACGCCTGATATCGCGCGAGATCCTGGGCGGCGTTCTCGGCCTGCGCCGCGGCGGCGCGGGCGTCGGCGAGGGCGCCCTGATAGGCCGCCGTGTTCACCGTGACCTGCACCTTAGCGTTGTCGACCTGGGCCTGCGCCTGCGCGCGCTGAGCCTGCGCCTGGGCCACGCGGGTCTGCAGGTCGGCGGAATCGATATCGACCAGGGGCTGGTTGGTCCCGACCAGCTGGTTGTCGTCGACCAGCACCCGCGTCACCCGTCCCGCCACCTGCGGCGCAAGACGGACGATGTGGGTATCGATGAAGGCGTCGTCGGTGCTTTCGTAGTCGCGCGCGTGCAGCCAGTAGATCAGCCCAAAGATCGCCGCGAGCAGCAGGACCGTGGCCAGGCCGACCAGCAGCAGCGGCCGCTGCAGCAAGCCCTTCTTTTTCGGCGTCGATTCCGCCTCGCCGTCATCGCCGGACTTGGAGTCGTCATTGGGCTTTGCGCCGCCGGACCTCCCGTCGTCAGACTTGGTGTCATCGGACCTGGCGCCATCGGACTTGGCGCCGTCGGTCGGGCCGGACTGAGGCTTCGCCCCGTCGGTCGGCTTTTCGCCGTTCGAGTCCTTAGTCTCAGCCATGCTTTCCAGCCGCGGCGCCCCCGAAGCCGTCGCATTGAACTGCAAGGCATACGGCCGGGTTCCCGGCGAATCGTGGGCTAAGGTTTGACGACCTCGACGTCCTCCTTGGTGAAGCTGTCCGGCTTGCGCTCGAGCAGGCCGAGCACGACCTCGGACGGGCGGCACAATTTCACGCCAAGCGGGGTCGCCACGATCGGCCGGGAACGAGGATGGGGTGGATCAGCACGGCGTATAGGATCGCCTTATCGGAGGCGGCCGGATCGAGCAGACCGAGTTCAGCCGCGGGTGCGCCCATTTCGCGAAGGAGATCCCTCGCGATCGGCCCCATGTCGCTGAGGAGCCCCTCGAGCTTCGTGCGGCTTGGCCAGCTCAGCCATCGTCTGGGTTCCTCGCACCGCCTCCAAGGCCGCAGCGAGTCGCTCTAATCTGTCAACGGGCTGGCGGCCCGCCGACCCCTGCGGATGGGGGAAAGATTGCCCCCCACTACCGAGTAAGATAGTGTCGCCACCGTCGCGAAAAACGACCGCCTGTTCGCAGGCCGTCGAATACACACCATCCACGCGTCTCGTGTGGTTTGGCCAGCGTCTCCAAAAATAACCGCCCGACCTCGGGCGACCGCAGTCGTCAGCGCCAAGGGCGCTGCTGTCCGCGACCACAGGAGCGCAACTATGCAAGGTCCAATCGCCATCATCGGGGCCGGCCTTGGCGGCCTTATCCTCGCCCGTGTTCTCCACCTTCATGGAGTCGCGGCCACGGTCTACGAGGCCGAGGTCTCAGCCCGTGCGAGAACCCAGGGCGGCTTGCTCGATCTCCACGAATACAACGGTCAGCTTGCCCTGAAGGCCGCAGGCCTATTTGACGAGTTCCTCAGCCTTGTTCGCCCCGGGGAAGACGCGAAACGTGTCGTTGATAAAGACGGCGTCGTTCTGTTCGATCACCCCGGCAGCCTCGCCGGAAATCGTCCCGAGATCGACCGGGGCGATCTTCGGCGGTTGCTGATCGGTTCGCTGCCCGAGCAAACGATCAAGTGGGGTTATAAGGCGACCGCCTTCGCCGCCCACGGAGACGGCGGGCACGACGTCATCTTCGCCAATGGCTCGACGGTTAGAGCCGGCCTCGTCTTGGGCGCCGACGGCGCATGGTCGAAGGTCCGCCCGCTCCTCTCGGACGCGAGGCCCACCTATGCGGGGACCTCCTTCATCGAAACAAATCTGTTCGATGGCGACGCGCGCTACAGAGCCAGCGCGGAGGCGGTCGGCAGCGGCACGCTCATGGCCGTGGCGCCGGGCAAAGGCATCCTGGCGCACCGCTATGCCGACGGGACGCTGCATACCTACGTGGCCTTGAACAGGCTCGAAGACTGGTTCAGCGCCATCGACTTCAGCGATGCAAGGGCTGGCCTGGCCAAGGTCGCGCAACAGTTCGAGGGATGGGCGCCTCAACTCGTAACCCTCGTCACGGAGAGCGACACCGATCCCGTCCTGCGCCCCATCTATGCGTTGCCGGTCGGCCATCGCTGGGAGCGAACGCCCGGCCTGACCCTCCTTGGGGATGCGGCGCATCTGATGTCGCCCTTCGCCGGGGAAGGGGCGAACCTCGCCATGTATGACGGCGCGGAACTGGCCAAGGCGCTCATCGCCTCGCCCGATGACATCGACGCCGCGCTCGCCGCCTATGAAGACGATCTCTTCCCCCGCAGCGCCGAGGTGGCCG
>Ga0116231_10012034_pt1 | contig 12950 bp, 11 predicted proteins | sample S1TSphgellanicum_2_FD_89695 | JGI IMG/M metagenome (GOLD analysis project Ga0116231, IMG submission 89695) | Host-associated microbial communities from peat moss isolated from Minnesota, USA - S1T2_Fd - Sphagnum magellanicum MG | ecosystem: Host-associated > Plants > Peat moss > Unclassified... | reverse complement strand
TGATCTTCGACACCTGGGTGCATCCCCTGATGATGAGTCTGGAAGAACATTTGTTGACGATGTTTCGTGGCGATTTCGAGTTCAACGACGCGGCGCCCGCATCGCACTTGGGGAGCGCGGCCACCACCGTGCCCCACCGGGCACAGTCCGCCGCTGCGTCCGCCATACGAGTCTGGGCGCCTGAAGCCGAGAAGGAATTGGGGAAGATTCCATTTTTCGTGCGCGGCAAGGCGCGACGAAATACCGAGCGATACGCCGCCGAACGGGCGGTCGAATTGATCACCGTGGAGACGCTATACGATGCCAAAGCTCACTACAGCCGCTGATCCGACCGGCACTCGCGTCGTCATCGTGACCATGGACAGTCACCTGTCCACGGCGACGATGCGCGCGAAGCAAGTCCTTGCGCAAGAGTGGCCGGGCTTGTCACTGGAAATTCATGCGGCCGACGAATGGGGCTCGAACCGCGACGCGCTGGAAAATTGCTTGCAGGCGATTGCGCATGGCGACATCGTCGTCGTGACGATGTTGTTTCTCGAGGATCATTGGCAACCCCTGCTCGATGCGCTGAAGGCGCGACGCGAGCAATGCGATGCCATGGTCTGCATGATGTCGGCCTCCGAGGTCGTGAAGCTCACGCGCATCGGACGTTTCAGCATGGACGGCACGCAGAGCGGGCCGATGGCGCTGCTCAAGCGCCTGCGCGGCAGCGGCAAGACCAAACCCGCGACGGGCGGTGCGGAGCAGATGAAAATGCTGCGCCGTATTCCACAAATGCTGCGCTTCATCCCGGGTACGGCCCAAGACGTGCGCGCGTATTTTCTGTCGCTGCAATACTGGCTGGCGGGATCCGAGGACAATATTCTCAACATGGTCCGGTATCTGGTCAGCCGCTATTCGGCCGGCCCGCGTGCGAGCCTCCAGTCGGCAGCCAAGATCGCAGCGCCCATGGCCTATCCGGAAGTCGGCGTCTACCATCCGCGCTTGCGGGGTCGTTACAGCGAGGCGATCGCCGACATCCCGTTCGCGCCGGGACCCAAGGGTACGGTCGGCGTTTTGATGCTGCGCTCTTATTTGCTCGCGGGCAACGCCGCTCATTATGACGGGGTGATCGCGGCGCTCGAAGCGAAGGGCTTGCGCGTCGTCCCCGCTTTCGCCTCAGGATTGGATTCGCGCCCGGCGATCGATAAATTCTTCGTTCGCGACGGCATCCCGCAAATCGACGCGCTGGTCTCCCTCACGGGCTTCTCGCTCGTCGGCGGACCGGCCTACAACGATTCGCATGCTGCCGAGGACGCGCTCGCGAAACTCGACGTGCCCTATCTCGCCGCGCATCCTTTGGAATTCCAGACCTTGAGCCAATGGGGCGACTCGGAGCGTGGACTGCTGCCCGTCGAGAGTACGATCATGGTCGCGATCCCGGAACTCGATGGCGCGACCGGCCCGATGGTATTCGGCGGCCGACCGGGAGCGGCGGGCGTGACCTGTGCCGGGTGCCATCATGCCTGCACGTTCAAGGCTTCCGATGCGCCGGCCGACATGCACTCCTGTCCCGAACGCGCCCTGATGCTCGCCGCCCGCGTCAGCAAACTCGTCGCGATGCGCCGCGCGAGCCGCGCCGAACGCAAGGTCGGCATCGTGTTGTTCAACTTCCCGCCGAATGCCGGCAATACCGGGACCGCGGCTTACCTGTCCGTGTTCGAATCGCTGTATCGCACGCTCGACTCGATGAAGAGCGCAGGCTACCGCGTCGACGTGCCGGCGGACGTCGATGCTCTGCGTGAAAAAATCATCAATGGCAATGCATCCCAGTTCGGTGCCATGGCCAACGTGCACAAGCGCATCCCGGCGAGCGATCACGTGCGCCGCGAACGCTACCTGCGTGAGATCGAGGCACAGTGGGGCCCCGCCCCCGGTCGCCAGCAGAGCGACGGTGCCTCGATCCACGTGCTCGGTGAACGCTTTGGCAACGTCTTCGTCGGCATCCAGCCGGCCTTCGGTTTCGAAGGCGATCCGATGCGCCTGCTGTTCGAGAAGGGCTTTGCGCCGACGCATGCCTTCTCGGCGTTCTACCGTTTCCTGCGCGAGGATTTCGCTGCGCACGCCGTGCTGCACTTCGGTACTCACGGGGCCCTCGAATTCATGCCGGGCAAGCAGAGCGGCATGTCCGAGACGGACTGGCCGGACCGGATGATCGGCGACATGCCGAACATTTACCTCTACGCCTCGAACAATCCTTCCGAAGGCACGATCGCGAAGCGTCGAATCGGCGCCACCTTGATCAGCTACCTGACTCCGCCCGTTGCCAATGCGGGGCTGTACCGCGGCCTCGTCGACTTGAAGGCATCGATCACCAGCTGGCGCGGCCTCGCCCAGGGCCATGGTAGCGAAGGCTTCAGCAGCGACGCTGGTGGCAGCAACCGCGAATCCCTGATCGCCATGATCCAATCGCAGGCGGCCGCCCTGAATCTCGCCAAGGTGGAACCCGCCTGGGGTGTGGATGCCGACGCGATGATCGGCAAGCTCGGCGCCCAGATCCTGGAACTCGAATACACACTGATCCCGCACGGCCTGCACGTCGTCGGCAAGCCGGTAAGCGCAGCGGCGCGCGTCGATTTCCTGATGGCGATGGCCGAGGGCGGCAACGGGGCGCACCCGTCGCGCGAATCCGTGCAAGCCCTGGTCGCGGGCGAGTCACCCGAAGCGGCGCTCGCGCTCGCGGCGCTCGAGGCCACTGATGCCAACCTCGCGCTGTTCCGCGAGCTCGCGCGCAGCAACGAGTTGCTGGGTGAGAACCCGGAGATCGAGGCGATTCTGCGGGCACTCGATGGCCGCTTCATTCGCCCCGCTCCCGGCGGCGACGTCGTGCGTACGCCGGCCGTGCTGCCGACCGGTCGGAACCTGCACGGTTTCGACCCCTTCAAGATACCGAGCGCCTTCGCCGTGCTCGACGGCGCACGCCAGGCCGGGAAACTGCTCGAACGCCATCTTGGCGACGGCAACGGCTACCCAGAGACCGTGGCCCTCGTCCTTTGGGGCACGGACAACCTCAAGACCGAGGGAGCACCGATCGCGCAAGCCTTGTCGCTGCTCGGCGCCCGGCCCCGTTTCGACGGCTATGGCCGAATTGCGGGGGCGACTCTGATCCCGCTCGACGAACTCGGCCGGCCGCGCATCGACGTCATGGTGACCTTGTCGGGTATCTTCCGCGATCTGCTGCCGCTGCAAATCAAGCTGCTGGCCGAGGCCTCCTTTCTGGCCGCGTCCGCGGACGAACCGGACAGCCAGAACTTCATTCGCAAGCATGCACTGCAGTACATGCGGGAACATGGCTGCGATTTGGAAACCGCCTCCCTGCGGGTTTACGGCAACGCCGACGGCACCTACGGATCGAACGTCAATCACTTGATCGAGAACAGCCAGTGGGATGAGGAGAACGAGCTCGCCGAGACCTACACGCGGCGCAAGAGCTTCGCGTACGGGCGCACTGGCCGGCCGGTACAGAACGCGAAACTGCTCAACAGCGTGCTCGCGGACGTGAGTCTGACCTACCAGAATCTCGACTCGGTGGAACTCGGCGTGACGACCGTCGATACCTATTTCGATACCCTGGGCGGTATCAACAGCGCGGTCAAACGCGCCAAGGGCGGGACGACGACGCCGGTCTACATTTCCGACCAGACCAGCGGCAGCGGCGCGATCCGTACTCTCTCGGAACAAGTGTCCTTGGAAACCCGCACCCGTACGCTGAACCCGAAGTGGTACGAGGGCATGTTGGAGCATGGTTATGAGGGCGTACGCCAGATCGAGGTCCATTTGACCAACACCATGGGCTGGTCCGCGACCACCGGCGAGGTGCAGCCCTGGGTATACCAGCAGATCACGCAGACCTTCGTGCTGGATCCCGAGATGCGCGCCAGATTGGCGAAGCTCAATCCCACCGCCTCCGCCAAGGTCGCGAACCGTCTGTTGGAAGCTTCGGACCGAAATTTTTGGCAGCCGGATGAAAAGACGCTGGCCGCGCTGCGTGCCTCTTGCGAGGAGCTCGAGGACCGGCTGGAAGGTGTTTATGAAGAAGGAGTCGCAGCATGAGTCTCGCAGTCGCACCAATCGCAGTCGAACCCGTAGCGTCGAGCAAACACCGTCCCGGCCGCCCCGTCGATGGCGAGGGCAGCGTACAGGTTCCGCTCGATCCGAATCTCAAGATCGGTAACGCCAAGGTTTTCGCGGTCTACGGCAAGGGCGGCATCGGCAAGAGCACGACCTCGTCGAATCTGTCGGTGGCCTTCTCCAAGCTCGGCAAGCGGGTGCTGCAGATCGGCTGCGACCCGAAGCACGACTCGACCTTCACCTTGACGAAAACCCTCGTGCCGACCGTGATCGACGTGCTCGAGTCGGTCGATTTCCATTCCGAGGAGCTGCGTGTCGAGGACTTCGTCTACCGCGGCTATAACGGCGTCATGTGCGTCGAGGCGGGCGGTCCGCCGGCCGGTACCGGCTGCGGCGGCTACGTCGTCGGCCAGACGGTCAAGCTCCTCAAGGAGCATCATTTGCTCGAAGACACCGACGTCGTGATCTTCGACGTCCTCGGCGACGTGGTCTGCGGCGGTTTCGCGGCTCCGCTGCAGCATGCGGATCGGGCCTTGATCGTCACCGCCAACGACTTCGACTCGATCTTCGCGATGAATCGCATCGTCGCGGCGATCCACGCCAAGTCCAAGAACTATGCCGTCCGGCTCGGTGGCGTCATTGCCAATCGCAGCGCGGCGACCGATCAGATCGACAAGTTCAACAACAAAGTGGGTCTCAAGACCATGGCCCGCTTTCCCGATCTCGACGTGATCCGACGCAGCCGACTGAAGAAATCGACGCTGTTCGAGATGGAGAGCTCGCCCGAGTTGGAAGCGGTCCAGACCGAGTATATGCGCCTCGCTCAGGCACTCTGGGACGGAACCGAACCGCTCACGGCCGGCTCGCTCAAGGACCGCGAAATTTTCGACTTGCTGGGCTTCGACTGATGGCTACTGTTTCCTACCAAGAACGACGCGGTCAGCTGAAGACCTATTTCGATCGCACGGCGGTCGACGCTTGGGCGCGGCTGACCTCCACGGCGCCGCTCGGCCGCATTCGGGCCACGGTGCGTGCCGGGCGCGATGAGATGCGCGCCACCCTGCTCTCCTACGTTCCGGCCGATCTAGAGAATCGCCGCGTGCTCGACGCCGGCTGCGGCACCGGAGCATTCAGCGTCGAGGCGGCGCAGCGGGGCGCATCGGTCGTCGCGATCGACTTGTCGCCGACGCTCGTGGATCTCGCCCGCGATCGCACACCCCCCCGGCTTGGGGTGGGCCGCATCGAGTTTCGCACCGGCGACATGTCGGACGCCGCACTCGGCGACTTCGACCACGTCGTTGCGATGGATTCACTGATTCATTACAAGGCGCCGGACGTCGTGCGCGTGCTGTCCGGGTTCGCGGCCCGCACGCGGCATTCGATCAGCTTCACCTTCGCTCCCAAGACACCGGCCTTGTGGCTGCTGTGGATCGCCGGCCGCTTGTTCCCGCGCAAGGATCGAGCACCGGCGATCGAGCCGGTCTCGGAGCAGGAAATACGCCGCTTGATCGAACGCGAACCGCTGCTGCAAGGCTGGCGGATCGGCCGCACCCGGCGAGTCAAGAGCGGTTTTTACAAATCTCAAGCCCTGGAGCTCACCCGCATATGAGTCGCATCGGCGAAAGCCTGTCACGCAAATGGATGCGCATCGGAACGGAATTCCTGCCGTTCGCCGACGCAGCGACCACCGAACTGCCGCTCGGACGATTGTTGCGCCTGTCCCTGTTTCAGGTATCGGTCGGCATCGCGATGGTCCTGTTGATCGGCACGCTCAATCGCGTCCTGATCGTCGAGTTGGGTGTTCCAGCCTGGCTGGTCTCATTGATGGTGGGTCTGCCGCTGGTGTTTGCACCGTTCCGCGCGCTGATCGGCTTTCGCTCGGACAACCATGTCTCGGCGCTCGGCTGGCGCCGGGTGCCCTACATCTGGATGGGCACGCTGCTGCAATTCGGCGGTCTCGCGATCATGCCGTTCGCACTGCTGATCCTCTCCGGCGACACCCACGGTCCGATGTGGATCGGCCAGGTCGCCTCCGCATTCGCCTTCCTGCTGGTCGGCGCGGGCTTGCAGACCACCCAGACGGCCGGCCTCGCGCTCGCGACCGACATGGCACCGGAAGCGGTACGCCCGCGCGTGATCGCGCTGATGTACACGATGCTGTTGGTCGGCATGGTCGCGGCCGGCCTCGCCTTCGGCAGACTCCTCGCCAATTTCACCGAGCTGCGTCTGATCCAGGTCATTCAGGGCGCGGCCATGATGACCATGATCTTGAATCTCGCGGCGCTGTGGAAACAGGAATCGCGCGATCGTGTTCGCGATGTCGTGATCGCGAGGTCGGCGAAATTCATCGATTCCTGGCGCGACTTCACCAAGCACAGCCGGGCGATTCGCTTTCTCGTGACGGTCGGCCTCGGCACCGCTGCGTTCAACATGCAGGACATCATTCTCGAGCCGTACGGCGGCGAAGTGCTGCACCTGTCGGTCGCGGCCACGACTTCACTGACGGCGATGCTCGCAGGCGGGACGCTCGCGGCCTTTTGCATCGCCGCGCGGTTTCTGGGCCATGGTGCCGATCCCTATCGGATCGCCGCCTACGGTGCGGTGATCGGTTTGATGGCCTTCGCGGCGGTGATTTTCTCGGCGCCCCTGGGATCGCCGCTGCTGTTTCGTCTCGGTGTTCTGATGATCGGCTTCGGCGGCGGCTTCTTCTCGGTCGGCACCCTCGCCGGCGCGATGGCCCGCGAGCGTAACGGCGAGAGCGGTCTTGCTCTCGGCGCCTGGGGAGCCGTCCAGGCAAGCTCGGCGGGACTCGCGATCGCCTTGGGCGGAGCGCTGCGCGACGGTATCACCAGTCTCGCGCTGCATGGCAGCCTCGGAGTCGGGATGAACGGCGCTGCGACCGGCTACAGCGTCGTGTATCACATCGAAATCGCTTTCTTGTTCGCGACCCTGGTCGCGATCGGACCTTTGGTCCGCCGCGCGGGCGCGAGCCCGGTGGCGGATCCAGATACCGATTATAAATTGGCGGAGTTTCCACGGTGAGTTTTTCCATCCTTGGGGGGATTGTGTAATGGGTGCTATTACCGGCTATTTCGACGTCGCACAGGTCGTGCTGTACGTTTTTTGGATTTTCTTTGCGGGGCTGATTTTTTATCTACATCGCGAAGACAAGCGCGAGGGCTATCCGCTCGAGTCGCGGACCGCATCGGGGCGTTATCAGATCCAAGGCTTCCCTGCCATCCCGAAGCCCAAGACCTACAAGCTCGCGGACGGCAAGACCGTGCAATCGCCGCGGCCCGAGCGGGATCCGCGCACCATCCTCGCCAAGGAGAGCAGCCCTGCTCTCGGGTCGCCGCTGATTCCTACGGGTAACCCGCTGCTCGATGCGGTGGGACCCGGCGCGTATGCGCTGCGTGCCAATCATCCGGATCTGATGGTCGACGGCACGCCGCTGATCCTGCCCTTGCGTGCCTCGCCAGGCTTCGAAGTGGCCAGCGAGGATCCTGATCCGCGGGGTATGGATGTCGTCGGCGCCGATGGGGTCATCGGCGGCACGGTCAGCGACGTCTGGGTCGATCGTGCGGAGCCGCAGATCCGCTATCTCGAGGTGGCGGTGACCACCGGTCGCACCGTCTTGCTGCCGATCCACTTCTCGACGTTTAGTCCGGCAAGCCGCCGCGTGAACGTCAAGTCCATCCTCGGTGCCCAATTCGCGACCGCGCCGACGCTCGCGAATCCGGACCAAGTGACGATGCTGGAAGAGGAAAAAATCACCGCCTACTATGGCGGCGGCACGCTGTATGCGACGCCCGCCCGCTCGGAGCCACTGATATGAGCCACGATCACGACGACTTCGCGTTTGAAAAGATCCCAGGGCTGCCGGCCGATCTGCCAAAGGGGGAGCGCCTGCTATGGCAGGGGTCCCCGGACTGGAAGTCCCAGGCACTGAACACGTATCACGTCCGCGCGGTCGCGCTGTATTTCGCGGTTTTGCTGCTGTGGCGTATCGGTGCCGGCTTCGGCGCGGGGCATGATCCCGCCACGATTGCCATCTCCTGTCTGTGGCTGCTCGGGTTGGGTACGATCGCCGCCGGCATGCTCGCCACCTTGGGCTATGTAAGCGCAAGAACGACCATCTACAGCATCACGAGCGCGCGGGTTCTGCTGCGCCACGGCATTGCCGTGCCGGTGACTGTGAACATTCCATTCACGCTGCTCGAGGCCGCGGACATGCGCATGCGCCGCGATGGGTCCGGGGATCTGTTTCTGCGCTTGCGCGCCGATCAGCGTCTCGGGTATCTGGTGACCTGGCCGCATCTGCGTCCCAGCAAGATCACGCGTCCGCAACCGAGCTTTCGCGCCCTGCGAGATGCCGTGGCGGCCGCGCAAGTCCTTGCCGATGCCGTGCAGAGCAGCGGCGGTACAGCCGTACAAAGGGCTGAACCGAAGCCGATGCAGATTCCCGCCGGCCGCGGTCCCCGGTCCGCAGCAACCGCATAATTGCGCAGGAGTACGCAAGCATGAGCGAATCGAACTACACGAAGAACGTCCTCAAGCACGACACCATCCTGCCGCGCAGCGCCCTGCTCGGCGGCTCGGCGCTCGTGATCGGGTCTTTGATTCTCGTCGGCATCGTTCGTTTGAGCGGCTATAAACCCGAAGAGGCACCGGCGAGCACGCCGGTCGAGATCAGCCTGTTGCGTTTCGAGGACCGGCCGAACGGCGCGATCGAGATTTACGACAGCGCGAACAATCGCCTGGTCGATACGCTTGCCCCGGGCACGAACGGCTTCGTTCGCGGCGTCATGCGCGGTCTGGCGCGCGACCGCCGCGCCGAGGACGTCGGTGAGGTCCCGCCATTTCGATTGACCCGTTGGGCCGACGGACGCTTGTCTCTCGATGATCCCTCGACCGGTCGTCACGTGGACTTGGAAGTCTTCGGTCCCACCAACTCGGCGGCGTTTGCGGCTATCCTCGTTGCGGACGCCCACTCGAAGGACAAGTCATGACCGACATCGTGATCGACGAAATCGCAAGCGCCGCGGACGCGACGCGCAAGGCCGAGGCCAATACGCTGCTGACGCCTCGCTTCTACAAGACCGACTATGCCGCCATGGAACTCGTCGACGTGTCGTCCGTGCGCGCCGAGTGGGATCAGATGATAGGCGAGTTCGAACTCGACGTGAATCGCAATCACTTCGAGCGCAACGCGCAGTTCGACGCCGAGGTGCGCCAGCTGCCGCCGGCACTGCATCAGGAATTTCTGGATTTCTTGATCAGCTCCGTCACCGCCGAATTCTCCGGCTGCGTGCTGTACAGCGATACCAAGCGCAAGCTCACCAAGAACGAAGACTTGCGCAAGCTGATGGGTTACATGGCCCGCGACGAGGCCCGCCATGCCGGCTTCATCAATCAGGCGCTGAAGGACTTCGGCTTGGGCGTCGATCTCGGTTTCCTGCGGCGCGACAAGAAATACACCCATTTCCGTCCGAAATTCATCTATTACGCGACCTACCTGTCGGAGAAGATCGGCTACGCCCGCTACATCACGATCTACCGGCACCTGGAGAAGCATCCGCAGAAGCGCTTTCATCCGATATTTCGCTGGTTCCAGGAGTGGTGCAACGACGAATTCCGTCACGGCGAGGCTTTCGCCCTGATCATGCGTGCCCAGCCGGAACTGCTGCGCGGACTCAATAAACTCTGGATCCGGTTCTTTCTGCTGGCGGTGTTTGCAACGATGTACGTGCGCGACCATGCACGGCCGGTCATGTACGAGGCCTTCGGCATGGATCCGACCGAATACGATCACAAGGTGTTCCGCATCACGACCGACATTTCCAAGCAGGTGTTCCCAATCTCCCTGGACATCGACAATCCGAAGTTTCACGCCGGCCTCGAACGGCTGCTCGAAATCAGCAACGCCGTGGAAGCCGCGAAGCGCCAGGGTGGAGTCATCGGCGCTCTGAAGCGCGTTGGACTGGCGGTGGCCGCCGCGGCAACCTTTGGGCGGCTCTATTTGATGCCGGTGCACCGCCACGATCTGCCCGCGCAAGTGCGTATGGCACCCGCTTGGTGATGCGCGACCGAGACGCCCGCCGATGAATGCGACGATCGGCTGGGCGGCCGCCTACGCCATGCTCGTCTGGTGGTTCACCACGGGCATCATTCTGTTTCTCGACGGCTTGGCGCCGGCCACCTTCCGTCGCAGCATGGCCGGGGCCTCGGTCCTGTTGCTCGTGGCACTCTACTGTCTGTATAAGAGCGCCGCCGATGCGAGCCCGGCGGGCGCCTATACCGCTTTCAGCGCGGCGATCATGCTCTGGGGCTGGCTCGAGATGAGTTTCCTGATGGGTTTCATCACGGGTATCCGCAAGCACGCCTATTTGGGCGTCCGCGGTGGTTGGCGGCATTTCCGCCAAGCAAGCTCTGCGATCATTTACAACGAATTGGCAATTTTGAGCGCGGCCGGCTTGGTGCTCGTCGCGACCTGGCATGCCGTCAATCGAGTCGCTCTGTGGACGTTCCTGGTCTTATGGATCATGCGCGTCAGCGCCAAGCTGAACCTATTCCTCGGTGTCGCCAATACCGGCAGCCAGTTTCTGCCGCCGCATCTTGCCTATCTCGCGAGTTTCTTCAACAAGCGGCGCATGAACCTGCTGTTCCCGATCTCCATCCTCGGCTCGACCGTGGCCCTGGTCATACTCGTGCAGAGACTCTGGGCGGCGCCCGATAGTTTCCAGGTCACGGGCTATGCCCTGACTTGCAGCCTGCTGGCGCTCGCGATACTTGAACACTGGTTCATGGTTCTGCCGATCCCGACCGAGAAACTCTGGGATTGGGGCACGCGCTATGCCGCGCATCGCCGCGGTCCTTAGGATCGCCGCGAAAGCGCGCTGAGCCGGGCGGCGTCTATGCCAGCGCGAGGGGCACGGCTGCTTCCCAGCGCCCTTGTGATTTGAGGATCAGTTCGATGACCTCTCGTGCCGCGCCCCGCCCACCGCATCGCTGTGTCGTGTAGTGGCATACCTGTTTGAGTTCCAGCGCGCCATCAGCAACACAAACGCCAAGTCCGGAGCGTTTGGCGAGCGGGATATCGGGTAGGTCATCGCCGAGGTACGCGATTTCTTCCTCGATGACCCCGGCCCGCCTCATGCAGTCCTCATAGGCGTTGGTCTTGGTTGCCTGGCCAAGGCACACGAAGCTCACGTGCAGTTCTTTCGCGCGCTGCTCAACGGCGGGAGACCTTCTCCCAGTGATGAACCCGGTCAGGATGCCCATTCTATGAGCTAGCGAAAGCCCCTGGCCATCCTGAGCGTTGAAGGTCTTCATCTCGGTAACGGCACGAATCTCAAGCGGTTCGCCCGCCAGGGGCGCGATCAAGCACACGCCTCCGTCAGTGAGAGTCCCGTCGACATCCATCAAGAATAGCTTGATCTTGCGGGCTCTTATCAGCACATCGGGGTCGATCAGCGAAGATGCGGACTTGTCAGCCATGTGTCATGATAGCCTGCCTTTTGTCGATCCTCTAGATGGCCCTCAAGCGGCCCCGCAGAGACTGGTTTCAACCAAGGGCACGAGGTCGAGCAGCATCACGAGATGCTTGTCGATCATTGCCATGCCGGCTAGAAAGTGGGTGTCGAGCTTGCCGCAGGCACTCGGCGTCGGTGTTTCCGCGTCGGCCGGCAGACTGATGACGTCAGAGACGGCATCGACGAGGCAGCCCACGGTGACTGCCGCACCGTCGCTGGTCGCCACGCGCACCACGATGACGACGGAAGTCGAGGTGCGCTCGCAGTTCTCCATCCCCAAGCGCGCGCGAAGGTCGATGATCGGAATCACCGCGCCGCGCAGATTCATGACGCCGAGTACGTAGTCCGGAGCGCGCGGCGTCCGCGAGATGGTCTCCCAGCCGCGGATCTCCTGGACCGCAAGAATGGGAATCCCGAACAATTCGCCCGCCAAGGCGAAGGTCAGGTATTGATTGCTCGCCATCGGCGCGCCACTCAAAAGTCGGTCCACTGGTCGCCGCCGGCTGCGGCCGGACGCGCTGGCGCGTCCGTGGGTGCCGCGATGGTCGAGGCTTTCTCGCTCCACGGCCGGGCCGCCGAGCGGCGGTCAGCCGCGGCCTGGCGTGGCTTCACCGCAGCGTTTGCGGCCCTGGGCGCCGTGCCGGCTGCCGTTGATGCACCGCCCACATGGTAGCGCGAAATCAACTTCGAAAGGTTCGTCGCCTGCTCCATGAGCGACTGTGCCGCGGCGGAGGCCTGTTCGACGAGCGCGGCGTTCTGCTGAGTACCCGCGTCCATAGAAGTGACTGCCTTGTTGACTTGCTCGATGCCGGAGGCCTGCTCACGGCTCGAGGCCGAGATCTCCGCGACCACATCGGTGACCTTCTTGACGCCCGTGACGATCTCGCCGAGCACCCGGCCGGATTCGTCGACGAGCTTAGTACCGTCGCTGACTTTGGCAACCGAGTCCTGGATCAAAGCCTTGATCTCCTTGGCCGCTCCCGCGCTGCGGGAGGCCAGATTGCGCACCTCGGAGGCAACCACCGCGAAACCGCGCCCTTGCTCGCCGGCGCGTGCGGCTTCGACCGCCGCATTCAGCGCCAGTAGGTTCGTCTGAAACGCGATCTCGTCGATGACGCCGATGATGTCGGCGATCTTCTTGCTCGCGATGTTGATCTCGGCCATGGCCGTGACCGCCGCGCCCACGACGTTGCCGCCCCGCTCCGCCTGATCGCGGGCGGCGATCGCGAGCTGATTGGCCTGTGCCGCGTTGTCGGCGTTGTTCTTGACCGCCGAGGTCATCTGCTCCATCGACGAGGCGGTTTCCTC
>Ga0116231_10012033_pt1 | contig 12950 bp, 11 predicted proteins | sample S1TSphgellanicum_2_FD_89695 | JGI IMG/M metagenome (GOLD analysis project Ga0116231, IMG submission 89695) | Host-associated microbial communities from peat moss isolated from Minnesota, USA - S1T2_Fd - Sphagnum magellanicum MG | ecosystem: Host-associated > Plants > Peat moss > Unclassified... | reverse complement strand
CCTTTGGCATTTAGCATATTATTATTATTGGCAAAATTATTTTTCTGGGCAATCTGATCATTGCAATTACCAATATATCTATTAAGTTTGTGTGCTAAAATGGCAACTGACATCCATTGCCATCATTATTATGGCAAGTGCAAGCCTTGAAATTGCCAATATCTAATAAAAGTGTGCTTAACGGCTGCTCGCTCTGGCATCCATTGAACTATAATTAAAAATTATGGCAATGAAAAAAACATTGAAAATTTCCAATATTTTAAATAAAATTTCAAAAAGAAAAAAGCCCAACCCAACTCTTTCAGTTGTTGAGAAAGAGACAGGATGAGTACCTAAGTCCAAAAACCCCAAAATAAAAAATAAAAATTTACAACACTAATATATATTATTTTTTGCCGTGCCATGTCTGTATTCCACTCTTTCTCCGCCCCATCAGAGTAAACAGACCATCACAGGATGGATGGATGATCAGATGGATGAACGAATGGATGATGAGATAGATGGATGAAATGATGTTTCACGACATCCTTTACTATATGTAATTCTTTCAAGGCAGGTAAATGCCCACTGTCTCAGGTCTTATGTTTGGTGATGCCCAAAGCAGGTAAAGTCCAAGGTCTCAGGTCTTTTATGTTTGGTAATGCCCAAGGCAGGTGAAGGCCACGGTCCTATGCTTCAAACTGAATGATTCACATTAGCCTTTGAACATTAGATTCAATTTGAGATCGAAAAAGGATATGTAAGAAACAATATAAAAAATAAAAGCATTTAGTACAAAGGAAACATGCAAATCAAATTTTGTTAGTAGCTTTTGAAAGGTTTTCTTGAATATATCAAAGGCATTTTTCATGATTGACTAAGTTTTTTTTGCACTTTCTGTTATCTAACAACTTTAAAACATAGTGTGAGCTTTCTTCTTTGAATGAGGTCATTATCCATGAGATTAATGGATATCCCTTGTCGCCTAGTATGTGAGGTGAAAACCTATGGGAGCTTCTATTGTTCTCAAGCAAACTATTATATTATACATTTATATAGAGAGTGGATTTGTGTATGACTTTCAAATTATTTACAATTTTTAAAAGACCCACAAAAATGTCAATAATGTTTTTGTTACAATTGACAGAGGCTTGTGCCACAATCTATAACCACCTATTTTGTGGTGTAGCAAATTTTCACAAACTTGCATTGAGGTTCTACAATTGATATGTGCGTGCCATTGATAGGGCTTGAATGCTTGATAAATCATGCCAACTTTTGAACTCCTCCACACAAGTGACATTTTCCCTCCTATAAGCCAAGAACTCAATTTTTTATACACTTCAATGACAACATGCACAAATTCATGCAAAACAAGTCACTGAGGCCTAAGGCTCTCCGTTGGTGGGAGGACGAAGCATAAAGATAATATCAAGAAATATGTTTAGAGATAAATCATTGACTTCATTTCAAAGTTGAGATAATCAAAGTAATGAAATATAAAATGAAAAATGTGACATGAAGTTTTCCAACAATAGAATACATAGATTGAAAGAAACTCACATGAAATGATGGTAAGAAATAAGAAAATGAAAAAAAATTGAGACAAAATGAATGAACTTTACATGGTTTTAATAATGACAAGGTCATGGTCAATTTGGATTTAGCAACACCAGTTACAATATTTCCATAAATAATAGTAGAATTGTTTGGACATTCTATTTTGGATGAAGTTGTAGTAAGTTCAGAGCTCCTTTTTTCATCAGAAACTTGCAAGGATGTATGATGCACAGCTTCCCCTTTGGTAATTGCCATAGCTGGGGTCATTGGCCATGAAACTTGTGACAATAGGCTTTACCTTACATCACATTCTTTGGATGATCGGTAATGCCCAAGGCAGGTAAAATCCCTGGTCTCAAGCTTTACACTACTCGTTGTTTCAACACATTTTGTGATACAATATATCTTTGCCTTCATCACCCAGAGAGTGCTAATGGGACCTTGATTAACATCATATTATTCGACCTACTTTTCCCATACTTGTTGGACCAGAATTGTGGTCAGGAACGTGGTACCTTCACCTTTATAAGTAAGGCATCTGAAGGTGCATTCACACAGAATGTTAAATCAGTGTTAAGTGAAAATCTAGGTGGCATCTGAGGTGGCACCCAATGTTAAATGGGTGATTGTTTAACATTAAGTGAATGTTAACATAAAATCTTCATGGTAAACAGGTTCATGTACTAAATGACTTGCTTGGTGTTAGGGACTTAATATTAGAGTCCTTAACACCAAGTGTAAATGCACCTTTAGCAGCTACCTATAGGAAGCCCAAAAAATGTTAGATTTGAACTTGACCCTGTTCTATATGGGTGCGGGTTCACCCAAAGGCGGGACAATTGCACAGAAAAAAACAGGAACTCTTCGCCCCTTTTATCATCCAGTGCTTACTTTTACAGCATTTGTCCAGTAGTTGTCAACCACTAGAAGTGTTCTGACAACTTTCGCTCTTACATTCATTCAATTTTCACCTCCCATTTTCCCTTAACTCCTTACTGGTTACATAATCTATGGATTCATCCATATCCCAAACTTGTGGGCAGTGTGGAGACTCTTAAGTGGTCCCCACTACCACACTATAAGGTCTCATTTTTCACTTTTTTTCCAATTTTTGCCGAGTGTTTTTTCAGGTTTTGGTGAGGGGAGATAACAATATTTCTTTTTTGGGGTTTGGAGGATGTTTGGAGTTTGGAGTAAAAAGAAGTTCTTGTGATTTAGTTGTGGGAAGTAATGACAAATTATAGTTATTATTGACTCTTGTCGTTTGCTTCATTTAGTAGTAGTGCCTTCCCCAAAAAAAATGTGGCGGTGGTGCATTTGTTGTGTATTTGTGAACCACAAAGTGGAGTCCTCCGAAGCCATTTTTTTTAAGTTTCCCACCAATCAAGAGTAATAAGAGCGTATGCCGCCGGGGGCCCATTGTAGTGCAATGGTTTGTGGGAAGCAAGTGAGTGATCCAGAATTTCTTTCGTGCTTGGTGGTGGTTGTTTTTCTCCTCCTGTCGGGTTCGTGCAAACTTTTTCAGTGGTGGGGACCGGAGAGCCGGAGTGACTGGGAAGTGGATAGGTATTACAAAAGAGGTGGCGAACAACAAAAGGCTTATCCATTGTGGGGACCAGGAGAAGGACCCGGATGATGCGGAACTGGGTTACAAAATAAGCTATGCGAAAAAGGAGTGCAGTTCTGAATGTGTGGTTATTAGCATTCTAACGTTTTTCATAAGTGTGCACGAACAACAAATTTGTTGTCCGATTTCATGCATTTTCCAACGATTACATATTTTATTTGACACTGGAATTTGGACACCATTCTTGAATCACAAAGTCCTGTTCGTTTTGATGGCCCACCTGCTGCCAACGATTTGGTCGAACTAAAAGGACGAACCAAAAGGCTCGCTCGCTCGCTCGCTTGCTTTTGAGGGCTTCACATCTTGAGTCATTCCGTACTATCAACTCGTCGTCCCAAGTGCTTTCGTAATGTATTGTTAATTCTTATGACTATTGGTTCCATTATCAAAGAGATTCGTCACTTTTGTTTGCTTTGTCCTTTTTTTTCTTCAATTCCTTTTCTCCTCTTTTTATTAAAAAAAAAAAGGTCTTCCAAACTTATTTATTTTGACAACATAAAAGCCCCCCAAGTGAATTCAACATTAAACAATAAAAGGTGTGACATCTTTGCATTAAAAAAAAAACATTTTGTAAAGTTGCTATATCCATTGGTATGTCCCCTCCTTAGAATAATGGTATTAACACGAATCCTTCAGTAAAGTTCACATCACAAACCTTAACAAAACTCAAAGCATTTTTTCAAACTCTTAGAGAAAGGTTCATGGAACCCAAGCCTTGAAAGGCATCAATACCTACAGCATATAATATTTCAATATTGATAAATTCAAACCTCCACATAATAAGAGAAAGGATTTCGTGTTAAGCAACTCAATTTGAAATTGGGACTTGTCACAAACTCATTGCAAACCCATTGTTGACTACAGCTGGTTGGGTGGGTACTACTCCCCAACTACATATGTGAATTTTTGTATGTTTTGGCAAAATCCATCGAGTTTATGATCCTCTCTATTTGAAAGATCTTGTCAATATTTTGAGAAAAAATCAAACATGTCCAAAGAGGATGTCATTTGCCCATAAAGACATTTCAATTGTTTAAATTTAGTTAGTGGGAGGTAAGTCCCATGGACACAAGTGTTACCAAAAATAAGGCACCCCCCACCACAAATTCAAGTAGACACCCTTGAAACAAATTTCATATTTAAACTAGTATTTTCTAATAGCATTTTTTGGATATTTATGAAATGAATTCCCAAATCAAGTCTATCACCTGACCCAAGTTCCTTACTAGAACTTATTTCACTAAAGTTTTTCTTTTATTTCATATAATACAACAAAATTACAAGACTTCTTAGCCAATTAACAGCTCCACAACTTTTTAAGAGCAATGATTTCCATTGTGTTGTTTAACTACTTGTGAAAATTGTCAATGTCACTCTTCATGCATGATCCTTGTTGAATTTTCTTTCTAATGAAAAATTGATAGCATATTCATCTACATATCAACCAAATATTCCCATTCATATTCACGTAACTATGTTGAAATTTAATCTAAACAAAAACATCAATTTTTTATTCAAGTTCATTGATTTCATTTGTTTTTCCTTTGTTTTGATTGTTAAAACAAGTTAAAACAAGACACAATGATCATCAACTTTATTAACATGTTTCAATAAATAACATACTTATTTCAATGTTTGCTTTAAAAACATAAAATGAGTTTACATACGAACCTAAAAATTTAGGATTTCAATCTTTAAGAAACATTTGAACACTTTTATGCATAACAAATCTTAGGCATCAATTCAAAATGTAATTCGTTAACATGTTCTTGTATAAGTTTGGATATTTTGAAGTTGTGTTAGATAAGTTCCAAAATCATTTGTGATTAGCAATGAATGCCATGACCTTCCAACTGACTATCTAAAGTTACTACATCAATTTGTAATTTGCTAATCATTAATTATGATGGCACCACCACACATATCACAAAGTGAGTTGAATCATTGTCATACAAATTTGTCAATTTGTAAGTCAGGCTCAAATCAATGAGCAAAAGTAGTTTTAAATTAAGTTCACATTTTCGTTTGTCCATGAATATGGGGTTTAGACCAATATGGGTTATAGGGGTGTTGTTTAAATGCCTAAAGATTTTTAATAGTTTAAAAAATTACTTTGATGTCCTAGAACTTTTTTGGATATTGAAATCACAAACAATGCTACTAGTAAGGTATCAATAGGTGGTCAATGTGGATTTGCAAACTGGTTGTTGATAATGATATGTCAATGCCTTCACTAAATCTTGAGATTGATTCTTTTGAATTTGTAACATACTTATGCATGGATTTTCCCCATTTTTTACAAAGTTATTAGAAAGAACTACATCCAACTTGTAATGAAGCATGACACATAACAAGTAACAAAAAATCATCAAATTTAAAATACAGCACTTGAGCAAATACATTTGCTACCAATATTAAGCTAAGGCATTCCTTAACACCTAATGCCCATCCTAAACTTTCAATACATGTTTGTAGATACATACTTCAAATCTTGTGAAAAAAGGTGTTGTATGATAGAAAATCCATGAACCTTAACATCTTTTATCCTTAATCAATAGGATACTACAAGAATATAGTACCCAAGAAAAAAATATTTTAAAAATTCTAAATTTGTCCAAGGGGATATTAACTTATTACATTCAAATCAGTAATTGGAATTTTCACAATACCATATGAACATTGGAATAAATTGCAATGTATTCAATTGTTGTTCAAACCAAATTCTTTTCCAAAAAACTAGTGAAGACTTGGGTATGAATTTTTAGTTTTGTTGAAGGTAAAAATAACTTGGTACAAATGTTTTTTTTTAAAAAAAAAAACCTTACTTATAAGGAAAATTTATGGACCTGCTATATATTTCTTTGAGCAAATAACTTTTTTACCCAAATAAATTCACTAAATATGCATTCAATATATGAATTGATTTAAATATTTTTTTCAAAATCAATATACCCTAAAACAAAACCTATCTAAATTATGTAATTTGCAATAAAAATTTAAAAGCATATGCATAACCTTAGACAAATGTAATACATATTGATACTTGGAAAGTGATATATATCTAAATTATGAATAAAATGGGCGAGGGTAAATAGGAGGCAAGCCTTAACTACAAAAGCTAAAACATTAAACATGTCAATAATCATTTTTGTGCTTGAGTCCACTACCATTCCTATACATCATATTATTATTGTACAAACATTTTTATTTCACTAGTGGTCATGGTTCATGAACTATGACCAATCACCCTTGAAGATTGTTGGCAAATGCCTTTGCATTCAAGCATGACAAGCTCAAGGATCTTTCTACTTGAAGCTAAGCATTTTTTAATTGCCATTTAATTACATGTGGCATATATTACATTAAAATGGAAATTTGATGTTAAGTAATGGCATATATCACACAACATTATACATTGTAATGGATGAAACTACAAAGGTTATTTCACACATGTGTCATGAGGCATGACTTTTTGTGTGAGAAAAACCACATTATGTTGTTTTGAACTACTTTAGGTACTACTATTTAAATAACATTTGGATAAGTTTGAAAGTAAGCCAATGAATATAAAATAATTTTAAGCCCATAATTAGTACCTTTTTTTTTGGTTTAAAAGCACCATGAAAATTGAATGTTTTAACATTTTAACATCATTTTAAAATAATATTTACAAATTATTTTTTAAATCCCATGTCGTTACATCAACTTGTTAGGACTATTTAGGAGATGATGCCAACTCATTTTATCCTATTTGCACAGAAATGCTCTTAATTGAATTATCAATTATGAAGATGTGGGGATTCAAGAACCATTTGAGGTGTATATTTTGGCCATGCATCTTTTAATGCTTGTCAAGATGCCACTATGAATGAAATTGTAAGTTTTGATTTGCAATTAGTGCACATCAATGTTGCCCAATTTTCAATTCAAGATTGTATAACATGGTCAAATCTTTAAAAATATGGCAAAGGTAAGTGGAAGGGACAAAAGTTTATTTAAATGTAGGTATGCAAATATTGAAGTTGAATAAACTAACACAAAAACAAGGTTTGCTTTCAAAGTGGTTGTGTTTTAACAAGCCCTACAAATTTGCGGTGCAAGTTGTGTATATTATAATCAACAAACATTAATTTTTCAAAGCAAAATTGTAATAGTGCAAATTTAGGTATTTGTGAAATTATTATGTCAACCTTGCCTTAGTTGTATAAAGTTGTGTGTTCAATCGACATTGTGGTTATTGGTTCCTTAACAATGCAATTGCAAATGCAATCAACGTTAACATCAATTTGACCTGAAAAAGGCTTAAACTTGGAAACCCAAATGATTGTTGTTCCCCAAACTCAAATTGATGCAAAAATTGATTATGTTAGCAAGTAGGATGAGAATGGAAGTCACACAAATGCTTGCTCCATTTATAGATTACATTATGAATTTGATCCCAAGAAGGTTCACATGATGTTGGCTATATGATTCTTGATCCCATATTCAAGAATCTATCTATTATGAACAATTCTGTGAGAAAAAAAAATCACAATTACAATTATGAAACCTAATCCCCCTTTAATTTTGACACTAGTTTCTAGAAAGCCCATGTTGTTGCAAATCCAGCAATAAATTTTGTTACCCAACAACCATAACCTTTGGTTATGTTTAATGTAGGACTATTTCCAAAGGATGTTGTGGTTGAACATCTAGAATGCTAATTTGTTTCAATCTTTTATTGGCCTATATTTACATGATTCAATTGATTCACTTAACCACACAATGAATAATTGCATCATTTTTTGGGGGTCTTTGATTGTAGGTCATCTGGGAGTTGTTTGACTTTTGAAATCTACATGTGGTTATAGAATCATATGAAGATTCATTGAAATGGTGGAAAGTGAACAAGGCCCAACTTCATGATGCTGAGCACTTCCTAGTTTGTCAAATTTTAAGTATTGCATGCAATCAAATTGAAGCCAAAAAAATCTTTTTCATTATATTGGTTCTAACAAAATTGAATCCATATGTCAACATCGAACTCAAAATTTAAAATAATTTGTGTTGATTTCCAAGAAGAGGTCAAAATGATCCATGCTTTGATTGTGAATGATTTGCAATTGAATAATTTAATGACATTGGGGATGTTGAAGTAAATTTACTAAAGAAAATGGAAAAGTTATTTGAATATTGATTTGATGAGTTTATTGAGCAAGAGTATTTGCAAAAACTAATTTGTGAAGGATATGCATCATATTTGGCAAATGTGGGTATATGTTTCAAATCTAGTAGGCTTTACATATTTTAAAAATGTTTTGTTTCACTTTCTTGTATCATCTTTTAAACATGTTTTCAAATACAAATGCAAAATGAGAAATATCAATTTTTTTGATCTTGTTGCAGGTGGTCTTCATTTTGGCCAACTATCGACATGTTATGGGATATGAAGATTTTGTTTAGTGAATTTTGTTATAATTCCAAGGTCTCATACATCCACATTATAGTCATTCTAATTATTGTTATCAATGTATCCATAATAGATTATTTTATTTAAATTTTACATTTAGTTTAATTGATGCACTTTACCATTTGCCAAATCTTAAGCAAAGTTTGTTGTCATGTCATCTTAATTCTACCAAGTAGAGTTCTTTTACCCCTATTAAGGTTACACATAGTAATAACATAGTGCACGGTCAGTGGTAGCAAATCTACTAAGAATGTAGTAGAACTTGATTTTGCAACTCTACAATTAGATTTTGTAAACTTGAAATCAAAATGACAAGATTTAAGAAACAATGGAAAAATCCCATTGGATTGGATTTCACCTTTTACAATTGTCTTAATAAATAAATAGTCTAGACATTTTTAATGATTCATTAGATAAATACATTTAATACATACCTATTGTTTGACCCCAAAAGGTACATGAGAATGGGTACCAAAATCCTATCTAGATTCATAAATCCTCAACTTTTTGTATATTTGGGTTGTACCCTAATGGAAATTTTTGGTGATAATATATGTTGACGGCTAGATAAATTGAAAATTTTAATAACCTATTCAAAGAATATAACAAAAATTTTATACTTGCACAACACTAATATATATCTTGAATCTATTGTATAGACACAACTTGTTATACATTATATTGGTTTTTAATCAAATGACAAAGGTTGCTTTTTAAGGGGCCATGGAAACTATTGTTGTGTTTGCTTCTCAATCTATCACACAAAAATAATGCCTAAAATTTAAACTTCCATTTACAACATAAATTAAACATTTGAATTTAGGTTTTGAGCATTTGAACCTAGCTCATAGGATGCTAAACTTAATCTATAAGATGCATGTGTTGTTGATTCTAGTTATTTGTGGTGGGTGCACTTAAAGTTCAATTTTTTATACACTTTCTCAAGGAGATCCATCACAAACAAATATGATCAAACTTTGGACACTCCCAAAATAGTTATTATTGTAGTCTTTCCCATTGGCCTACCTCGATAGGCAACAGAACTTGGTGCAAGGGATATGGGATAAAATGTGATGCTATCGGGAACAATTTGAGGAACACATGGGAATAAAATAAAGTACCATTGGAAAGTTTGTGGCAACAAAACAAAATATCAGGATCCAGAAATTTCCTCAAAACCTGCCCCTCCACTACCTCTTATTGGATGCATGCTGCCCCACCTCATTGGCCGTGTAAAATTTCAATTCCTAACCATGTTCATCACCATTTTTGCCCATTTTTGCCTAGTCTAACACATGCTTCTTTGATTGCGGAAAAACTATTATTCATGAGAACCAATCCTTTGGAAAGCACTTTACATGCCATATACACTTAGGATCTTGCTTCTACACTTTTGGGTCCTCTACTATGACCAAGTTCAGGCTGCACTTTTGTGATATGTATAATATAGGTCTACACATATAGATGTACATTTGAAAGTTAACAACTTACAACCTCATTCAAGTCAAGGGGAAAAGTACATACACATTGCACTTATTAAGGAAAAAAACATCAAAGGACTTTGTGTAGATTGCAAGTAAGCTGTCGTGCATTTGGAATAGTGTTGGAAGTGGGACCTTATATATTTTGTGTATTATTCTGTGGGTCTTGCTATAGGCTAGTGTCAGGTTTGACATTAAAAAATTTTAAAATAAAATTTGAAAAAGAAAATTTAAGATGTAAAAATACTTGATAAATACACATCTCAAACGATCAAATTTGAAACTTAAGAGTTTTTAAACATCTCTTCAAGTTTAGGGAACATAATAATTTTGAAAAGTTTTTACATGAAAGTTTAGTTGAAACACCTCTAACTTCTTTGAACTTCATAGATTTTGTATTGGGAATCGGAAACGTGATGGCTAAGAAGAAATTAGTACAGGAGTCAGCCAACCAACAGTTACAAAAATTTTGAATATCTGATTGACATACATTCATACCTTAAATGAATTTCACTGAAATTTTTAAGTTTTAATTAACTAAAAATGATTATTCCTATTTTAAAAAGAGTGATTTTTATTCTAATTATTCTAAAAAATCAATTAATTAGTCATTTTTAATATGCCTAAACCCAACTCTAGCCTATGATAGTTAAAGTTCAAGGCACTAATACTACTGATCCAGATATTAGAAGACATAGGAAACCTTTTTATTAACCAATTTGATGTAATTGGCATTTGATGTATGCTCTTGTGTGCTGATGGTTGTGTGAAGCTCCAAGATTGTGGAATGCCTCCACCAGTGACAATTGGAGGTGTTTGAACTTTAGAGCCTCAATAAAATTCCTTCCTCCGGAATAGTCTGATACTGAAGAAGGACACCCTTTACAACAGCCAAATGGATTTGTTTTGAGCCAGAAGCAATTTGGGTAAAAGAAGGGGGTGTCTCTCAAGTACCCAAATTGTACAGTACCGAAAAGAAGTAAGGTCTTGGCCACAATTTTGACAGCAGGCTGAATGCTTCTAAAGTACTTCAAAAAGTCCCAGATTTGTTTTCTGTGGAAGAGAGTGATGCGTACTTGGGAACTAGGATAGAGGTGGCTCCAGACCATGGCCATCATGTTTTTGGAACTAGCATCATATCGACTTACATATGAGAATAGATGGTGTTGAGTGATAAAACATTTAGTGAATGAATTATAGCAAAAGGTGTCCTGTTTGTTAAACGATTTCACTGAATTTTAAGTGAATTCACTCATCATAATAAACAGGACTTAATTGGATGCAGTGAATTCACTGATTTAGTGAATAAGGGACTAGCGAACTGCACCCACATTTTGTAATAATAATGATTTTTTTCACATTTCTTCCAAAGCTGGTACATCACACAAATGAACCGGTGTTGAGTGAGTATCAACTTTTGAACATACCAGCTGGTACTGCTATCATCAAATCTTTTTTAAAAATCTGATCCCAGCCTGGTGCTAATACGGAATCTCTTTTAAAGCTCTTATATCGGCCTGGTCATGGTATTAGGGTCCAGGGCTGAATTTTGGTTGGTACTTGACAGGTGTATACTATAAACCTGGTAGTGAGACTGATATAGCCCTGGTATTCAACTGGTATTGCCTCAAGTCCCTACCAAGCATGTACTGGTGTGAGGCTAATATTGCCTAAGGTCATACCAATCTGGTCAGTTCTTTGATACCACTTCCGGTACTGGTCTATATACTCAGGTTCCACCTGATACTGGCTCAACACAATAATGAACAATGAACTAGGGTTGGGTTGCTACTTTTGGTCACTGGAAATTAACTCTCTACCCAAAAATTATTTATGGATATACACCAACAAGTTGCAACATTTGCTTATGCAAAAGAGTTTATGGAATTTTTTAAAATAAATTTTATAAATAATAATAATAATAATAATAATTCATATTATATTATAAAGTGATTAATATATTATGTCAACAATCAATAGTATATTATATTTTAGTTATAATATTTGTAATTATTGGTTATTACATGTTAAATATAAAATATAATGTATGAACAATGTATGTCATACATACATACATACATATAATAATTTTATACATAATCATAAATTGGCAATATATGACTTAATAAAAAAATTATAATGTTTTATTTATTATAAACTTTTATTTGAATAATTAAAAAAAATACCCTAGTGAATTGTTTCTACTAGATGTGGACATGAATGACTCAAATTTCACCTAAGGTGAAATGGTGCAAGGGTACAGTGGTTTAGTTCATTTTGAAGGTCGTGCAGTGAATTGAATGGTTAAACTAAACCCCAGTTTTATAATAGTGTGAGAAGTTGAAAATGGGAACTCAAATAACTATGGGTGCTTTAGTTATATAGAATTCACCTGTTGAAATGGGTAGTTAAACGCATGCCCAACTTCAATAATAATAAAATGGCATATATGATTTGTTTTGGATGAAAATTTGCAATTAAACATTTGAAAGTTTTTGGGGTTGGTAAAAATGCACATGCTAGCAAGGCTTTGCATAATTGCATGGAATAAAAAATGATTATTTTCTATTGGCCAACAATAATGGTTGGTTCAGGTGGTGAACTTTTAAATAGTTAATCACTTTGTACCATTCATTTTTCTATGGATGAAAATGAGGGAGAAACTAACATTGCATGTTGGATGTGTTAAATCTTATATATTAAAGTTACATGTCTGTCTGTCTGTCCGTCTGTCCGGGCAGTTTCCGGGCACTGCCCGGACTTCTTCTTCTTTTTTTTTTTTTTTTTTTTTTTTTTTTTTTTTTTTTTTTTTTTTTTTTTTTTTTTTTTTTTTTTTTTTTTTTTTTTTTTTTTT
>Ga0116231_10012032_pt1 | contig 12953 bp, 5 predicted proteins | sample S1TSphgellanicum_2_FD_89695 | JGI IMG/M metagenome (GOLD analysis project Ga0116231, IMG submission 89695) | Host-associated microbial communities from peat moss isolated from Minnesota, USA - S1T2_Fd - Sphagnum magellanicum MG | ecosystem: Host-associated > Plants > Peat moss > Unclassified... | reverse complement strand
ATCAAATTATATCAAGCATGTACCAACTAAGTTAATGACATTTTGCTGGTTGCACAACCCAGAAGAAGTTAGAAGATGGGCTTTGAACCTATAGGAAGTGCTCAACAAAGCTGTTCATTTGCTAGTCATGCTACCCAATGCTAGTGCACTCATGGGTATTAGTGAGTACAAAGTACAAATGAGCAAACAGACATTTGTGCTACAGAAATGATACATGGATCTGTGCAATTGAGGCCTGTACGTTATATAATCAGTTGATGCCAGAATTTGTATGGAGGAGCTTACTTTTTTTGGGAGGTTCAAAACTGTGAAATATTAGTGTTTTACATTAACTTTCAGTAGGTATTTGAAATATACAAGGATGCTAAATCTTAATAAGACTTTCTTATTCGTTTTTTGAATTTTCTAATTGCAAAAATTCTCCAAAAAAAAAACCTGAAACCCAAAAAAAAACCACACCACAAACCCTAAACCCCAAACCCAACTACATGGATGGAAGAAAAGCTGGAAAAAAAAGAGACCATAATTAGCTTTCTGTGGGCGGGGAGCCAGCTCGGACTCTGAGAAATTCCGCTGACAAAAGCAAGCAGCTGACGGAGGGAGCTGGAATCAAAGCAGTTGCAGAACAAAATTGGCGATCCAAGCAGAGTTTACAGAAGCCGACGATTGATTCGATGAAAGCACAAAAAGAAGAAGTTGCAGAACATTTTTGCCAGAATACGATGATTTAATTCATTCGAACAGAGCAAATGTATGTTGTCTCACAATCTCCCACACGGGTACACCTAGTTTTGCAGGAGGTGGGCAGCAGCAGCTCCTCCCGTTTGTCTGTAGCACCAGTAATTGTTGGGGACTTGTGTTGTTTGTCAGATCGTTTGCTTGCGTGCTTGCCGTGTCGTAAATCAAGGTCCCCTGAGGCCAAATTAGAAACCAAAATAGGTAAGTGGACCCAGCCAAGACTAGGTAGAGCCAGGCAGCCAGGCACCCAGCCATGACTAGCTTCCCGTCGCGAGACTCGAATCCCGAGTCCTCCTCCTCGCGCTCGCCATTAATAGAGCTTTTGACTTTGGATTTTGTCGTTATACTTGTGCCGCCATCTTTTACTGTGTCTTCTAGCCTCTGCTATGAACCTTCTGGGCACGTCGTAGATCTCCCCACAGTTCCGCTCTCTCTCTCGCTCTCTACCACTACATCTCGTCGCCAAATTTATTTATTTATTTATTTATTTTTTGGGGTTAGTTTTGTGTAGTAGCCAAAGTGGCGATGATCTTGTACCGGAAGATTTAGCCAAACTTGGCCACAGGCTAAATACGAAAGTAGAATTTTTTACTTTTTTTCTATATTTTTGGCGACCTACTTTTTGAACCATATGTAGAAACAGTCTTTTTTTTGACAGGCGAAAATTTCGCCAAAAAAAGGATTGATTTTGCAGGTTTTCAGTCGGCAGGCAGACGTGAGGAAAGGAAAAAACCGTAAAAATCGCCCTTTTTTTTGTATAGTTGGTTTTCAATGTGTAGCCAAAAACATAGAAGGGATGATTAAAATAAATTATACTTGATTTCTGGTGTATAGCCAGATATTTGGCCAAATCTTCTTTCCTAGGCATGAATTGCCACTTTTGCTACCCAATTTTTTAAAAAAATCCTTAAAGAAACAACTGGTGTAGAATTACGGCGATTTTCCGTAAATTATAGTTGAATTATGGCTATTAAAAATCACCTCTCTCCGACCCGTTCTTCCCACCGTTCTCTGTCGCCGTCCGACTGCCCCGTGTACACGAGTCAAGCAACGGCCGTCTACAGTCTGTCGGCACAATACCCACTACCTACCTGCAGTCCGCCGGCTTCGGACGGCCGGGCAAGAAGGGGGGCCTAACGGACGGACGGGCGGACGGCCACTGAGGAGGTTCAAACGTGAAACAGGCAGTCGGTGACGATTGCCGCGGACCGTCGGTTTGTATCATTGACCACGCCACTAACCCAGGTTTTGAGTAAATTCCGAAGTGAGATGGATTATTCTCTAACCCAGATTAGAAAAATTCTCTAACCCAAATTAGCTGGGGACCATGTGAGCATTTACTGTTCCTATTGCTGCTGCTGCTGCTACTACCACCGTGTTTGATTTCACACTAGGTACACTTTAAATGCCTGAAGTAGGTAACCATAACATTAAAAAAATTCTACATTAACATTAAAAAATATGTTAATGTAGAAAAAATATATACAAAAAATAAAATGGGTACCTATGTGGATTAGGTTTGTGTGCTTTTTGTTTTGAATTTTGTGATGTTGCTCGAGTCGTGATCATCTTTCAAGTGTATTTAGCCCACATTTGGCGATATTCAAAATATTCAAAATAAAATAAAATCTTAAGCATCCCTTCATATTGTACGCAATTGTGTTGGATTTTGGCAAATTTTCTTTCTTTTTTGGTGTTTTCTTTTTAAGAAACAGGAAATTTGCAACCGAATATTCTTTTTTCTTGGGGAAGTCACTTCCAATTTATTCCAAATGTCATGAACAAAAAAATTTGATTCAACTGTTTGAATTTTTAAAAAAAAATTTTAAATGTCAATACAATGTGTATAAGAACATATTTAAAAATATGTCTAAAATATGCCATTATTTCGTAGCATACAAAAAAAAACCCTTTTATCTCAAAGAGTGTCTCACCCCATTTGACCATGAATGGGGTTTATCAAAACTTAAAAATTGAAGGGTCAAAACCAAAAAACTTTTTGAAGGAAATTGGTTGCAATAAAGTGCACTTATGCTTGCATGTGAAGTGCTAAGTGAAGGGCTATTTACACCCTTTGAACATCCAGGGCTGAAGATGATGGGAGAGTGAATGCACACTCACTTCAGAGCTAAGTGTTCACTCATCAGCCTCTCTACCCTACATTACATGATCAACCAATTTTTGTTTCCTTTGTCAAGTGTAAATAAGTTTGGTATGGTCTAGACAATCTTGCCCTTTTCCTTTGAATCAGTTCAATCCAAGGAAGTTTGTACAAGAGCAGTTCCATCCGTGCTCAGTATGTTGCCCTGCAAAAGAAAATTCGATAAAGAGAAGTCAAAAGATGCTGGTTTGGCTCAGCAAAATGGTTTTGGCCCAACATTTTTGCATATCATGTAGAGAGGTTGGGACAATGTGCACAAAGCCTAACACCTGCTGGCGATTGACTAAATAGTTTGTTTGATTGGTCCAGGTGGGTTGGCTGCTATTAGCAGTCCCAGTTTTAATTTTGTGCGTAGGGTTGGAAAAAAAAAAGTAAATATCTAGACTTGGATGTGAGAATTATTTTTGTAGGGTCACATACTGAACACCACTGCAGACACTCTAACATGTGGATTGAGAGCAGTAAAATGGCCTCTCTACATACTACTTTAGATGAGTGAGGGCCATAGTGAACCAGCACCGAGCAGTGCACCATGAAGGATGGATGATAAGTGGTCAGGAAACAGTTTTCTGTTGGGTTTCAGTTCTGTAGCTAACCATGCTGGTTCGCTCAGTTGGTAGGTTGTTAGTAGGTGGGTAGTAAAAATAGTCTTTATTTATGTATAAACCATCTACATACTTAATAATAGTTACCTATTTTCCTACCTATCTTACCTATATATGATACCTATTTCTTACAGACTTGGTTACCAAGGTTAAACCGAATATTAACTCAGTTGAGGTTCATCCACAACTGAGTAATAATAACTGGCATCCATTGGATGGTGCGCTGGTGGGTGCTGGTTCACTGTGGCCGTGAGTGAGGACTGAGCTATTTTTGAGCAATAAAATTAGTTGTTGGCATTGGTGTAAAACCAGCTTATATTAGTACAACACCTTGGAGAATCCACCAAGAATACACAGGTCACAGAATAGAGGTAGTTTGCTATGACAAACTAACTTTTTGAGAAATGATGATTTTTTTGGGGGTGCCTGCCCCTAGGCAGAGAGAATTGTAGCAGCAGCAGCTAACTATGACATGAGATGCAGACTTTGTACTATTTTGAATTCTACCTTGTTTCTTGAGTACTAGGTAGCCGGCAGCTAGCTAATGGGGATCCGCAGCTCCTTCTTGTATAACAGCCTTTCTACTAGGGAGGCCTCCTAGATTCACTACAATTGTTGACACTCTTTTAGGGTTCCAGAAGAGCTTTCCCAATTCATCTCTTCCACACATTGCAGCTATTATTGTACCTCTGTCGCTAGCTGATTTGTGGCAGACTACACCTTTTTCAGCATATGGTCTTCTGTTTATTTATGTATGATTCACTGCAATTGTTGACACTCTTTTTGGTTCCAAAAGAGCTTTCAAAGTTTAGGGTCCTAATTCCAATGGGCTTTCCATCCAGGCTTTCGGCCGTGTTCGTCCGGGTATTAGACGCTGCACCAAGTGCCATCCGGGTATCAGGGCGGTTCTTACTATCGTTCAGAACTGCAGTTGTCAAATCATCAAAATTACCTGGTTCTAATGTTTATCTAAGTTTCTTGCTTTTTTTTTCTGAAAATGTCCAGTGACTGCCGAGAAAACCATCAGTTCTTTCATGAAACTTGGTGGTTCTTTGAGGTTTTGGAAACATCCAGGAACAATGGTTCTTTTTATTCTGATTTCAGCATAAATTAATTTTTTTTCAATTTTTTCCGAAAAATTGAAAATTTATTTATTATTTCTGCTGAAAATTTTATAAAATTATTATTATTATTATGCAACATTTTGATTGTCAGGTTTGAACCACAGACCTTATATACATCAAAAAAAATTAAATGGAGACAATCTGCACCAGTACAAACAATGTCCCATTTGCTTCAAAGTGATGTGTTTATTATTATTTATAACCATTACCTGCTGAAAATTCTAGAATTAAAAAACCAGGTGCCGAAGTTAAGATTTAAAATTTTAATTAATTATTCGGCAGTTTGTTGCCGAATCCGATCATGGGGTACGGTATTTTGGGTACTTTCTAAAACTTTCATATCAGCTTTGGTCCTGACTCCTGATATTGGTTCTAAGACTTATTTTTGGCTGGTATGAGACGGGTATGAGACGGGTATATACTTCGTATTGAGACTGGTATAACATTGGTACAAGGCTGGTATGACCTCAGGTTCCTATCAGGTCGGAACTTGTACAAGATTGATACTGCCGCAGGAACCTGTACCGGTTCAGTAAGGTCCTTGTTACCAGTGTTGATACCCGGCACAAGCCCCCAAGACATTAAACCAAGGGGCATGCCTTTCTTGTAGCCAGTGCAAAAGTATAGCCTGCATCTTTTTCTTTTTCCCTTGTCTGCCATTAGGCTGATTGACCTTTTTTTTCCTCAAAAAAGATGGATGCTGCCCATACACACTTTGGGTCAGGGTTTCTTTTTCCAATTCTGTGATGTAGCCGAGGTGGCTATCATCTGTGAAGTGATTTAGCCAAATTGGGCCACATGTACTAATATGGAAGTACGAAAAAAACAAAATCTTTCTATATTTTTGGCTACTTACTAGAACTAATAATAGAAATTTGGCAATTGGTAGAATTATTTTTTCGAAATCTGGCGAATTTGGGGCCATTTTTTTAATGGAAAATCCTTCTTATATGTTGAAATCATTTTTTTTTTCAGGTAGGGGTTTTGCCAAAATTCGCCATTAAAAGAAAGGCTGCTTTGGGTTGTGTGTTACCCAAGTGTTGGGCCTCTAATGGACATAAAGCATGTCCATTATATGGGCCCAAAACGTGCATAACGGGACCCAAACTGTCTCTGGACAGCAATAAGATGTGTTTGGGCAGCACCAGACATACGTTATTTAGGAAAATGGGCAGGCAGGGAAAAGAGAAACTAGCAGTACTTTGGTACTGCCTGCAAATAAAGACATATTGCTGATGTAATAGCTTTGGGCAGCCTTGATTTTTGGGATGGAATTTTGTCAAAAGGCGACACTGATTTTTAAAAAATTGGCAAAATCACCCTTCTTTACTCTAAAACAAGTCGCCAAAAATTTCACCCACTTTAAAAGTTTGTTTTTTGGGGGAGAGTGTCATCACAGGTCTGTCTACTGGCTACTCTTGTCGCCACTGTCGCCACAATTTGGAAAAAAAAGTTCCACTGAAGCCTATACACCAGTGACCAAGTGTTTCTTTTTCAGGCGAATTTTCACCAAATTTTGACCTGAAAAAAAAAAAAAATTTTGACCTATACAAAGGATTTTTCATGGAAAAAAAAAAAGACCCAAATTCACCAGGCTTTGAAGAATTATTTTTTCAAATCACCAGATTTTTATGATAAGTTCCAGTAGGAAGCCAAGAAAATAGAAATATTCAGGGCTTTTTTAAAAATATTAAATCCTTTCATATCTAGTAAGTAGCCAAATTTGGCTAAATTATTTTGTGAACGATCATCACTTTTTTGGCTACATCACAAAATCCTTAAAAGAAACCCTGCAGTGAGGACGGTACAGAAATCACTGGTATGTACTATGTACTATGTACCCTGGCTGGCTTTTGCAGACTTACCGTGTATGTACCTCTTATATGACAATTGAAGATCAGGATATCTAGTGAGAAAATTCCTCCTGTATTTGTAACAGACATGATGAGCATTGAGGTGATGTAACTTTGGAATGAATATGCTTTGATCTGCTTGGTGTTGGCCAAGTATAATCAATCACTTTCTTTGCAAAGGCAAAGTGGAGAGGGAGCCTGGAGATCTGAGGGGTGTGTGTGTAGTAGGCTATCTGTGGGAAGTCTTCTGCATCCTGCTCCCTCCTAAAACAACAACCGGCACAATTAATGTGCCAGCAGAACCTTGTCTCTTACTATGAGGAGAAGAACATTAAAAAAATGATGTGCAAAAAAACTTTCAAACTCTAAACTTTTTCCAAGACATTTATAACATAGTTTCAGTTAACCTTGCAGGCTCCAGGATCTGCAAGCATAACCCAATTGAGTCGCCACAGAAAACCAGCACCCATCAGCCCACCATCCACTGGATGCCTGTTATTACTCAGTTGTGGATGAACCTCAACTGAGTTAATATTTGGTTTCACCTTGGTCACCAATTCTGCAGGAAATAAGTCTCATATATAGGTACATAGGCAGGAAAAATAGGTAACTACTAGGTAAGTAGTAAGTAAGGGCTATTTTTACTACTTACCTACTAACAACCTGCTTGTGGGTTGTTGTTAGGTAGGTAGGGGGAAAAAAGCACCTGAGGTAACCACCATGGTTAGCTAGGGAACTGAAACCCAACAGAAAACTGTTTCCTGACCGCTTACTATTCATCCTTCATGGTGTGCTGGTGGGTGCTGGTTCACTGTGGCTGGCTGGTTCACTTGACACCCCTCAATGGTCCATAACCAGGTCGGTTTTTGTTTGAGGATTTTGGGGTTCCAGCACAATTGTCTTCACACAACTAAGAACACCAAAACTACCCGTTTCAATTTTCAACCCTTTTTCTGGCTTCTGATCATTGTCAGCATCCTGGGTTTTATGGGTTTTCTTCTAGTTTGGTGTATACAATATATGTGCTGTTAGTTTAGGAAAAATGTGTAATTGTGTGAAGTTTAGGGTTTAGTATTCAAGTTTTTGAATTGTGAAGAATTGAGTCTAGAACTGGACCCACCGTTCTATCAATTGTTTAAAAATCCTGGAACCGGAACAGGTGGTTCTTTCAAATTTCAAAAATAAAATTGAAACCGGTACCAGAGGTTCTCTTGAAATGTGTGAACAGGCCAACACTGTCTGGAACTGGACCCCCACCTCCCAAAAGCCCCCTCTCCACAACTCAAGGACCTACTTTATGTGGAGCTTCAAATTATTAGGTCAGAGCAAATGCTGGAAACTTACATGTAGTTTGGGAATCTCTTTGCGTGTGCACACTTCAAATGGAGCTTTGAACAGCATTCCTGATTTTAGGTGCATGGAGTGAGTTGTTTTGGAATCTGGAATTTTGTAGAACCTCTTTTTATTTCCTCAGGTTTTTACAAAAAATAGGTAGTAAATACTAATAGATAGTCTTTCATTTTTTTCACATAATTCCTCAAAATCTTGCCTTTAACTATAACAGTGATGAAGTCACTCAAATTCAAGATGAAATTAATTTTACGACCACCAAGGGTAAAAAGATAGTTTCACACACTCTTCAAAGTCAGTGTACTTTTCTAAAGAATCTTTAGTCCTGCATAATAGAGTTATCTCTAAAGTCACACGATTAGGGGGCAAGAACGCCCGGTTTTGGCATAATAGGGGGTCAAAGGCGTAATTGAGAATGAAAATTTTACAAAACAAGGGACCCAAACTAGTTTTTACACCAATTTTGGTGGTAAACTGAATTTCCTCCAATCTTTCCATTTTCCTGAGCTGTTTAATATTTTCCCCTCCAGCGATGCGTCCCTCATATATTTTCACTGCTCCTAGCTGTACAACTGCTATAATTGCTCTCGAACCTTGTGCATTATATGCTAAGTTTCAGCATTTCATACTGAGATCTAATAAAAATTTCCTTACTTTGCAGATACCACTGAAAGAGGGGATAGGGGGTGAAAGAGAGGGTGAAGACAGGATAATTATAATACCCAAATTGCCTTCGTATTCTTCTTCTTTTATGAAAAGCTTTAGTATAGCATATCCACTCACACCAAATATATGAACCTCTACCAATGTCTACCACATCCAGAATAGTTTGCAAATTATTTCATATCCTAAGGTCTTCCCCTGTAAACATAAAATACTAGAAAATTCAGAGGGAGGATTAGTTTAAAACTATCACATGGGTCAATCGTATTTTTTAATTGGCCCTTGTGGACAGCATGTTCATATTTATTGGTCCAAACTCAATTTCATGCTATTTTAAGCTTTTAAAACTTCATCTAAATTACAGTTTTTATTGTCTAAAAGTCATTATTCTACTACCCATGGAGCTGCTCTCAGAGTTTTATTTCCCTGTAATCCATCTCAAATCATGAAATGTTATTCTCCATATCATTGGCAGGAAATATGGCAACAAAAAAACTGATGAATGAGTTGCATATAGTTAGATAGCATGGTATGACATAATTTGTTTCTCCAGAATGATTATGCTAACTTCATTAAGCCTCAAGTCAAAGACATTTTTCTGTAGCACTCTTGCAAATCAGGATTTGTACAAAGTAGAATAAATGTGTTGTAATGAAACATTAAGGTCTGTGCATGGCAGATTATGTCATTTTTTCTTGATCACATTATATGAATAATCTTCTGGTGATTTTATCTACAATTGTAATATTGACCAAAGTGCCTGTTGAAAATGAACTAAATTTGAAAATCGTTGAATCTGCCACCCCAGCCTAATGTCATGGAATCGCTTTGCCCTTGCCTATCATGTTGGGTTCGTCACCTAGATTGCCCTAATGCACTTGCTTGATGGCTTACCCCAGGTCAGGGGCAAGGGCTTGACAGTTCCATACTGCATAAGTGACAGCACACAGCTCTCATGAAAGAACTGGCTTCGAAAGGTGATTTTTTGAACCAAAGTTTTATACCCAAATTTAACATTTACTCTGTTAATTATTAGCTCTAGAAGACCTTCGTGAAGAAGGTGAAGCTACCAATGTAGGTGCACATTCACAATGGTCAATCCACCCAAACCCTATGTTTGGGCCTTCAGTAGTGTTTATCAGATGCAACATAGAGTGCCAGGTAATTGTTGCTGCACCTGTGCTCCATAAGCATTAAAATTGGAATGGTAGAAGGTGAGAAGAATACTATTTGAATGGCACCACCTGGGCCAATCTGAAGAAGTATTTTTTTATGCGTTGTGGAGATCATTGTAGAAATTTACACATCCAAACCAGTGTTGGGCAGTTCTTTGACTTTGCTGAAGAACCTTCTTCGGTTCCATTGTGGTTCCACATGTGAGTAGAACCAAGAATCTGGTTCTTCCAAAAATAATAATTCCAGTTGCAGTTCTGAAAATCAATCCCATGTTGGATGCAGTTCTCACTAACTGGTGATTAATGGGCAGGTAATTGTCAGATCATAATATTAAATGGAACGCAGTTCTGGATCCAGTTCTTCAAAAAAATATTAAGTTCCAGTTCTGAAAATCGCTGGTTTTGGTTTTGATTACTAGTAAGATGAGCTGGTTGAGTCCTGAACCTGACTGTCTCACCGCAAGATAATCCTCACAAATCATGAAGCAGTTCAAGCAGCATAAACAGAGTTGGCAGGGAGCATATTATGAGAAGAAGTATGGCATCTCTTGGAACCTGACTAGAGGAGTCCAGAGCTCCTCCACCAGCTTGGTTGTGCAACATGATGAGATCATCAATAATTTGCACTACTCTTTTCATGAAAAGCCTGGACCCACAACCCTAACCCTAGGGTTTAGAGTCCCCCTCCACCAGAAACCTGGATGGAAAACTAACAAAATAACAAAATAATACATACACAGCTTGGGCCACGGCCCCAGGCTCACTGATTGACCTGTTATAGAAATTGGGTGGCGATAGATATATATGTGTGAGAGAGAGAGAGAAATTAGCAGTTAGTTGACCTGCATGCAACCAGCCAAAAGGAAGAAGGGCCAAAAAAGGAGAAACTGGCATTTATCTAGAGAAGAGATTTGATCATCATTAGCTACCTCCAGGATCACCAGATCTCATGTAGGTAGACGATATCATCAAACCCCCCCCCCCAAAAAAAAGATAAAAAAAGAATTGGTGTGTAGGTGGTAGCTGCTACTTACTTATTTGAGGCAGGACGGACTAGACTTACATAGATTACGAAGTCCTCGGACCTCGAGAATGCCGTGAGTACTATTAGTATAAGTACCTGGCCATCACCCAACTTCATGCAATCGGTATTTGAAGCTTCAAACTTGGGTCGACTTGTTCATGGGGAGGGGGGGCGGGACGGGGTGGGATCAAGCAAACAAGCAAGCGCGCACGTGATTAGCAGCAAGCTTGTCAGAGGTGCAGCAACTACAAATCGAGAGTAGCTACACGACAACAACGGACGATTGCTGGAAAGAACAAATCGATCCCCACGGACGCCCCCGTGCGCGAGAAACGAATGTGACCTCTTTTTCCCACTGGCTTCGCCCGAACTAGGGAACCTTGGATTCCATTCCGTCACGGAGAACGGGTTCTGTCCTTGGATTCCATCCCGTCGCTGAGAACGGGTTCTCTTCGGAGCACCTGTCGGCATTACCATTTCTTCATCAAAGTAAACTAGCTAATCCCATAGCCTATTAATGTATTTAGTATTTTACCCAGAATCTCAAGCTTAATTTCCTTTTTACCTCGCTCCCTTAGTCACCACATTCTAGGGCCCAAAAACAAAAAAAATTGCAAAAAAAATCACAGTTGAAATTTTTCTTGAAATAAGGAATATTTTGTTACAATAGACTTATTAGGACAGTCACCTTGTCTTTGGGCCTGCTCCCCCTATCCCATCCTTCAGTGGCATTGGCAAACGAAGGAAATTTTATTAAGTCTTCATATGAAATGCTGAAACTTCGCATTTAATACACGAGGAGTTTCGAGAGTAACTATAGTAGGAGCAGTGAAAATATACGTAACCAGCAGTGGAGGCGCTCAGAAAAAAGGAAAGACAAGATGAAACTCAGTTTACCACCAAAATTGGTGGAAAAAACTACTTTGGGTCCCAGTTATCTTGCTTTGTAAAATTTTCATTCCAAATTACATGTTTGATGGCCTAATATGCCAAACTGCAGTTCTCATCCCCTAATCCCAGGACTTTAGTAATAACTCTACTATTCCTTAGTTTTTTGAACGAAAGAATTGTCAAAACAGCAAATATTTTGGGTCAATTTCCTTAAATGTCTATTCCTGATATAGGTAGCCAAACTACAAAAGGATTTCTTTTTTGACAAGTTTGTGTAACAAGTGGCCATTTATTGCTATTTCTCTTTGGATGGTCTCTACGAACCAGCCTTTTTATCAAATTTTCTTTAGGAGCCTATATCACTACTCATGCCCAATACACTCCTAACAAGTGATAGCCACATGTGGTTTAAGGGGTGAATAGTTAGCTATTTGTGTTTAGAAGGGGAAAGAAAGAAGACATGACACAATACCTACCACTAGTTTACTTTTTTGCATTTATAATAACAAGAAATTCTTTTGTATTTGATTTTTTTGGCAAAATATCAATCAAATCTTGTGCGAAATCGCACATGGTGTGACACTATTGCTGGAACAATGTTCGTAATATGATATTTAAAAAATTTGTACCCAGTCTAACAATCTTTTGCACCTTCATTTTGTCACTCCTTTTTATTATTATTCATAAAATTCAATTTTTTTTATCAAACATCAAAAGTCAACATGAGACTATTAAATGCAAATCATAGCAGAATTCAATAGGTCCCACATTTTCAAGAACCAATTTTCAATTAACTCAAAGTGGGTTGCATGTTTTCATTTCATTTGCCATTCAAATGTGTAATGAGCTCATGGTTGTGCGTTTTGTTTCAAAAACATCCCCACAACATAAACATTCCATTTTAAGAAACACCATGTGTGAGCTAGGCCCATTACATTACACTAGGTAATGTCTTGCCACAACCTTAAAACCTTAAACCTTACACTTACTGATAGCACATTTCATCCCATGCAACAAGTGATGAAGTGTGGATTTGATGAGGGCCATTTACTCTTCTTTTTTTTCTTTTTTTTTTCATGGGCATCTTGGAGCATGGCCCATTTTTTGTTCCTCCATCAAAATAGACAACATCTTGGTCAATTCTCGAGGGGATTATTTAAATGAAAATAAGAGTCTTAGGGGGGCGGGGGGGGGGGGGGGGGGTTTTTTATTGGCATGGGGGGGGGGGGGGGGGGGGCGGGGGTTGGGGTGGGTGGGGTGGTTGTTGTGTGGGGGTTTCGGGTGGGTTTTTTTTTTTTTTTTTTTTTTTGTTTTTTTTTTTTTTTTTTTTTTTTTTTTTTTTTTTTTTTTTTTTTTTTTTTTTTTTTTT
>Ga0116231_10012030_pt1 | contig 12954 bp, 9 predicted proteins | sample S1TSphgellanicum_2_FD_89695 | JGI IMG/M metagenome (GOLD analysis project Ga0116231, IMG submission 89695) | Host-associated microbial communities from peat moss isolated from Minnesota, USA - S1T2_Fd - Sphagnum magellanicum MG | ecosystem: Host-associated > Plants > Peat moss > Unclassified... | reverse complement strand
GATCGGGTGGCGTTCGAGCGCGGCGAGGGCCTCAAAAATGTTCACCAGGCCGGGGCCGGAGACCAGGCGCTCCACCGAGACGCGGGTGAAGCGGGCGCGCAGAAAAGCCAGGATGGCGTCCTCGACGGCGTCCAGCGGGGCGAAATCCTGGTGGCCGGCTTCGGTCTCGCACACGATATGCTGGCCGCCGCGCAGCACCAGCGCGGCGCCGAGGCCGGTGCCGGGGCCGAGCAAGGTGACGGCGCCGCTTTCCGGCAGCGCCACATCCGGCCCGGCCAGGTGCGCAAAATCGGCGCTCTCCAACTGGCCGATGGCGTACCCGACCGCGCCGAAATCGTTCACCAAAGTGAGCGAGTCGAGCCCGAGCTCCTCCGCCAGCGTGGCCCGGTGGAGGACCCAGGGATTATTGGTGAAGGTGAGCACCTCGCCAGCGACGGGGCATGCGACGGCGATGGCGGCGGCGCGCGGCGGCTCGCGGCCAAGGGTCTCGCCAAACGCCGCCCAGCTCGCCGCCAGGCTGGCATGGGCGGCGGTGGGGAAGGTGACGGGGGCGGAGAGCCGGGTGACCCGGGCGCCCGCGATGGTGGCCAGGGCGTAGCGGGCGTTGGTGCCGCCGATGTCGGCGGCGATGATGTCCGTGGGCATGTCTTCGATATGGCGAATGGTCCGGTGTTTGTGAACCAAGTGAAGCTCTATCCGCGGATGACGCAGATGGCCGCAGATAAGAGAAACAGGTTTTTCGGGCGTTTTCGAATTTGCGAAAACCGCGCCCCAAGGTCTTGCGCGAAGCCCGGAATTGCCGGAGATTGGTGCCGTTGATTGACTGAACCATCGGCACCGAAAATGGCCGGCGGGTACGAAAAACAAAGATTTGGGAGAGAATGATGCAAGAATCCAAAAAGCGGTTGGCTGTTTCGCTGCGCCAGAAATTCGCGCTCGGCGTGGCCGGGCTGGCCTCGGCGGCGCTGGCCGGCGTGTTCTGCCAGGCGGCCCTGGCGCAGGGCGTGGCGGCGGGCCTGTCGGGCGGGCAGATCGCCAAGGCGACCGCGGCGGTGAACACCCGCACCATCGTGATGAATGCGGCGAGCTCAAAAGACTGGCCGGCGGTGGGGCTGGATTACGGCGAAACCCGCTACAGCCGGCTCACGCAGATCAACGCGGATAACGTGAAAAACCTCGGCCTGGCCTGGACCTTCGACCTGCACTCCACCCGCGGCGTGGAAGCCACGCCGGTGGTGGTGGACGGCATCATGTATATCACCGCGCCCTGGAGCATCGTGCACGCGATCGACGTGCGCACCGGCCAGGAAATCTGGTCCTACGACCCGAAGGTGCCGCGCGCCGACGGCATCAAGGCCTGCTGCGACGTGGTGAACCGCGGCGTCGCCGTCTATAAGGGCAAGGTCTATGTCGCCGCCTTCGACGGCCGGCTGATCGCGCTGGACGCGGCGACCGGCAAGGTGGACTGGACGGTGGATACGATCAACGACCACAGCAAGCCCTATACTAGCACTGCCGCGCCGCGGGTGATGAACGGGCGCGTGATCATCGGCAATGGTGGCGGCGAATACGGCATCCGCGCCTATGTCTCGGCCTACGACGCCGAAACCGGCAAGCTGGACTGGCGCTGGTATGTCATCCCGGGCGATCCCGCGAAGCCCTATGAAAACGCGGCGATGGCGGCGGCGGCAAAAACCTGGGATCCCAGCAGCAAATATTGGATCGACGGCGGCGGCGGCGGCGTGTGGGACGACATGGCGTATGACCCCAAGCTGAACCTGGTATATTTTGGCACCGGCAACGGCAGCCCCTGGTCGGCGAGCTGGCGCAGCCCCGGCGGCGGCACCAATCTCTACCTCACCTCGATCGTGGCGCTGAATGTCACGACCGGGCAGATGAAATGGTATTTTCAGGAATCGCCCGGCGACAACTGGGACTATGACGCGGATTCGCAGATCATTCTCACCGACATGAAAATCGGCGGCGAAACGCGGCACGTGCTGATGCACGCGCCGAAGAACGGGTTCTTCATCGTGCTCGACCGCGCCACGGGGAAATTCATTTCGGCGACGCAATTCGTGAACCAGAACTGGTCCGCGGGGTACGACGCCAACGGCAAGGCGGAGGTGCTGCCGTCGGCGCTGGATACGACAAAATCCAATGACGTGATCCCGGGGCCGTATGGCGGGCATAACTGGCAGCCGATGTCGTATAATCCGCAGACCGGGGATGTTTACATCCCGGCGCAGAACGTGCCGGTGACGCTGATGAAAGACCCGAATTGGGAATACAACAAAACCAAGCCGATGGTGCTGATGTCCGGCACCGGATGGAATCTCGGCCAGGCGCTGAACGCCACGCCGCCGTCCAGCAAGCCGTTCGGCGAGCTGATCGCGTGGAACGTCGCCGCCGGCAAACCGGACTGGACGCATGCCTATCCCGCCCCCTGGAACGGCGGCACGCTGACCACCGCCGGGAACCTGGTATTCCAGGGCTCCGCCGATGGCAGTTTCTACGCCTACAACGCCAAAACCGGCGAGGAGCTTTGGCACTCCCCCACCGGCACCGGCGTCATCGCCGGCGCCAGCACCTACATGGTCGATGGCAAGCAATATGTCTCGGTCGCGGTGGGCTGGGGCGGGGTGTTCGGGCTGCTGGAACACATCGCGCCGACGGCCTCCCCCGGCACCATCTACACCTTCGCCCTGGGCGGCACCGCGCCGCTGCCGGCCTTCGTGCAGTACCCCACAACCGGCCTGGTGCAGGGCGTGCCCTATGACAAGGCGGATGTCGGGCCGGGTGCCGGGATGTACGTGGCGGATTGCGCGCTGTGCCACGGCACGCCGGGCGTGAACAATGGCGGCGCCATCCCGAACCTGGGCTACGTGCCGGCCGGCGTCATCAGCCACCTGAAATCCTACGTCATCAACGGCCCGCTGCAGCAGGCCGGCATGCCGAATTTCGCCGGCAAGCTGGACGACACGCAGATCCGGCAGATCGCGGCGTTCATTCAGGGCACGGCGGACTCGGTTAGGCCCAAGACCAACTAAAGTCGAAGGAAGAAGTTACTTTTTTTGAAAAAAAAGTAACCAAAAAAACTTTTGCGGGGGGGCTTTGGCTCCCCCGTTTTCTTTAATAGCCTCCGGCGGAGGCGATTAAAGAAAACGGGGGAGCCAAAGCCCCCCCGCAAAAGTTTTTTGCGCGCTTTTTTTTAAAAAAGCGCTTCTTACTTCCTTCCCTTAAGCGGCCCGACTCGCCGCCGGGCCAACCCAGCGCACGGCCTGGCCGGTCAGCGTCACGTCCAAGATGGCCTGGCCGGTATAGGCCGGCAGTGTCAGCGTGGCCGCGCCGGTGGTCCAGCGGTGGCCGGGTTCGGCGTCGTGGAAGCCGGTATGCTCCGGCGCGTCCAGGTCGATGGTCCGGCGGCCGTTCTCGTCGGTGATCGTCAGGCCGGCGATGGCGGCACCCAGCACGCGGCGGTCGGACGGGTCGGCGCCGGTTTCGGCGGGTACGCCGGTGGCGCTGAGCAGGGTGACCGTGGCGCAGCCGGCGGGCAGGGCGAACCAAAGGTTGTTGCCGAGCGAGCCGGACGGGGCAATCACCCGTCCGCCGGCCTGGATCGTCAGGTCGGTTTCGCCGGTCAGTTCAAAGCCCAGGCGCAGCGCGCGTTCCAGCAGGTTCTGCCGGATCGCCATCAGCGCGGGGCCTTCCAGCAGCAGCGGGGCGCAGCCGCGGTCATCGCGCACCGTGGCGAAGTCCGGGTGCAGCTGCATGGCGGTGCCTTCGAACATCGTCCGGTTGCCGCTCTCCAGATAGGTTTCCGCCGGGATGCCTTCGGCCAGCACCACGTCATGCTCGTCGAGCTCGATATGGTGGTAGGTGACGGTGCGGCGCGTCTTATCCCACAGGATGGTGGCGCCGTTGACGAGGGTTTTGGCCTCGACCAAGTGCCCGTCCAGCAGCAAAGCGTGGTCGGGGGAGACGATCAGGTCACGTTCCGGCAGGCCGGGGGCCAGCGCGCCGGCGCGGACGCGGACGGGCATGACTTTTTCCGGGTTGGCGTGGCGGGCGACATCCACGCGCCGCGCGCCGGCCCAGATGATCTTCCGGGGTTCGCCGGTGCGGGCGGAGAGCACTTCGTCGCCTTCCGCCAGGTTTTCGACGGCGATCATGCCGTCCGGCGTCAGGATCTCGGTGCCGGCGCCGAAGCAGGGAACTTCGGAAACCGTGATGCCGCCGGGGCCGGTGGTGAGGGAGAAATTGTCCGCGGACAGGTTGTTCGGCGAATTGGTGCCGGAGACGGTGATCTGAACCTCATCGTCAGGGTTGCCGATCTGGCTGGTGTCGAGAATGGTATAGACGCCGGTCGCCGTATTGTAGTTGGTCACGATACCGTCGCCCGACTGGGTCACCAGCACGGTCGGCCCGACGACGAAGCTGTCGCCCGCTCCGAAATTGGTGATCCGGCCCAGGTTGTTGGTGTCGGCCGTCGAGGAAAGCGGCGCGGAGAAATCGACCACGCCGGGGCCGGTCATGTTGAAATCGGTGCCGGTGATGGAGCCGAGCACGTCCAGAGTGCCGCCGACATCGAACGTACCGACGCCGGGGACGGAAACGGCTTCGCCGGCGGTGCCGATCTGCCAGTCCGAGCCTTTCGCGACCGAGACCAGCGTGAATCCGTGGTAGTTGCCGGGATTGGTGAGGGTGCCCAGGCCGGTGCCGCTGAGCTCGATATAGTTACCCGTGCCGGACGCGGTGGCCAGGCCTTTGAGCTCCTGGCCGGGGTCGAGGATGAGCGTGTCGTCGCCGATGGCCGAGTTGAAGTCCACCGAATAGCCGGCCGCGCCGCCTTGCGAAATGGTGCCCGCGTTGAGGACCGTGCCGGAGCGCAGCACGATGCCGGATTCGTTCGCCGCACCGCCGCTGGCGCCGCCAATGATGGTGCCGGCGCTGAAGTTGTCAACGAAGCCACGATTAGCGCCGGTCGCCAGGACGGAGATGGCCGCCAGGGTGCTGCCGGAGATCAGGCCATCGTTGATGACGGTGCTCTGTAGCGAGCCGTAGCCGATGACGATGCCGCCAGTGCCGGAAATCTTGCTGCCGATCCCGTTGACGACGGTGCCGTTATTGATACCGATCGCCACCATGTTCGTGGACATGATGACGCCGTAGTTGATGATGCTGGCATCCGCGGTCGATCTTGACTGGATCGCGTATTCGTCCTTGTTGGACAGCGGTGCGGTGTCGAGCACGACGCCGTCGATGACGATGGTGGGGCCGCCCACCGTGGTGGCGTTGGTTGCCGAATAATCCGTGTAAATCGCTTCGTTGGCGTTGCCGCCAATGTTCGTGGATATGCTGATCGTGTCGCCGGCACCCAGCGTGAAGGGATTGTTAGTTCCCGTTATGGTTGTGGTGGTGGTGATTGTTGTCATTTCGGGTTCCTGAAAATGCAATCGCTAAATAGCCGGTTAACTTTTTTAAAACAAGCTGAATTATCAACAGCTATAACAAAACAATTTTGTCAACATAAAAATATGTTTCATATTTTAGTCACACGGAATCCAGTTTTTTGCACCCGGCTTGCCCGCAAAAACGCACCGCGCCGCACCGCGCGGCGCCTGGCATGTTTGTTTCGCAGGCATAACTGTACGCCAAAGCGAATCCTCCGCGCCACTTAAGGTCGAAAGCGGCGCGGTTGACCCGCGGCGCGATGTCCGGCACGGCTCCACGCGATCATAAAACGATTATATCGCAAAGGAAGCGGTCATGCGAACGGCAAGTCTCGATGAAATCAGGTCTCATGTCGGCGGATTGGTCGGCACATCCTCATGGGTGCTGGTGGATCAGGACATGATCAACCGATTCGCGGACGTGACGGGGGATCATCAGTTCATCCATGTCGATGAAGTTTTGGCGAAGCAGACGCCGTTCGGCGGCACCGTGGCGCACGGGCTGCTGACGCTCTCGCTGCTGCCGGCGATGGCCTATGAGGTGATGCCCAAGCCGGATGGCGCGAAAATGGCGGCGAATTACGGCTATAACAAGGTCCGATTCGTGGCGCCGGTGCGCGCCGGCAAGCGCATCCGCGCCCATTTCAAACTCCTGGACTACAGCGAAGCCAAACCCGGCCGCTGGCAGCAGATCACCGAAGTCTCAGTCGAGATCGAAGGCGAAGAAAAGCCGGCCCTGACAGCCGAATGGATCGGCCACACCTTTATGTAGTGGTCAGTGGTCAGTTGTCAGTGGTCAGTTGTCAGTGGCCAGTGATCGGTCGCCAGCGAATAATCTGACCACTGATAACTGACCACTGACCACTCCCTTTGGGCCTTGCTTGGCGCAACGGTTCGGGCCAAGAAGCGCGTCAAAAGGAGCGCTGTAAATGAAAATTCATGACGTCAGGGTCTATCCGTCGAAGGAACATCTGAAGCGGGAGGACCAGTTGGCGTGGAAGATCGCCGGCGTGGCCGCCGACAAGGTGGCGGTGGAAAAAACCGTGACCGACATGATCATCAACCGCATCATCGACAACGCCTCGGTCGCCATCGCCTCGGTCAACCGCTCTGCCCCCACCTCCGCGCGCGGCATGGCCCTCGGCCACAAGCGCAAAGGCGGCGCCACCGTGTTCGGCGCGCCGTCGCGCGTCACCGTCAGCCCGGAATGGGCCGCCTGGGCCAACGGCACCGCGGTGCGGGAGCTGGACTATCACGACACCTTCCTGGCCGCCGATTACTCCCACCCCGGCGACAACATTCCGCCCATCCTGGCGGTGGCGCAGACGATGGAGCGCTCCGGCCGGGACCTGATCCGCGGCATCGCGACCGGCTACGAAATCCAGATCGACCTGGTCCGCGCCATCTGCCTGCACGCCCACAAAATCGACCACATCGCCCATCTATGCCCGGCGCAGGCCGCCGGCATCGGCACGCTGCTGGGGCTGAAGCAGGACATCATCTACCAGGCCGTGCAGCAGGCGGTGCATGTCTCGTTCACGACTCGGCAGTCCCGCAAGGGCGAAATCTCGTCGTGGAAGGCGTTCGCCCCGGCGCATGCCGGCAAGCTGGCGGTGGAGGCCGTGGACCGCGCCATGCGCGGCGAAGGCGCGCCCAGCCCGGTCTATGAGGGCGAGGACTCCGTCATCGCCTGGATGCTGGACGGCAAGGACGCGCTGTACCACGTGCCGCTGCCCGAACCGGGCGAGCCGAAGCGCGCGATTTTGGATTCCTACACCAAGGAGCACTCCGCCGAATACCAGAGCCAGGCGCTCATCGACCTCGCCTTCAAAATGCGCGAGAGCATCGACGATGTCGAGGCGATCGAAAAGATCGTCATGCACACCTCCCACCACACGCACTACGTTATCGGCACCGGCGCCAACGACCCGCAGAAAATGGACCCGAAGGCGAGCCGGGAGACGCTGGACCATTCGATCATGTACATCTTCGCCGTTGCCCTGCAGGACGGTTTTTGGGACCACGAGGAAAGCTACACGCCCAAGCGCGCCAACCGGGCGGACACCGTGCGCCTCTGGCACAAGATCGAGACCAAGGAAGACGCCGAATGGACGCGGCGCTACCACTCGCTGGACACGGACGAAAAAGCCTTCGGCGCGCGCGTGGAAATCGTGTTCAAGGACGGCTCGACGCTGATTGACGAGATGGCGGTGGCGAACGCGCACCCGCTGGGCGCGAAACCGTTCGTGCGGGCGGATTACATCGCGAAATTTGAGAAAATCACGGACGGCATCATCTCCACGCGCGAGAGCAACCGGTTTCTGGAGGCGGTGCAGAATCTGCCGCGGCTGGGGAAGGGGGAGCTGGACCAACTGAACGTGGCGCTGCCGGCGGGGATGCTGGAGGAGGCTAAGGCGGGGATTTTTTAAGGAAGGAAGAAAGCGCTTTTTTGAAAAAAAGCGCGCAAAAAACTTTTGCGTGGGGGCGTGGCAAGTCCGGCGTCTCTTTATCGCCCCCGCCAGGGGCGATAAAGAGACATCGGACTTGCCACGCCCCCACGCAAAAGTTTTTTTGGTTACTTTTTTTTCAAAAAAAGTGACTTCTTACCTTCCAACTTCAATAAGCTGAATCCCCGGCAACTCCCCCCGCCTCAACCGCATCGGGCTCAGCAAATCCATCCCCGTGTCCCCCGGCAAAATCCGCAGCTTCGTCTTCAGCCCCCGCAATTGCGCGATGATGTCGCGGATGCGTGCCGTCTCGCTCAACGGCAGCGTAATAACGACCAGGTCGATGTCCGCCCCGCCGGCGGCGAGGTCCGCCACCGAGCCCAGCCGGTTTAAGGGCAGGATGCGTCCCGCGGTTTCGCCGGAGCGGTCGTCGAACACGCCGGTGACGCGGATGCCGTATCGGTTGTGGCGCAGCCGGCGGATGAGCTTTGCCGCGGTTTCGTTGGCGCCGACGATGGCGACGGATTTGGTGCAATGGCCGTGCGCGACCCAAGCCTGCAGCACCGTTTCAAAACCCCACCGCGCCGAGACCAGAGCGGCCAGGCCGATGGCGTAGAAGCAAATGAGCCAGAAGTTGGGAATGGCGGCGCCGTGGGTCAGCACCGGCAGCGCCGCGGCGGCGAGACAAATCACACTCCAGCACGCGGTGAGCGGCCGCATCGCGCGCGCGGGTTCAATCAGCCGGTCCAGGCCGTAGAGACCCGAAGTGTGGAAGGCGGCGTGCGCGGCGAGAATAATGGCGGCCGGCGCCGCCAGCGCGGCCGGACCGGCGGCGCGGGTGGCGAGCCAGCACGCGGCGGCCATCACCGCCAATTCCCCCAGCATGGCGCCATCCTGCATCCGCCGGCGTGAGACGCGGGCCAGCCAGCCCGGCCTGGCGATGACCTCGTCAAGCGTGAAATCGAGCCCGGCGGCGGAAATTTGTTCCTGCATTGCGGCGTTCACCTCACTATACCGATGAACGGCCAAATAACCTAGCATTAGATAATTTATTATTAATATAAGGTTAACGACTTTGACCATTTTGCAACGTTGCCGGAATTAACTCGACTTTCTTCAAGACTGCCCAACGCCTCAGCCATCCCCATCACATTTTCGCGCGTTGCAATCGGTACAGGGTCATTCCTACTTCTACGGCATGATGACGGCAAGCCACGAGCCAGGTGAAGCAGAGACTTCGCGAAACCAAATTTTCCAAGGAATTCGCCCATGAGCGCCAGACTTAAAACCCCCGATAAGTTGCCCGTCATTCCCCTTGGCCGGACCGGCATGAACATCACGCGCGCCGGCTTTGGCTCCTGGGCCGTCGGCGGCGGCGATTGGGCCGTGGGCTGGGGCGACCAGGATGACGAAGCCTCCATCGCCGCCATCCGGCACGCGCTGGCGCGCGGGGTGAACTGGATCGATACCGCCGCGATCTATGGCCTCGGCCGCTCCGAGGAGGTGGTGGCGAAGGCCCTGCGTGGCATCCCGAAGAGCGAGCTTCCCTATGTCTTTACCAAATGCGGCATGATCGGCGACCCGGCCAAGCCCGAGGACATGCCCAAACGCGTCGGCGCGCCGGCCAGCATCAGGCGGGAGGTTGAAGGATCGCTAAAACGCCTGGGCGTCGAGCGGATCGATTTGTACCAGATGCACTGGCCCGCGAATGACGGCACGAAGCTGGAAGATTATTGGCAAACGCTGCTGGATTTGAAAAAGGAAGGCAAAATCCGCGCCGCCGGCCTGTCCAACCACAGCGTCGCGCAGCTCGAGGCGGCGGAGCGGCTTGGGCATGTGGATACGCTGCAGCCGCCGTTCTCCGCCATCAAACGCGCCGCGGGGAATGCGGAAATCGCCTGGTGCGCGGCGCACGGCACCGGCGTGATCGTGTATTCCCCGATGCAGGCCGGGCTGCTGACCGGCGCCTTCACCGCGCAGCGCGTGCGGGCGCTGCCGAAAAACGACTGGCGGTCCCGCAATGTGGAGTTTTCGGAGCATCTTGAGGCCAATCTGCACGTCGCCGCGGCGCTGGGGCGGGTGGCGCGCCGGCACGGCATCACAACCGCCGCCGCCGCGGTGGCCTGGACCTTGGCCTGGCCCGGCGTGACGGCTTCCATCGTCGGCGCCCGCAGCCCGGAGCAGGTGGATGGCTGGATCGGCGCCGCCACCACATCGCTGACCGATGAGGACATGCACGAGGTGGCGAAGGCCATCCTCTATAGCCGGGCAGGCTCCGGCGACGCGCTGCCGGACCACGGGCATAAACAGGCGGCGTAGCGTGGTTCCGTGATCCTGACGTAGCATGCAAGACACTGGCTGACGTGAAACGGAAGGATTTGGGTTTTGGCAAACACGACATTTATGAAGGGTAACATGATCACCGATACGTCCTTGCAACGGGAAATTATTGAGCGCGTGAAAGAAGCCGAGCTGCCGGATACACCGGATCGACTGGCGCATAATCTGGGGCCGCTGGAAGTGCCGGACGGCACCACGCGCACGCTGTTCGTGCGCCACGCGGTGGATGCGCTGCTGACGGATCCGGACGAAAACCTGGTGCTGATCACGCGCCGCTACGCGCCGGGCGCGGGAAAGCTGGCGATACCCGGCGGCTTTCTGGACGAGGCGCAGGGCCAGGTGGAAGCCGCCGAAGCCGCGGCCCGGCGGGAACTGGAAGAGGAAACCGGCATCGAACAGAAGCTGATCGAGGGCGCCGAACTGCAGGGCGTGGGCTGGCGGCGCTACGACAGGCCCTTTGACGTGCGCGCGGCCTGGGCCGATCTCCCGGATGCCGGGATCAAACAAGGCGATATCTTCATGGTCTCCACGGCGCCGGTTTACCTGCGGACGGAAACCGATCTGAGCCAGGTGAAACTGGCGGCGGCGGACGACGCCACCGCCGCCTGCGTGATGGGCATCGGGACACTGACGGCGGAGACGCTGGGGATACCGGATCAGTTGCAGATGATTCAGGAAATTCCGAAGAAGTAATACCTATCCGCGTCAAATTTGACCCATCCACGTCATTGCGAGCTCTCGCGAAGCAATCCATCTTTTCAGAGGCAAAACGATGAACGTGAGTCGAGAATAACGCGGTTTGGTAGAAGAAAGCGGCGCTTTTTGAAAAAAGCGCGCAAAAACTTTTGGTAGCTGCGGGCCTTGGCGGCGGCGGTGCCGTTAATCGCCGCCGCCCCGGGGTGGTGCGGGAAAGATGGATGGCTTCGCTGCGCTCGCCATGACGGGGCGCTCGTGAATGGACGAAGATGGCGCAAGACGCTTCGCTGTTCCGCCCAACACCGGGAGTTAGTTACACCAGCGTTATGGGATCGCCGGGCTTGACCACGCCTTCGACGAGGACCACCGAGTAGAGGCCGGCGAAACCGTCGTGTTTGGTGGTGACTTGGCGCAGGATTTTGGGGCTGGCTTTGGCGGTGTCGGGGTTCAGGGTGATCATTTTGCAGCGGGGGTCGTTCTCGATGAGCATGAATTCGGCTTTGTCGCCGATCTTGACGCGGGCGCCGATGAGGGATTTTTCGAAGAACGGCTCCTTGCCTTCGAAGTTGGCGTAGAGGTTGGCGCGGAATTGGCGTTTGTCCACGGGTTCCTCGATTTCCTCGGCGAGGCCGGCGACGGTTTGCAGAGAGAAGATTGAGACGGGGCGGCAATCCGTCAGCGCGCGCTCGGAATGCACCAGGCTTACGGCGAGTTCGTCACCGAGGCGTTTTTTCATGTCTTCGATGAGGGTGGGGGATTCCAGCGGGAGCACTTCCCCGTCGGGGGTGGTGACGAGGACGCTCAGCGCGCTGATGGGGGCGTAGAGGGGCGTCATGCCGGGAGGCATGGCATCGGCCTCGGTCAGGTTGGCGGGCAGGGCGGCGGCGGAATCGTCGGCGAATTTGGGGGCGTAGAGGAGCAGTTCCTCCTGCTCGCGGCTGGTGTGGAAGGGGAAGCCCGGAGGCGCCTTAGGCGTGGTGAAGGCGTAGACGCGGTCGCCGTAGACGCCGGCGAAGCCCATGAAGGCGGAGTTGAGCATTTCGCCGCGCATGGATTTGACGGGATAGCGCCAGACGCTGTCGATAGTTCCGATGACACTCATTTTTTCACTCCTAATCGTAGCTGATGGTCAAAGTTTCGGTTTCCGGGATTGCCTGGCAGGCGAGGATGAGGCCGGAATCGCGGTCGCGTTTGGAGAGGGCCGCGCAGGTGTCCATCGTGACGCGGCCGGCGATGAGCTTGACGGCGCAGGCCGAGCAGTGGCCGGCGCGGCACATCGAAGGAAGTTCAAGTCCGGCGGCGTCGGCGGCGTCGAGCAGGGTTTGGCTGTCCGCCACCGGGATGAGAGATTCGACGCCGTCGAGGTGGATGGTGAGCTGGGCTAGCATGGCGTTATGTATTCATCTCGTGATCGGAAAGATTGATTGCTTCGCTGCGCGCGCAACGACGTGGAGAGGGCGGTAGGTTGCCCCGGAGGTTGAGTGGCCAAATGATGGCCACTCAACGGCCGTGGGGAGTTAAAAGTTTTTTGCTTCTTTTTTCAAAAAAGAAGTTCTTGCTTTCCGACCTCAAGCATCCTGCGCCGAGGTCGGAAAACCGCGGCTGGCGATGAGGATGCGGCGGTGCTGGTAGGCGATCCAGGCGCCGCCGATGACGAGGTAGGCGACGAACAGGTACGGATAGTATTTCACCGGCGCCGGCGGCACAGGATAGACGCAGCCGACGGTGGGGATGATGAGCAGGATCAGCGACGCCGCGGCGAGCAGCCAGTGAACCGGTTTGAGTTGCCCCAGCGACTTCACATAGAGCGGCGCGCCGATGGAGACCAGGATGTAGGGCACCAGGAAGCCGAAGGCGGCCATGGTGCCGGCGTCGTTAAAAATGTCCAGCGGGTCCATGCCGGTCAGGGCGAAGTAGCTGGGCGCGGAGAACGAGATGATGCCCATGACGATGACGCCGACATGCGGGGTTTCGTTCTTGTGGTGGGAGTCGGTGGTGGCTTTGTGGAACAGGCCCTG
>Ga0116231_10012029_pt1 | contig 12957 bp, 9 predicted proteins | sample S1TSphgellanicum_2_FD_89695 | JGI IMG/M metagenome (GOLD analysis project Ga0116231, IMG submission 89695) | Host-associated microbial communities from peat moss isolated from Minnesota, USA - S1T2_Fd - Sphagnum magellanicum MG | ecosystem: Host-associated > Plants > Peat moss > Unclassified... | reverse complement strand
CGCAAGAGCCTCGAACTCAACCAGAACGTCTCCGCCGGCCAAAACCTGCTCACGCTGGTCTCGCTCGACGACCTCTGGGTCACCGCCAACTTTAAGGAAACCCAGCTCAAGCACATCTCCGCCGGCCAGCCCGTCGGGATCAGCGTCGACGCCACCGGCAAAACCTACAAAGGTAAAGTCACGCAGATCGGCGGAGCCACCGGCTCGGTTCTCTCGCTGTTTCCCCCGGAGAACGCGACTGGCAACTACGTCAAGGTGGTGCAGCGTGTTCCGGTCCGCATCGACTTTACCGACCTCGCTGACGAGGACAAGGACCACCTCCTGCGGCCCGGTCTCTCTGTCGAGCCGACCGTGCGGGTAAAGAACTGAACGGGATTCGCCGACTCACATCACAAGACTTCGTTGAAGCCCCACGCAAATTCAGGGATGGAATCCAATCAGATTCCATCCCTTTTTCTGTCCTGGCAAAAGAAATCGCCAAGACCGGCTACCGCATGAATTTGCACGTCTGTTACCCGCCATTCATCCCACGTTTATCTTTGCCATCTAAAAAAACACCTGTCATCGCTTTCCGCTTTGGCAAGGAGGTTTCATGCGCAAAATTCTCGCTGCTTCGATTTCGGCCGCGCTCTTCGCCGGCACGCTTCCCGTGCCCGCCGGTGCCGCATCTGGTCCGCAGCCCGTTACGCCCATCAAGCACATCGTGGTCATCTTTCCGGAGAACATCTCATTCGATCACTACTTCGGCACTTATCCCAAGGCTGAAAACAAACAAGGTGAAACGCCTTTCACCTACATTCCCTCCACCTGGGCCGGCCACAATGTGCCGAACAACCTGGTGACGCCGCTTGACCCCACCAACGGCTTCAAGCCGGTGACCGGCTCGACTCTGATGACCGCCAATCCGAACGGGCCCAGCGGCTCCGGTGCGGCCTTCAATGGCTCCAACTCTGCCAATCCCTTTCGCCTTGCGCCCTCGCAAGCCGCTACCGCCGATATGAGCCACGCTCCCAAGCCGGAGCAGACCGCCTACCACAACGGTAAAGTCGATCAATTTCCCGGCTCGACTGGCACCGCCGGACCGCCGCCCTCGATCGTTCAGGGACCTGAAAACACTAAGGGTCTGGTCATGGGCTACTTCGACGGCAATACCGTCACCGCCCTGTGGAACTACGCCAACCACTTCGCTCTGGCCGACAACATGTACACCTCGCAGTTCGGCCCCTCGACGCCCGGCGCCATCAACCTCATCTCCGGCCAGACCAATGGCTTCGCGGAATACACCAACGTCGTCAGCGGCGGCACTCTGCTGCACAACAGCCACGAAGTCTTCGACGGACAGGGTGGCTTTACGCTGATCGGAGATGCGGAACCTCTCGGCGACGTCTGCTCCAACACTTCTTCCGATAACGTTCGCTTCTCCGGCAAGAACATTGGTGACCTGCTCAATGCCAAGGGGATCACCTGGGGCTGGTTCCAGGGCGGATTCGACCTCTCGGTCACCAACCCTAACGGTACCACCGGCTGCGCCCGCTCCACCCCCAATGTTGTCCCTGGCTACGGTGGCGTGGCGATGAACGACTACGTCGAGCACCATCAGCCTTTCCAGTACTACGCGTCCACGGCGAACCTGACCCACGCTCGTCCCAGCTCGGTTTCCGCCATCGGCAGCACTTTTGAGGCTGACGGCGTAACCAAGGACCCAGCCAACCACCAGTACGACACCAACGACTTCTTCACCGCATTGAGCAACGGCAACTTGCCCGCGGTCAGCTTTATCAAGGCGCCGTCCTTTCAGGATGCGCATCCCGGCAACTCCGACCCGACCGACGAACAGGCTTTCACCGTCAACGTCATCAACGCGCTGATGGCCAGCCCCTTCTGGGATTCAACCGCGGTCATCATCACCTATGACGACTCGGATGGCTGGTATGACCACCAGATGCCGCCGATCGTCAATCCTTCCTTCAGCCCCTTCGTCGATGTGCTCAACGGCGCCGGCGTCTGCAAGGCTGGCGCGCAGCAGGGTCAGGCCGTGAAAACCACGATGATGCAAGGGGAATTGGCGGACAAGAACTGGGATCCGGTCCTTGGCCGTTGCGGCTTCGGAACCCGCATCCCGCTGCTGGTCATCTCCCCCTGGTCCAAGCAGAACTACATCTCCCACGAGTTGTTGAACCAGGCCTCGATCATCCGCAGCATTGAGGACAACTGGCTCGGCGGCGAACGCATTCAGTCCAACGGCGGTTCCTTCGACGCCATCTCAGAGAACCTCTGGGACCTGTTCGACTTCGGCCAGAACGCAAAGCAGCTTGCAACCCGCACCCTGACGCTCGATCCCAACACCGGCGCGATCGTCACCAAGTAAACTTGATCGCAAAGCGGAAGACCCAGGTCCCGTAATGGGGCCTGGGCCGTTCCTAGCGCTGCGATTCTTATTCCTGAAACAAGAGTCAGGCACTCTCATTCCATGGATCCTTCCCGTCGTACTCTTCTGCTTCGCGGTGCAAAACTGATGGCCACCGCGGCGGCAAGTCAAGCTGGACTGCTCGGCAACATCAACCTCCTCGGGCAAAGCCAAATGCCTGCCATGGCTGGGATGCAGCATACGGAAGCGCCCGCGTCTAACGCGGTCCGCCCGGCCGTCCCCGCGCGCCCATGGCTGCATCCGGAGCGATTGGCGCGTTTTGTCGATCCGCTGCCGGTTCCGCAGACCCTGGCCGGCACGGAAACCCGCCCGCACCCGCAGGAGCCAGGCCGGCAGATTCCCTACCACCGCGTGGTGATGCGCCGCGTCGAGACCAAAGTCCACCGCGATCTGGCCCCGTGCAGCGTCTGGAGTTATGGAACCTCCGCGCCGGGCCCCACCATCGAGGCGCGCAAAGGCCAGCCCATGATGATCGAGTGGGTCAACAACCTGCCCACACAACACTTTTTGCCTATCGACCACAATCTCTGCGGCGCCGGGAAAGATATCCCGGACGTGCGCACTGCGGTCCACGTTCACGGCGCCTGTGTGCCGCCTGAGAGCGACGGCTACCCAGAAGATTGGCAGAAATCGGGAGAAAGCCTGAGCGCGCTCTACCCCATGCACCAGGATGCCGCCACGCTCTGGTATCACGATCACGCCATGGGCATCGAACGGCTGAACCAGTACGCCGGTTTGTACGGATTCTTCCTCATCCGCGACGAGCAGGAAGACGCGCTCAACCTGCCGCGCGGCCAATACGAAATTCCCATCGCCATCGCCGACCGCTTCTTCTACGCGGACGGGCAGCTCCACTATCCCGATTCGGGCGACCCGGAAGCGCCCTGGATTCCCGAGATTTACGGCGACGTGATCCTGGCCAACGGAGTTATTTTCCCCTATCTCGCCGTCGAGCCACGCCTCTACCGCATTCGTTTGCTCAACTCCTCAAACTCCCGCGCCTATCGCTTCACGCTATCGAACGGCCACACCTTCCACCAGATCGGCACCGACCAGGGGCTGCTTCCGGCTCCTGTCGAACTCAAGGAACTCATGCTCTCGCCTGCCGAGCGCGCCGACCTGCTCATCGACTTCAGCTCGCTGGCAGGCACGGAATTTACTCTCCAGGATGAAGTTCGATCGATTTTGCAGTTCCGCGTGGGCGCCGCGGAATCGCCCTCAAAGCCGATTGCAATGCCGGCGATCCTGCGCAAAATCGACTTCATCCCCGAATCTGCCGCGGTTCGCACCCGCACCTTCACTTTGAACGAATACATGCACCCGCAATCCCGCATCATGCTCATGCTGCTCAACGGCCAGTACTGGCATGAGCCGGTCACTGAGAAACCGGAGCTCGGCTCTACGGAGATCTGGAGCTTCATCAACACCACCCAGGACATCCACCCCATCCACTTGCACCTGGTTCGTTTCCAGCTCCTCGACCGCCGTCCCTTCGACGTGGACGACTTCCTGAACTACAAGAAATTCGAGTATATCGGTCACGGCGCTCCACCCGAGCCGAACGAACGCGGCTGGAAAGACACCATCAAGACCTATCCGGAGACGGTCACGCGCATCATCGTTCCCTTCACCGGCTACGCCGGCCGCTACGTCTGGCATTGCCACCTGCTCGAACACGCCGCCAACGAGATGATGCGCCCCTTCGAGGTGGTCGCGCCCTCCAAATCGGCGTAAAGTGGCAGAGTTAGGCTAATCCGGAAAATTGATCCGGCATCGAGGGGTCTATGGGATATTTCAAAATGTCGCGTCTCAAAGCACTGCCGCTCTTTTTGACCGCTGGTATGACGTTCGCTTCTGTCCAGCCCATCCACGCCGCGCTCGCCTGTCCCGTGCGGCTCTCGGACGGAAAGATGGACCAGGGCACGATCGACATCCGATTCATGAACGGCGGCAAGACGCCGATCCGTGAGCTGAATCTGAATTGCACTGCGCTCCAGGGCGCGAAAACGGTGCGTAAGGAGTGCCACACGGAAGCGGGAGTTTTCTATCCCGGAACTCCGTATACTTTGCACTTCGCCCTCTCAGGCAAGCCTTCCAAATCCCTCGAAGTATCGGTTGAAAGCGTCCGCCTGCAGGATGGAACCACCTGGACGGCAGGCCAGGATCATGCCTGCAGTCCGCTCAAAGTCGTTCCCAAATGAACTCAGGAACCGCGCCTTGGAGACAGCCTTCGCATCCTCTCCGGCACGATTCGAAAGGGAGCCCTGCCAGGCCTGGGACAGCCGCTTCCGAATTGATGTTGCTGCAAACGATACGTTTCCGGTTTCCCCGTTGATCTACCATCGCTCTATGAAGATTCTCTCCGCCGCTGAGATGCAGGCCTGCGACCGGCTCACCAGCGAGCAATTCGGTATCTCTTCCACGGAGTTGATGCGCAACGCGGCAGGCGCTGTCGCCGCCTTCGTCCGGCAGCAGTTTCCGGCGGCGCGCCGCATCACCCTTCTCTGCGGACGAGGCAATAACGGCGGCGATGGCCTGATGACCGCGCGCCTGCTCCACGAAGCCGGCTGCGAAGTGACCGTCCTGCTGCTCGGCGACCCGGACGGCCTGCGCGGAGACGCCGCCATTGCCTGGGCTGAGCTGACCGCGGATCAGGAGGTCCTCTTGAGCGGCCTTCCCTCGCGCGTGTGGATGGCGATCGCTACGCCGCGGCAACTGGCTGAGCACTCCGCCGCGCTGACCCAAGCCGACCTGATCCTCGATGCCGTAGTCGGGACCGGTTTTCGACCGCCTCTGCGCGATCTGCCGCTGGCCGTGTTGGAGTGGCTCCGCGCCGCGCCCAAACTTCCGCCCATCCTGGCCGTCGACCTGCCCAGTGGCTGGGATGCCGATTGGGAAGCCGCGTCCGCTGAAAATGCCTATCCCGCCGACGCCGTCATCACTTTCACCGCGCCCAAACCGGCCCACGTCTTCGGCCAGCTCACGCGCTCGATTCGCCAGCCTGTCGTTGTCGCTCCTATCGGCTCCCCGGACCAGGCGATTGTCTCCGCGCTCAACCTGAGCTGGGCCGGCACCTCCAAAGCCATCACCGATTGCGAGCGACCGGCCGACTCCAACAAGGGCATGTACGGCCATGTGCTGGTGATCGGTGGCAGCCCCGGCAAATCCGGAGCGCCCGCCATGGCTTCGCTCGCGGCTCTCCGCACCGGCGCCGGACTGGTCACTGCTGCCGTCACGCCCGCCGTGCATCCGCTGGTTGCGGCCATCGCGCCCGAACTGATGACCGCCACGCTCACGGTGACCGATTCCGGAGAGATTTCCCCGGATACTCTTGACTCCGGCAAGCTGAAATCTCTCTTCAAGGGCATTACCGTGCTCGCCATCGGCCCGGGCCTCGGCATGGAGCCGGGAGCGTCGCAGTTGGCCATCGGGCTCCTCACACAGAGCCGGCTTCCGGCCGTCGCCGATGCCGACGCGCTCAACGCCATCGCCGCGCAGCGCGAAAAGAACCCCGATCTGCTGCGCCAGCTCGCCGAAGGCCGCACCCTGGTCCTTACGCCCCATCCCGGAGAAATGTCTCGCTTGACCGGGCTGAAGATCGCCGAGATTCAGTCCAATCGCCTTCAAATCGCCCGCGACTTCGCGACAAAGAATCAGGTCATTCTGGTGCTCAAAGGCTGGCGTACGCTCATCGCCCACCCCGACGGCATCGTCGCCGTGAACACCACGGGAAATCCAGGGATGGCCAAAGGCGGCAGCGGCGATCTGCTCACCGGCATGGCAGCCGCGCTGCTGGCGCAGTTTCCCCAAGACCCAAAAAAAGCTGTGGAATCGGCCGTTTACCTGCACGGTCTGGCGGCCGACATCACGGTGCGAACGCCAGGAGTTGGCGGCGACCAACATACTTTGCTGGCGACCGATTCTCTGGCCAATTTACACAAGGCCTTCGGCTATCTTCCGCGGCGTATTTCCGGTAATGTGTGGTTGCAGGGTTTCGCGGCGAGCGAGGCTAGTGAGGAGTCCCATGAGCAAGGCTGAATCGATCACCCGCGAGTACGAAACCAAGTCCAGCGCCGGAACTGTAGCCATTGGCCGCAAGCTGGCGGAGCTGCTCACGCCGCCGCGCATGCTTATCCTGCGCGGCGATCTGGGCGCGGGGAAAACCACCCTGGTTAAAGGAATCGCCGCCGCTCTCGGCGCCGCCGAACCGGACGAAGTGACCAGCCCAACCTTCACTCTGGTGCATGAATACGCCGGCACACTGGACGGTAAGCCGGTCAAGCTGCTGCATCTGGATCTTTACCGGCTCGATGCCGAGCGCCAGCTCGACTCGCTGGGGATCGAAGAAATGCGCACCAAAGACGCCATCGTTCTGGTTGAATGGGGCGAGAAATTCAAAAGCATCCGCAAGCACGCCGACGGGGAAATCGGAGTTACTTCCGCCGGCGGCGACGCGCGCAAGATCACAGTCACGCTCAACTGAACGGCGGCTCACCGGGCATCGGGTTCCACCGCGTAACCCGTGTAAAACATCGCGCAATCGGCGTCGCGCGCTGCGCAGTGTTTGGGCCGCACGGCGCGATGCCCGCGAAACACCGCGCAATCCGCGCCTCAGACCGCGTCGAGCGCCTGGGCCAAATCGGCGATCAGGTCGTCCTTGTCTTCAATGCCAACCGAGAGCCGCACCAGTCCGGGCGTGATGCCGATCTCGGCGCGCTTCTCGTCGGTCAGCGCGGCATGGGTGGTCGTCGCCGAGTGCGAAGCCAGCGATTCGACCCCGCCCAGCGACTCCGCGTTGAGGAAAAGCCGGATCGCTGCCAGGAATCTTCCCACCGCCTCGCGCGAGCCCAGCTCCAGCGTCATCATCGAGCCAAAACCCTTCTGCTGCCGTGCCGCCAGTTCATGTTGCGGATGCGTCTTAAGTCCGGGGTAGAAGATTTTCTTCACCTTCGGGTGCGTGGAAAGAAACTCCGCGACAGCGCGGCCGTTCTCGTCATGTTGCTTCATGCGCAGGGGCAGCGTCTTGATGCCGCGCAGGACGAGGAAGCATTCAACGGGCGAAAGGATGCCGCCCATTGCTTTCTGGATCAGGTAAAAGCGCTCGCGGTGCTCCGCCTTGGTGCCGACCAGCACCCCGCCAAGTCCGTCCGAGTGGCCGTTGAGGAACTTGGTGGTCGAGTGCATGACGATGTCCGCGCCCGACGCGATGGGACTTTGCAGGGCGGGGGATAAGAAGGTGTTATCCACGCTGACCTCGGCACCGGCCTGGTGGGCGATTTTGGCCACGGCGGCAATGTCGGTCAACTGCATCAGCGGGTTGGTCGGCGTCTCGACGTGGACCAGTTTGGTGTTGGGCTTGAGTGCGGCGGAGAGCGCGTCCAGGCTGGTCAGGTCGACGTACTCGATCTCGATGCCGTAGTGGCAGATAACCTGGTCGAGCAGGCGCGCCGTGCCGCCGTAGACATTGTGCGAACAGATCAGGTGGTCGCCGGCGTGCAGCGGGGCCACAAGCGCCGAGATGGCCGCCATACCGCTGCCGAAGACGTGCGCGTTCAGTCCGCCTTCAAGCGCCGCCAGCGCCTCTTCCAGGCGGTCGCGCGTGGGATTGCCGGCCCGCGAGTAGTCCCATCCCTTGTCGGTGCCGATCCCGGTCAGTTCAAAGGTGGAAGAGAGATAAACGGGCACATTGACCGCCCCAGTCAGCGGGTCGGGATATTGGCCGGCGTGTACAGCGAGCGTCGAATACTTGTGTTCAGGCATGATCGGTGACGGATGCTCCTGAACTCTAGCTTATCGCGCCCGCTTGCCGAGCGACGCGCCAGCCGATGCCTTCGCATATGGCCACCTCTCCCAATTTGTGCGATCCTTGATAGGAATGAGTTGAAACCGTGCCCCTCGAAGTACGTCCAGAGACCGAATGCATCGTGCGCCGGGAGATCGCGAGCGGTCGTTTTGGCTCCGCCGGCGAAATCATTCAAAGGGGAATTGACGGCAACAAAAAGGAAGCTGATTCCGGAGTGTGGGCGCGTCACCGCGAGTCCATCGAATGGACGCTCAACTTTGCCAAAAATCGCGGTTTGCCTCTCGAAGGGATCACGATCAAGGAACTGATTGAGGAAGGGCGCAGAATGTGGCTCCCTGGGCAAACCGGCTAGCGGATCGCAGCTAGAACGATCCTCGATCCAAACCCGCGCCAATGTTTAATTGAGGCGCAACGTGCCCTCGGCGATCACCTTCTGTACGACGTCCAGCGCGCCCTGGCGGGAGAAGTGGTCGTCGTCGGTCAGCAGCGGCACCTGATGCGCGGCGTCGGCATACTCCTGGCAAGCTCCGTTGTTGCAGACGGCCTGATAGAGCGAGACATACGGTACATGCCAGGTATTGGCCGCCAGATTTTGCATCTTGGCGTCCAGAGGCTGGGAGTAGGGCTCGCGATGTTTGGCCGACAGGTCCGGTCGATGCCAGGAAATGGAGTAGGCCAGCAGCCGGGGCAACGGCTCGTCGTATTCCGGCACATTGCCAAACAGCACTACCGGCACCTGATGGCTCTTGGCCCAGGCGATGGTTTCGGCAAGCCCGGCAAGCTCGTCCTCCCGCCAACGTCCTTCGAGGATCAGCGCCTGCACCGGATTCGAAGGCAGATAGCTTTCAAAGATGTACCGGAACAACTGCTTGCAATCGTCGGAACCGGGGGGATGCAGGTACGGCTTGCACGGCGTCGCTGTGGCCTGCAGGATGTTGGCATTGGGCAAAGACTGCGCCAGAGCGCTCCACAGCACGGCGGCATGGCTGTCGCCCATCAGCAGATAGGTTTTCGTCCTGGCGGGGTCGCGGTGCAGGCAGACGCTTGGGTTGTACTGGCGGTAACTGCTCTCCGGGTCAATGAAACAGACTGGAAAGCGCGTCAAATCGTGCTCCATATCCGTCCGCCCCAATGACGAGGCTACTTGCACCGCCTGAGGCGTGAACCGACCTGGAATGCCGCCGCCGACAAGGATCGCGCTGCCCGCCGCGACGAAGATCAGCATCACGGCTGCGGCCGGCAGGAACAGCCGTCGCCCGCTCAACTTCAAAGGTCCGCTGCGGAATGGCCGTTCCACAAAGCGCCAGGAAAGGAAGCCCAGCAGCAGCGAGGTGAAGAGCACAATGCCGTGTTCCATGGGACCGAAGACACGCAAATGCTGCACCACGATCACCGGCCAGTGCCATAGGTAAAGCGAGTAGGAGATGAGTCCGATGAAGACCACCGGCCGCCAGGCCAGCACCGAGCCCACCAGCGATTGGCCGGCCTCGCCCGCGCCGATAATCAGCGCCGAGCCCACGACCGGAACCAGCGCGCTCAAGCCAGGAAAGAGCGTGTGCTCGGTATAGAAGATGTCGGCGTAGGCGATCAGTCCAATGCCGGCCAGCGAAGCGGCGTTGCGCACCCAGAGATTGGTCAGGCGGGGAAACATCCCCAGCGAGAGGCCGGTGCCGATCAGCAGCTCCCAGGCGCGGGTGTACAGCATGTAGAACGCGGTGACCGTGTGGTAGTAGACGATCCAAGCGCTGGCGCCGAGCGAGACAAAAAACAGCACCACGACCGCAGTGCGCAGCCGCTGCGGGAAGAACTTGCGAACGATCACCAGGAAGATGGGAAAGACGATGTAAAACTGCTCTTCGACGCCCAAAGACCAGGTATGCAGCAGCGGGTTTGAGGTGGGCGAGTCGAAGTAGCCGGAGTGCAGCCAGAAATAGATATTTGAGACCGACATGGTCGCTGCGATCAGCGAATTGGCAAAGCCGGTCAGTTCATTGGGCAGCAGATAGATGCAGGCAAAGACGGTGAACGCCGTCAACATGCCAAACAGCGCAGGGAAGATACGCCGGATGCGCCGCTCGTAAAACGAGACAACCGAAAACCGCCCTTCGGCGACCTCGGAGAAGACGATGTAGCTGATCAGGTAGCCGGAGATGACGAAAAACACATCCACGCCAACAAAGCCGCCGGGCGTCTTGCTCGAACCCAGGTGGAAGAACAGCACGCTCAATACGGCGACCGCTCGCAAACCGTCGATGTCTGGCCGGTATTTCAGGCGGTGGTGAGGCAAGGCTGCTTCACTGCTGCTCATCGGTCTCCCAGAACGAAGATTGTTGACTCAGGCCTTTTATACCATGCGGTTGCGGGCGATTCAACGCCGCCGACTCCGGGGAACTCCAACGGACCGCTGCGAAACGGCTGCTCCCCGCAGGCTGGCTAAACGCCGCCTTCGAAGATTTTCTTGGAGAGATAGCGCTCGGCGGAATCGGGGATGATGAGCGCGATCCGCTTGCCGGGGCCGAACTTCGCACCCAGCTCGCGGGCTAACTGTGCGGCGGCGTGGACGATGGCTCCCGCGCTCGATCCGCCCAGCAGGCCTTCCTCGGCGGCGAGGCGCTTGACCATGGTGAAGGCTTCTTCGTCGGGGACGGCGACGATGCGGTCGCAGAATTCGCGGTGGAAGGTTTCCGGGATGAAGCTGACGCCGATGCCTTCGACCTTGTGCTTGCCGACCGGGCCGCCCTGCAGGATGGAGCCTTGAGTCTCGACGGCGATGTTGATAACTGCGGGGTTGCGCTCCTTGAGGAAGCGGGCGATGCCCGAGAAGGTGCCGCCCGAGCCGACGCCGGCAACGAAGCCGTCAATCTTGCCCTCCATCTGCTCCCAAATCTCGGCGGCGGTGGTGTCGTGGTGATACTCAGGATTGGCCTGATTCTGAAATTGCAGCGCGATGAAGGCACCGGGAATATTCGCACCGGCTTCACGGGCTCTGCGGATCGCGCCGCCCATCCCTTCCTCTTCCGGTGTGCGGACCACTTCCGCGCCGAAGCCGCGCATCAGGATGCATTTCTCTTCGGCGAAGCCTACAGGGACAAAGAGCAGCACCTTGTAACCGCGATTGACGCCGATCAGCGCCAGGCCCACGCCGGTATTGCCGGCTGTGGCTTCGACGATCGTCGAGCCGCGTTGCAAGAGGCCGCGCGCTTCCGCGTCCAGGATCATGCCCAGGGCGGCTCGGTCCTTGATGCTGCCGCCGGGGTTGAGGAATTCAAGCTTGGCGTAAAGGCCTGCGGCTGGCGCGGGGGCAATGCGGCCCAGGCGTAGCATGGGCGTGGAGCCGACAAGCTGGGTGATGTCGTCGGCGATGCGCAGGGCGGAGTGCGTGGCGGTGGTCATGCGGACTCCAGTTTATCTCAGATGGAGTGTCGCGGGTTGGCTTACCCGCGGCTGAAGCCGTTTTCTGCGGTAGGTTGGTTCAGTGGCCTGAAGACTACTGCTCCCTCCGGTGAGATAGTTGTAAGTCGAATAAGTGACGCGGCAGAAATACGACCGCGGAGTGCGGAAAATAAATTCAAATATTTTCGACTTATCCCTTGCTTTTTCCGTTCGACTTATAGCATGATTGCTTGCGTAGGAGAAACGCCCGATGAATACACAAACGCACAATTCGAAAATTTCAGTGCGTAGGCCAGGAAAGACGCTCGTCGTCCCGACTGGTCGCCGGGTGTGGTCCTACAATTTCCAGTAACCCTGCTGGTGTCTGCCTCCTACGCAAAGCGCATACACATCGATCTCCCGGCTGTCTTTGAGGTTTTGTATCTGCTGGCCTCGGTTTTTCTCTGCTTTCGGCTGATTTCCAGCCGATTCGGGAAAACCGAGGTGGCCGATCCAGGTCTTTCAGAAAAGGCTCAGCACCCGAGTGGCGAAGAGGACAGTTACTTCGACTGTAAATCGCCAATACTGTCTTCGTTGATTCCCTCGGGTAAGACTTAGCAGGCGCACGCCTGAATTTCGCCCCGCGATAAGTAAGTCGCAGGGCTAAGGCGGAGCTTCGTCTCTAAGTTGGCTTGAGTGAGATGTCGCCGGTGGCGAAAGAAGAGAGTTACTTCCTCCAAATGAACGAGCAGGGCGGAAACCCTGCCGGAATGCGTCACTTGCGGGGCGAGGGCGTAGCCCTGATGGACTGGGCGCCGCAAGCAGAGGTTCCGGACTCTTTTCGACCATTCCCCGGCGACGGGACAGCCGTGTGTACGCGCAAACGGAATAGGCAGACGCCAAGACATCATGGCCGGTGGCGCAGGTGACGGATACTTCGCATAAACCGCGTGGCGGGGGTTCGAATCCCTCTCGGAGTGAAAGCTCCGGTAGCTCAGTGGATAGAGCAGCGGTATAAGACGCCGTGACCGACTTTTTCCCCGGCCTGACTTTCTCGAGGGTTTTCATGTTGCGCCATGGGCGCAACCGACATAAGCCACCTGGCCGGTGGCGTAGGCAACGGATACTTCCCCTGGGCGGAGGTGACGCAGGTTCGATTCCTGCCTCGGGTGCAAGCTCGGGTCGTCTAGTGGTCAGGACACCGAAACGTTCCGTAGCCGCGTGTTCCCCGGCCAGAAATCCTTCCGGACCGATCTTCCAATGCAGTGCAGTGGATGCGGTCCGGATAGCGAGAGATCGACATGGGCAAGTTGCATGTGAAAAACGGCACACCGGTGGGCAACGAACACCTGTG
>Ga0116231_10012028_pt1 | contig 12959 bp, 9 predicted proteins | sample S1TSphgellanicum_2_FD_89695 | JGI IMG/M metagenome (GOLD analysis project Ga0116231, IMG submission 89695) | Host-associated microbial communities from peat moss isolated from Minnesota, USA - S1T2_Fd - Sphagnum magellanicum MG | ecosystem: Host-associated > Plants > Peat moss > Unclassified... | reverse complement strand
TTATATTTTTAGATTGTTCAAAAATAAAATTTTTTTTACCCCAAAAAAATAAAATCATTTTTCCCATTTTTTTAAAAAAAAAAAAAAAAAAATATCTTTTTTTCAAAACCAACAAAAAAAAAAAAAAAAAAAAAAAATTTGTAGCCAAGTTGCAAAATTTCACCAAAAACAAAAACACAATTCGTCCCCTCATACATAGCTATAATTGAGAGTTTTCAATAACGAACCTAATTGGGTTTGGGTGTCTTATTTAGGCACGGTTTCAGGCTCTTTCCTAAATGGATGATGGGACACCAAAACCTAAAGAACAAAGTTACTAGTTAGGTATGACTATGTACCAAGGGTCATTACATTCCTACGCAGAACGGGCCTGGACCCATTCCATGGTTCATGTAATCTAGTATTGAAAGAAATGGATCTAGACTCAAACAGACCCAACTTTTGAATATCTCAAATTTCTAGAATTTGGTTGACAAAATGTTTTTAAGCCGGCTGCATAAGTGTGAGTCTCCACAAATGTGTGGGTAGTAGTACAATGACAGTGAGTAATGTACATACCCATTGGCTATTGCAAGTTCATAAGCTGAGTTTCCAGATGGGAGAGTGCATGGAATGCACTTCCTGTTTGTGAACTATTGGAAGGAATGCACTTCTTGTTTGTGAACTATTGGAAGGAATGCACTTCTTGTTTGTGAACTATTTGGAAGGAATGTACTTCTAACTTGTTGTTTGGGAATTAATGAACACGGAACCTGAGTGACAGGAACAACAGACAGTAATTGATGTACATAATGGAACGTTGTGAGAATCTGGAAGACATGAGGTCACAACTTAGAAGCAATAATAACCCACACAACAACCTTCATTTTGATTAACAAAACTACTACTTGCACCTTCTAGAGACTGCTTTGTTACCAGAAATTGCTGATGCACAAAAAAAGCCTCAGCTGTTGCTTGTAACCAACAAACAGCCTCTCCACGGTTATCTGGTCCTTAGCATGTTTATGGGACCTAATAAATTTAGGTCTCCACATTAATATTAGGGTTTTCGTTTTTTCGATTTTGTGAGGTAACTGGACTAGTAGTGATGGATTATCCACAAGAGGAATGAGACAAATTGGGCTTGGAGTTTTCTTTGAGTTTATCTCCCCTTTCTTTAGTTGCCCCTTTCTTTAGTTGATATGCGTCAATTTTGCTAAAAAAACTGGTTAATGTCACTTTTATAACTTAAAGTTAGTTTCATGTTGAGATTTGAGAAACCGAGAATTATTCATTTGTTTTTCAGATGAGAGAAATCCCCAAATACTAAATCTCTTCTACTCTGAATGAAATCAAAGGGGGAGGGGTTGAATGGGAGTTTCACAATTCCATAGTCTTGGACCAACGAAACCCTAAACCCATTGTGACCACACAAAAAGAAATAACAAAGAGCAACTTTAAGGAGGCACCCCCCACAACTAATTAATAGAACTAACAACAGGAACCCAAGCTCTTGGAAAGGGGTATATTGTAGTCCATGGGCAGCTTCAGCACATGTGTGTCGAATAATTAATTAAGTTTGAAGATTTCATTTTGAAAATAAAATATTTTCGAATGTTGTAAGAAAGTTCTTCATTTTCCTTCACCCAAAAAAAAAAATTCCTTGAAAAAAAATAGCTTTTGAAAATTATACCATTTCTAATAAAAAATTCTATAATATGTGCCAAAGCCATCAAAGTACCTATCAGGTACCCTATTAGCCCAGGCCAAAAATGGTGACAAATGGAACAAGGCCTCAACAACTGAACACTCAATAATAGCACACTACCCTTAGCCTAGGGTCAGTTTCCACATTGACAAAACAGATAATTATTTATTTTCAAAAATTAAATTCTTTTTAAATTAATTTAATTATATATTTTTCCATCGTCTAGTATAATAATTGTGATATGAGTAGTGAAATTACTCAGAGTGTAGCCTATGACAATTGTGATGATTTTTCAACATGTCAACTCCATATTTTCACAAAATTTCATTTCACTATTCTGAGGATTATTTAATGACAAAACTGACCTTAGGGCAAGGTAGTCAGGGAGAGGAGAGTGGGAACACTTGGGTCTGGAGTTGTGGGCACTGCAAACCAGTAAGTTAAGGAGTTCAATGATGAAAGGAAGAGGAAAACCAAACCAAGTTGTTATTAGTGGTACCCAAACTCACATTAGTTAGACATAATGCACAAACAACTGCTCTTTGGATGCACCACTTCTTCTAATGATTTCAAACACAAATAATTCCTCTAGGCTAGTAGTGGCTCTTAAGTGTTGTGTAGCCAAAATGAATTGTCTCTCCAACCCATTTGAAATCATGAACACAAAACTGTTTCAAGTTATACAGTTAAAGTGATGATTTCCCGAGGCTTTTGAGATCTTGTTTAAGATCTCAAGAACCCATTTAGGATCTCAACTACAGAGCAACATGGATGCATGCACAAGATGTGGGTCGGTTTTCGTAGACGCCATACGCCTCCTCTACCTCCACCTCCTCACTAATTTTTTGAAAAATAAACACCCCGCAAAGTAGGGCATCAGTTTGGAGAAGACTTGGGGTTTTGTGTGCTTAGGGTTTGATGATCAAGACCCTTGAAGGTTGTAGGAGCCTCTGATGAACACTGTCTCTGTCTGGAGTACGAGTACATTTGTTGGATGATATGCGAATCATGAAAGTTGAAAAGGTATAAAAATGGATGAAAATGAAATTACTGAGGCAATATAAAACTTAATTGATTGTATTTTCATCCATTGTTCAACATCCTCTACTTTCTCAACTACCTAGCTCCATTTTAAATTGTTGTTCAAATTTCAAAAGATTATACAGCAGTTTACACTAATTAGCATCCCATGGGGCACATTGACTTCTAATGTCATTGAGCTTTGCATTGCATTTAATTTGTTGCACCTTTTTTTATTTCTTGTCTAATTGCACTTGTACTTGCACACTTTGAAGTGACCACAATTTGAAAAATCTTCTTAGTTCCCCTCAATCACCAAGCCTTTGTTTTCAAAATTGTGATGTTGCACAATTTGCAATCATCCATAGGGTAGACCAATTGGTGACCGAACACTTAAATGCTCAGGGCAGGTTGGATCCAAGGGAAGGGCTCTGTTGTTTCTGGTGTCCAAACAAAACTTGAACCTCTTCTCTTGGCACATCTGACACCCTAACAATCGTTGATAACAAATTAGAAATGAGAAAGTAAGAGGTCAAGAACTCAAAAAAACAAATCACTAAACATTACAAAGGCCGGTTCCCAAACACCCAAAAAATTCTTTGTATGTTGTTATTAGAGTTTTAAAATGATTTGTAGAAATTTAAGTGGCACTCCTATAGCACTTTAAAATCGTTTTAAATGAATAAGAATTAAGAAAGTTATGAGACTTGAAAACAGGACAAGTCCAAAGAGAGAGAAAAAAAAAACAAAAAAAAACATTTTGTAAGTTGAAAAGCTTAGTTTTCTTCTTGTTATTTTTTCATTATTTTTTTTCCTTTGCACTTCAAAGATGATTTCTAGAGCTTGACGTAGTGCTCCCATAACATTTCAAGTAACTCAAAATGAAGCACATATGACAAAGATATAAATAAATGTTCAGTCATAAGTAGGCAATTGGTGATGGGCTGGTCCATCCTATTTAACCAAATTTGACTTGAAACAAAATATGAAGGTAGAAACATTTATGGACCTTTCTATCTTTTGGCTACCTAATGAAATCTAATTTAAAATCTTGGTTATCCAAACAAAAAATTTTAAATTTGGTAATTACAAACCCAAAAAAATAATGATTTGTTGTTAGTTTGGAAAAATAATAATAAAGTTGTAAAATTTTACCACAAAAAAAATGTTGTCAATCACATCCTTGAATTGCCCATAATTAATGAATCTAAACTTGTTCACCTGAATTTCCATGTGCTTGAAATAGCACCAAAAATTTTGGTATGTTAAGCATAAGCAATGGGCACAATGTTGCCATGTTTTATCTAATTATGGAAACGTCATACATAGGTGAATGTATGGCTTAAGATTGGATGGGGACATCAAATATCATGATCAATCAACACATAGTAAAAATATTGTGAAATCATGCACAATGCAACGAATCAACTCCACATTTGTTAAGTTCAAAACAAACATTCCATGTGTTTAAAGCATGTGGCAAATTATTTGTCATGATTTTTTTAATATCATATGCATGGTTAATTTCATGGAATCCTAATATGGCATTTTAGTAAGGAATTTTTTCATTTATTTTAAAATGTCATCATTATTCAAATGAGAATTGTGATGTCGCCCATGCAAGAGGATGAAATGTTTTTTAAAAAGAACCATTTGATGCAATTAAAAATTCAAAAGTATAAGGATGAATATTGTTTTTAAATGGGGAAGATCAAGTTTCTCATCATTTTGTAGCACCAAGGTCATGCGACAAAGGTCCATGACTTCATAGGCAAGGCCAAAACAAAGAGTAGGTATGGAATAACATTTTTGTTGTCCACTATGTGCTTTGGTTATTGATCATTATGACTAAAACTAACTTGAAGAGATAGAAAGGTGATGGCAATTGTGATTGAAATAATGGAAACGTTGTCTTAGAAGACACACGGTAGTGATTGTGATTATCAAAGAACAATGAAGGTTCAATGGCATGAAATAGTGATAGATGGGAACACTCTTTGATTTCATATGTGTTTGAATTTATAAATAATGGTATTATTCAAAAATAAACTTGTCAATCTTTGCAATTGAATGTCTACAATTTTGAAGAAATATGATTGTGAAATAATTTTTAACATTGATAAAGGATAATACTATACATTACAAAAAATATATGGATTTTCTCACACAAAATGTTGTGACTCATGACATGTGTGAAGTAAACCTTGTGGTTTGACCTATTACAATCATAATATCTGGTGTTTATTGTGGTATATATTACATTAAAATGACAATTTGACATTAAATAATGGCACCAATTGTAGCTTGTTTACATGAGTACTAACTAATATTTGGTTTTCAATCATAACCTTTTTCTCTTTTTTAAAAATATGTTTGAAGCAATATTTGTGTTTATTTTAATCATTTAAAACTTGTGTTGGTATCATATATTTAACTTTTCATTACATGTGTTTTTTTTGAACAATTTTTTTAATTTTGGTTGCTTATAAGTTTTTTATGGGTGTTCTTTAACCTTTTTGGTTTTATGATTCTAATCATTCTTGTCAAATTTGTAACCACTGGTGATTTGTTCATGACTATTACTCATATCAACTTTTCACTCATTTTTATTATTTTTTTAACCTTTCAATATGCATTTATACCAATCAAATTCATTTTGATTTTTGGTTTACTTTTACATTTAAAAATTGGTCTCACATTAAAATCAAATTTTTATTGATTTTTGCCTTTTATTTCATTTATTTACATTTTTCTTGCATGTTAATTATTTGGTTGCATATATTTATTTCTAAGTTGTTCATTAATTTTTTTTCTTCTTTTGGTAACATGTACCGAGTCTTTGGTAACACAAACAAAATCAAATTTTTATTTTCTTTTGGTTAATTGCATCTAGGTCTTGTCTACACATTTAAGTGGGTTTCAATTGAATTTTATCTTTCGTCACTTATATTATATTTGCTCACATGTTAAAATATGTTTTGATTTATTAATTGCTTTATTCCATTCATATCAAATTTGGTTTTAACATTTTTCAAAATGCATAAAAAATTTGTTTGTTTTCCCATAGTTATTTTTTAAATATTTTTAATAATTTTAGTATCATGTATAAATTTCAATCTCATATTTATTAAGGTGTAAGGATTTTAGTTGTGCAATACAAATCAAACATGCCCTATACCTTAGGAAGGATGGGCACTTTTCGAAAGGTGGTGACATTCAAGACTTTCAATTGCACATTTGATTGGGATCCATGGTATTTAATGATTTTGACAACTTGACAAGAATGTAGGCATAAAGTTGGATTGCACATTTACAATGTTTAATTAACATGACATGAAGTTGGTGAAAAATTATATTGATTGTGTTTGTACATCTAAAAGTTATGCCCCAAATGGAAATGTTATTTGCTATGTGCCATTTTTGGTGTACCATCACCATTTGTATAATAACAAGATAAGTTATTTTATTGCAAAATTTAAAGCTAATAACCACTATATTCTATGTAAACAAATGATTGAACATATAAGCTACAATGGTGGTTTTCTTTTGCTTCAAACCATGGCATCACTAAAATACTTAACACAAGTAAAGCTCACCCAAAAACCTCATTTTTTTAATAGAACTACAAAGATTATGAAAGAAATCACAAAATTACATGATTACATGTGGGAACTTGTTGGTGTTTGTTGTAGAGTCATTTGAGTTTTCATACCATGTAAAATTGAATGTTGAGATTAAGGACCTTCATTATAATTTAAAATTTGTGAATGCCACAAAGACAAAATAATTTAATCAAGTAGGGAAACTTTCTAGCATTATTCATGTACATGAATACCATTATAAACTCAATGTTTGATTTTAGTACCAAGTACATGAAAAATTTGAGATTAAGGGTCTTTCATTACAATCTAAAATATGCAAATGCCACAAACATAAAATAATTTTATCATAGGGTAATTTTGTAACATCATTCAAAAGCTCAAATCCTTTGAAAATATATTTGTAAACATTGTTGCCAAACATTTTATATACTAGATGATTGAATATAACTAAGATTTGACAAATATAACCCAATTAAACTTTATTATCCATATGAATATTAGATCTAGGCAACCAAGCACTTTTAACCTAAAATAACCAATCAATTGTAAATTGAACATTTTTTAATACAATAAACATGTGCCCTATCCAACTTAATGAAACACATTTTATTTGCACATGGAATCACTTTTTTTTTTAAAGAACTAGAAGTGTCCATGTTGTGCATTGGCTTATAAAACAAAACAAAACTTCACTTAATGAAGTTTTTAAAATAGTTTATGTAATGTGTGTTTTAATGAAGGCTAACCCCCATTATCTTTTAATGAAAAAATTTGAATGTGAATTGCATTAACCTTTCAAGTTATTTTGATTTATTTTGTCCATGCAATAATTTTCATGGGCCACCCCCCTTTCACCTTTTCAAATGATAAAACTTCAATAAAAAAGCCAATGGTGATCAATTATTTTTTATTTAACACCAAAAGCAAATTATTTTCTAAACATGAAAATAAGATTATTCATAGTTCTTATATTTTAATCATAGAGTGACAATTAGTTCACAACTATGAGGAATGTTTAATAGACATACAGTTCATCTAATCACAACCAAACCAACAAAAAGGATATCAATTACATTGAAAATTATATTAAGTTGTGCAATGTACACATTTTCCTTATTCATGCAAATTTTGTAAATTTTTATTTCATGGTTTTGAAATGATGTACTAATGCATGCTTTTCTTGGAATCATCTTTATTTAGTTTTATTACTTTAAAGTTTATCAAGTCTTTCAATAAACATAAAAAATTAATGTAACTTTATAGTACTTAATAAAATGATATGAAAGTTTTTTAGGGTGTATAGGCATTAACTTGAAGTTTTAAAAAACACTCAATCATTGTACTTTTGCATCTTTTTTTTGAAATATTGAAATTATTATTTTTTGCATGTGGTTTTCAATGTGAAAAGCAATTATAGCCATGTTTCCAAATCTTGTTGTTAATGTATATTAGGGAATTTAAAATAACTTTATATTGTGAAATGACAAATAGTTTTATTGTATCCATAAATATAAGGATGTCATTGATTAATGTTTAATTAGATCATAATAATTTAAGCATGCAAAAATTCTTTTTTTGGCATGGGATATGGCCCTAGATACAAGGAAAACATTCAAATATAAATATATGTACATATATAATTTATGTATATTATGAATTAGACATGTTGAAAATTTAGGTCAAAGTAAAAAAAAAAAGAAAAAGGTTTGGAGGATGACAAAAAAATATGAAAAGGTTGAGAAATGATCATACAAAGGACTAGATAAAAGTTAGTTCTACATTTCAAATTTGGGCCTAAGAAATAATTTGGACATGTCATGTCATTTGTTTGTTAAAAATGGATATGATGGAAAGGACTAAAATCTTTAAATCAAGTAATGATCCTGATTTATTTTATTCAAAACTATGATTGCACTTGCAGAACCACACTTTTAATTTTGACCATGTTAAAAGTAATGGTGATCTTTTAAGGGAATGGGCATGTAAACTAAGATGGTCCAAACCTATGATGAAATTATTGTAGTGTCTTGGTGCTTTAATGGATGCTTGTTAAATAATTAATTTTGAAATTTTCATTTCGACCAAAAGTTTTTTGCCAAAGATTCAATACTTCTTTCATAAATTTTTTTTTTAGATTTTAATTTTTTTTGAAAATAATATAATTAGTGTCAAAGCTACCAAGGTCGTAAGGTAAATGCAATAAAGTTTTGCTAATGCATACATTTCCAAAAGGTGAAAGTTTCATATTGTGGGTTAAGATGCTCTTAAGGCTTGGTCAAATTATGTACAACAAACCCAAAGAAAATCTCATCACATATGTTTAAAGACTTTGTGTTATGGGGATTAATCAACATGAAGTCCACATAAACACTTTCCCCTTATGAAAGCTTTCACAATTAAAACACTAGATTAAATTTTCATTTCAAACAAGTCCCAATGAAAAAGTATGCAAATAAATATAAAATATTGAAGAATGACCCTAATCTCAAAAATTCAAAAGAAATTACAATGTTTCAAAAATGGACATGAATTCATATTTCCAATGTCCTTGCAACATAAATTAACTTATAACATAATTTTTTGGACAAGATTTTTGGCCCACGTTGGGAAAATACATAATATTTTTGGCATGAATCAAGACATCATGATGAGCACAACGATTGAGACTGAAGTAATAGCCAAAAGCTAATAAGGTTAGTCAACAATTTTAAAGTTTAAATTTAATAGGAACTTCTTCTAGTTAGAAGGGAAATGGTTTTGATTAAGGTACCCTTCACTAGTGAATATGGAAAATTAGTGTCCAAAAAAACTTGACCATGCACCTTTATTTACAATATGAGTAAGGGAGGAAAACATGGAGCATCATCATCAACATGACAAGCACAACAATTTCAAATTGGCAATGTAACCTATGGAGGCTTTTTTTTCATGGTGTTTTGATTGGCAATAAGTACATGTAGAACTTTTTGAGAAGAATCATGCCATTGATTATTGTGGCAAATGTAACATGTGGACCATCACAAACACAAGTTACCATCGGAAGTTTCATGAACATGATAATTTGGACGCTTTGTTAGAAAGAATGGAGCCATGCTCAAGGTTGGAATACACAATTTAAGGAGTGAAGGGTGCCCAAGTATAGTCCTTTTCCAAACACTACATGTGACACATGGCATCATGTGACGTTGATCTATAATTTTAAAATTTGTATTTCTCATATAACCTATTATAATCATTCTTTTATTACATTTTAATCCTACATCATGTATATTATGCATTAATTTTTTTGTCACATAAAAATGAATGACTTTAAACCACATCCTCAAAATTCATAATTTTCAAGGCCAAAAGCACATTTGAACCAAATGCATTCAAATGTGTTATAAAAATGAATTTCACCCATTTCAATTCCTTTTTTTCTTTTAATCATCAATATTAAAATCCTCTCCAATTTTGAGAAGGAATGGTGCATATTTGATAAGGAAAATTATGTTTGAAAAAATTATACTACCCACTTCAAAAGTTTGAATGCTTTAAACATGCAAAGGAACTTTTGATTTGCATCAAATTTTGAACATTGAAACTTTGGAAATAATGAAGCTTATTCCAAAAATAAATATTGACAATCCAAATAATTGTGTTCCCCTTATGATTTTTCAAAGATATGAAATATATTTTAAAATAATGTCCACCCATTTAGGTGATTGTTTTGATTATGTTTTCATCCAAATTTGGATTTTCAAAGTTTCAACAATTTGGACAATGAATTCCTCAACAATCTGCAATTTAAATATAGATAGTCAAATTTAACCATTACTTTAGTTTCATATGACTAGCTTGTGCATGCATCATTAAGTGATTTGTATTTTTATGTCTTTTAACCTTCCATCTATACCTTTTATATAAACCAAGACCTAACAATTTCGGTTATCAAATATGTTTTCATTGTTTAGTGGAACTTATTCATGTGTATACATACATTAATAAACAAAATTTGAATTCATTTGAAAGATCAATTTTATTTTAGGACTCATGGATTGGATGAATGCATGTTGAGGTAATTCTAAACTAGCTTGGAAAGAGAGGATGGGTGAATTTTCTTAGTTGATTTTCATTTTAGTTTATTTCATGTATTTAATCAATTGACTTTTTCTTATAATGTTGAAGATCAATGATTCAATTATTAACTAGACTCTTTTGTTTTTACTCCACTGTACTTGTCCATAGCGAATTCGCAAACTGTATTAGTTAGTCTTATCAAACTTCTTCATTGTCAATTTCCTTTCAATTTGATTAGTCATTCTCTTTTCATAAATAAATGTTACAATTTTTTTCACATTAGTCAATCACAACTTCATCTTCCCATGGGGTTGAATGTGCAATATATTGTCAATGTGGAAGATGGTTCTTCATCAAAATCTTGAACACCAATGCATTCTATGCACATGTAAGCCTTTCATATTAACACTAGTTTGATGCTAAATGGTTAAACCTTGTTATTATCATGGTGGGTTTCCCTTCCTATACAAAAAATTGCTTATTATGAATGTTAATCCTAAACATGATGTAATTATATTTAATAATGACACAAAATTGAATGATTTCTTGGTGTTGGATGAGGAAAAATCATCAAATTGGAGTTGCAAAGTGTTACAATGTGAATTCTGTTGACATCAAATCATTTCAAAATTGCAAGGTTTTATTCAACAAATCTTTGTGGGTGGGTGTTTGTTCTAGTCATGTGGTGGCATTATTCTTCTTGAAGTTTTAGTTGTTGGACATTGATTTTTACAACATCTTCACAATTGAAATGGATGCAAATCAATCTACACAACACTATAGGTAAAACGAAATTGAAATTGAGGGGAATTTGTTGTTTTGAAGGAATGTGTTGCATTTAATGGTGATAGAATAAACTTAATGCCAAAAATTCACAAAATGTGTGAAGATAATGGATGATTAATCCACCCCTTTCATTAAAGCCTAATAATAAGTACATATTATTTTTTAGTTTGAAGCCCACCAAGTTGTGCCATTATTAATGTTTTAAAATATTCATCCTTTCATGGATGAAATTTTACACTATTTGACAATTTTCTCTTTTTGGCACATATAAAGTCAAACTAATTGATTTTTATTTTTAAAAATCAACTTAAAATAACAAAATTTTCTCACCTAATCCAATTATGAATCCAAAATTCCATAAATCAAACAACCCAATGCATATGGCATATAAAGTTTCTCCTTTCTTTTTATTGTCTACATATTTACTCAATCTTTTCCCTCTATAACATGACTAGTTTTATTATCATCACTAATGTGGTTTATGTTTTTAAACCTATATTATATTATTGAATGAATTTTGAAAGGGAAAATGGGGCATGATCTTTTTTATTTAAGTATGAAATTGATTTTTTTTCAAAAAATCAATATCTCCTGCAACTTAGTCTATAAATTACGAAACCACCTCCATGTAAACCTAATAATCAAAGAGGTTTCTAATAGTAACAAGAATGTGTCTTTGATTTCCTTATAAATATTAATTTTGTTATGATTGAATTATGAATGATAATACTATTCAAAATTCAATAACTAGATTGCATTGTAAATTCAAATTCATGGTAAACATTATGAAATCACCTTTGTGTACCACAAGGTCATTAAAAAACAATTTGCAATGTTCTCTAGATTTATCCAAAGTCTTTGGCTTCAAACCATTCACCACATAGTCACATAATATTTGTCATTATTTATGTATGTATGTCTATTCCATTTGCTAAAATAACTACCTCTTCCAAGCCTAGCTACTTCAATCTTCTCCCCTACTTACCTACATGAAAAGACAAAACTTTTACAACTATTTTCAAATACCCTTTTACAATCTTCACCTCCTTAAATATCATTATCTTTAATTCTTTTTCACATACCCTTTGAAAATTTCCCTTTCAAAGTGAGTTTTAAAATTTAAATTTAAAGATTCATTCCATTATAATTTACCTTCAAACTTTGTTTTTTCAAAAAAATTGATTAAAAATTAATTCGTATTTTTCATATATTTATACATTAAAAAAATCATAATGTATTCACCTTTATGGAACTATCTTTCATGTAAAATGAATCTAAATATTACATTACATTGTTTACCATTGTAGGTGTTTAAGAATAATAATTTATTTAATTTATTCCTTTATTTTTTTACAATGTATAAACTGTAGGTATAAATAATGAAAATAAAAGCTAATACAAGTGGAATAATAATATTTGGATGTCTTAAAGAAAATACGATAAGAGAATTTTGGAATTGACATTATATAACTTTGGATTGATCTAAACATTTTTTGCTTGGCCATGGCATTCTAGTTGTAACCAAATTAATGATCATCCCCAAAAACAAAACAAAAAAAACATAATTTGGTTATAAACTAGATGCTAGAATAGAAAATTTTAAGAATTTATACTTTGGCTACCTATTGAAACATATTGTAGAAAATTAAAAAATAAAAGTTTTTTTTTTAAATTGGAAAATTAGGGTGCCGTTTTTTCACAACAATCCTTTGTATTTATCAAAATCATTTTTTTCAGATAAAAAAAGTGAAACCACCCCCCCAACCCCCCCCCCCCCCCCCCCCCCCCAACCCCCACCACCCCCA
>Ga0116231_10012027_pt1 | contig 12964 bp, 13 predicted proteins | sample S1TSphgellanicum_2_FD_89695 | JGI IMG/M metagenome (GOLD analysis project Ga0116231, IMG submission 89695) | Host-associated microbial communities from peat moss isolated from Minnesota, USA - S1T2_Fd - Sphagnum magellanicum MG | ecosystem: Host-associated > Plants > Peat moss > Unclassified... | reverse complement strand
GGTGCAATTGTTAAAAGGAAAAAAAGTTTTTTCAATTTGTTTTAATTTTTCCCTTATTTAACCATGCCCCCCCCCCCCCCATCATAGAATAATGCAAAAATTATTTGTGTTGCTAAATGTTCTTGATAATCCCAAAAAACATTGGTTTGATGGGGCTAATCAAGAGATGGCAAATTTTATATGTGTACAAGTGTTGAAAAAAACTCAGGGTGGGGGCTAAAGAAAAAATTTCTTTTTGAAATACAAATGCAGTTATTACTATTGATAACCAATCATAGATCTTAATCCTTGTGTATGTGATATAAACATGGAAAAGAACATTTGTCCTCCTCACATCATAATGTGTTGTTGGGGGTGGAAATGCAAATAATCTCACCTTTGTGATTACTAAATCCTTTATGTAGTCATATGGAGGTTTGAGTAACCAAGAGATAACTCAAAGGTTCATTTGCTTTCATGTAGATGGAGCCTTGTTTTCCAAGGTTGTTGTACTGAAATGACAACACAATTAAAGGATATTTAATTTGCCCATGGTGGCAAAGTTGGAAGAATTGTAGTGGAAGGATCTTCACCATCCATGGTTGTTGCACCTCCATTGGTGCAATTACCAATTGTCAAACATAGTCATAAGAAAAAAAAAAACGGATGATGAGATAAGTGTTGGAGGGAGATGGACTGATATTGCTAATTACTTGACTTATATATTGCAATTATTTGAAAAAAACCGTGAACAAATTTGTGGAAAATTTTATTAACATTGAGAGACACAAATTAGAATCTGGGGAAAGAATGATAGCACTTTACTAATAAAATCCAATGATAAATTGGCTATCACGCAAATGGAATTTGAGCTTGAAAGTCAATTTAACTTGAGTTAGAATCTCATGCACAAGCTTAAGCAATTCAATTGGCAATTGCCAAAATGCTTGGAGATATTTTACATGCTTTTAAGTGATTAAAATATTTGTAAGTGTGTAATTTTATATAAAAAGGCAATACATTAATAATAAAAAGTTTCCTTCATTTGGTCATCTAACAACAAAGTTGAATATTTTTTCAGTTTTTTGAAATTACATTAGTTGATAGAACTACTTATGCACTTGTGGTCCAAGTTTCAGACCAATTGAATAGAATCTCAGATTTGATGCACTTATATATCCAAACTAGGTTTTTAGCAAAAGTGCATTCTTTTCTGTCTAAAAGAAGAGTTAAATAACTTTTTTGTTTTTTATTCTGATTTTTTTCAGTTTTACAAATTGCATTTGTTAGTAGAACTCCTTATGCACTTGTGGTCCAAATTTCAAAACAATTGAATAAAATCTCAAATATGACACACCTATATAGATCCAAAGTGGGTTTTTTGCAAGATTTTTTGCATTTTTCATCTACGAACGGAGTTGAATAACTTTTTTGCTTTTGATTTTTGTTTTCAGTTTTGCAAATTATATGAACTAGCAGCCCTCGTGATGGACTTGTGGTCCAAAGTTCAGACTAATATGATAAAAATTCAAATTTAATGCACTTATATTTCCAAAGTGATCGTGAAGGACATCAAATGGGGTTAAGGTTGACATTCATCCAATTTGTGAAAAGTGCAACACACGTTGTTTCTTTGTGTTGCAAGGTTGCTCAACCTTCATGAACAAGAAACATTTGCCCCCTTGCACCACAATTAGGATCTACTTGAAAACCTGTTGGGGCCGAAATATTCCCAACAATTGGCAACAATTATGAAAGATATAATAAGCCACCATAATTTCAGGGGTTCAATCAACATGTGCATTGATGCGATGTAAGATCTTCCACTTATTTAAACAAAACTCCAAAAACATTTCCAATGCTAATTCTAGCAACATTCATTTGTCAATCGAAGATGATTTTATCCAAATCTCCATCAATTGGTTTGAAATTATACAAAAGGTAATCCCAACTTGCATAACCCACATTTCCAAATAAATAAGGTTTTATCCCCAAACCTTCAATCACCACAACTAGTTCTTTTGAAATTGATCATCTCCGAAGCCGTTGATAATATATGACACCTTACACTGGGGCCCATCTATTTTATGCCAAGAACTAAACAATATACATTCCAAAACAACTTGTCCATGTCACAAATTGCTTGCAAAAGAATCGAATTGCAATTTTTTCATCTACAATAATAATCTACACCCGCTATAATAACCCATTTATCCATTTTTTTAAAAAGTGGAATATGTGACCCATCAATAATGCCACAAACATTGGGTGGGCCATGTGCATGAAAAAATCTATCAATAATTGCAAGTAAGTGCAAACTAGGAAGTATAAAAATATGTTGACTAAACAATTTTTTAAAAAAAATTAAAACATGAAGAACAATATCAACATACTTAAGCATTGTAAAAACTCTAACATTGAATCTATTAGCAATATTGTTTGAACTAACCCCATGTGCAAATTGATAGAACACCAACCCAATAGTTTTTCTAAGCTTTAATGGTGTTTTAACAAACATAATAGCCTTAGATTTGACAAAAGATTCTAATTTTCTAACCAAATACATAAATGTTCCATAAGTCATACAATATACGAATAAATATTTTATCTCCCTCATTTCCAAATTTGTGTGGCCAAACAACTCCTTTTTATCAAGTCTCAATGTGTAAATTATTTAGGCTCTTTCCTTCAAATCCTATGTAACCTAGTCTCTTAACAAGCAAGAAGAGAAAAAATAATTGACAGTAAACAGAAAATGATTGATACTTTAAATTCTAAAAATAAATTCCTCGCTTGAATCACTCTCTTCCTCCTGCGACAATTAACTTTCAAAATCTGAACATGATCAAAAAGAAAAAATGTCAATAATACAATACCAATAATCATTAAATTTATTAGAAATACCAACTTTAAATGCAATGCAATCGAAGGCCAAGGTTCTCAAAATCGAGAAGGAGAAGCGCTAGTTGCTGATGGTTCTCCTCTTCCCAAGACATTCATTGCTTCTTGGGCCAAAAAGATATTGTCTATCATGTCCCTCCCCTTCACAAAATTCTAGTTTGGTTTGGTCGGGTGATGGACCGGAGGAAACTCTAGAGTCTTCAAGCCAAGCCTTTACTTTCGCCGGAATTTTGTAAACGTTTCCCAACAACGTGATTGATTGATTGGGCACCCATTGCCGATAGACTTAGATTCGTCCCCCGATTTGGCGATTAGAATAACGATCCCCTTGTTTAAAGCGGGTGACATGTGGCCTTGATCAAGTTTCATGTCGATGAAGGTGTTGAGAAGGTCTGGCATTGTGAAGTCTAAGTGTTTTCTGGAAGGATTCTGTGCGGAGACCATCCTCGCCCAGGGCCTTACCCTTGGGCAGTGCTAGAATTGCTTTAGAGAGCTCCTCTAGTGAAATGCTCTTCGTAAGCTCCTCGTTCATATCCGGGGTGACCTTGGTCGGGACGACGCTCTCCCCGCATTCCGCTCTGGCCACCTGCACCTCCGGGGTCATTGGGTCCGCCTTGTAGAAGTTGGAGATGAACTTGGACAATTCCTCTTGAGTATGTAAGTCTTTCCCATTGTCCATCAAGCCTTGAATTGGGGTTTTCTTGTGTCGGCTTTTGTGAACGTGGGAAAAAGTGTGAAAGCACCCATCCCCGAATCTGTGCTAGATGGATCCGAGGCGTTAGCTTGCACATCGAGTTCCTATTGCATTGTGTCCACGAGCCCTGTTTGTGCATTGGAGAGGATGTGTCTGATGGCCTCATTGTGTGGATTTTGTTGCAATTGAGATTCGGACAGGAGGACTTTTTTGGAGCAACTCTGAAAGAGTCCAAAAGATTTCGACGCCTCGCTTCTTTTTACTTGCTTTCGCCAAGATATTGTTGCATTTGCGGACTTGGAGTAGGGCAAGTTCCATGAGATCCATGGGGTTAGAGGAGGCTTGATCTGCCAATGCGGATTTCCGAGACTAAATCATTTTGCCCCGACCCTCCTTGTCCATCAGGAGACTCGTGTCGAAAAAGGGGTTGGGCGCGGATGGTGGTAGCCATGCGAGACAGGTCCTGAGCGTGACCAGCGAGTGATCAGAGATGCTTCGAAGAGAAGGAGAGATTCCAATGGAACCCCCTTTCTGGTCCATCCCGTCCGAGATATAAAAACAATCGATATCTGCGACGACCGCTTGAGTGCCCAAGCGTCCATTGTCAAATCAGAAATTCTTGTGGGTCGTCTTGCTGAAGGAATTCTGTAACTAGGCATCTTGCACACCTAATATAATAATGAGCCGGTGCTAGTACTGAATCTCAAATCTACGCACTCTGTGGTTTGATTGCACCTGTTCAGTGTGGTCAAGGAACTAACTGAGCTATGGTTGTTATAGTCGGCCATGGTTAGAGTGTGGATTGCACTTCTTTATAGTGTGTTCATCACAACTGTTTTGCGTGTTTGGGGAGCTACTGCGTTTGGGTTGCAGTGCTTGCATGCATGCACATGCCATGAATGGCCAACACTGGGGAAGCACCTGAGCTTGCCACAATGGATACAAGGGCTGCAAGGACGTGTGAATGCTGGTCATGATGGGGATGAAGAGTCCAGTCAGGTGAGTGACAGCAAAAAAGCTTGAGGTGAGGTCACTGGGGATAGCCGATTGCCTGGAGTGTGAGGGTTGAAGTCCTGAACGACGACGTCAAGGGGCTTCTTTGCATGTTGAAAAAGGCTTGATGGTCCTCCTGCAAAACTGCTTGGAAATTGGAGCAGCCTCAAGGAACACAGTCCACTGTAGCAATGTGTAGTTATATTTAGCACTTTGAGACAAGCTCAAGGAAGATCTTGGTTGGGGTTGCAGTTGGTGCAACATCCAGATGATGAGCTCCTATTTGCTCACCCAAGATGGAGAGGCTAGGGATGAGTTGTTTGGTGGCACTGGTTTTGTTCCAGACATTCTTGCCCTGCAACAGTGGCTGGAATAGCCAGGTTTCAGACACTCAGTGAGCTACACACTCAACTGGAGGATTGCAGTTAAACACAAATGGAGAGGAACCACCAAGTGTGTGACTTCGCTTGGATCCTTTGGAGCTCATGCTTGGATTTTGGATTTCCAAGCTGTGGGTAACAAGTGACACAGAGAATCAACACCATGGGAAAAGAGCAGCTCCAACCCCTGTTCTTGTCAGCAGAAGCCAGACACTGTAATGAAGTCCATAGCATCAACTCCTTGTCATGCTCCCATAATAGAAAGCCAGAAGGTTGACTGCATTGGCTACAGTGAATGCATCATTCAAGGGCCATGGTTCCACATGATTGGCAAGGGAAACATGGACTTTTGTCCAACCTGCATGGCACAGCTGCTGGAAAGCTCAAGGAAAGAAGACAACAAATCATCATAGAATATATCAGCATGGACCAACAAGCAGCCGAGAGCCAGGGAAAAAACAAGTGTTGAGACCACCACCACCAGTGTTTAGGGAAGAGTTCACTGCTGATCACCAACATCTGGTTGATTGGGTGTTGATTGCAGGCATGACAACAACAGCAGCTCCTCCTCATCAAGACCAGTCATAACCATTAGCGAGAGGTCACCTCTCTACTCCAGCATGCAGGCCATTCTCAAACCATTTTTGGAATTCAGCAGAAGCAGATTGCCACAGAACTGTGCAGCAGCTCAAACTCAAAGGAGGACTTCTTTCTGATACTTGACCCTGCTCAGAGAACCCCAGACATAGTGAAATGTCTTTGAGCCTGAAGTGGATGGCAAAGATGGGTGAAGCACAGTACGGGAACCTTGAAGCAGGCAGAATACCAGCTCTGCTATGTGTTGTGTGTGGAGAAGAGCTTGAGTCTCTCAAAGTTCTGTGCAGTGTAAAACTTGATCATCATGCTGGAAAAAAACTGGAGCTAAGTTTTCTTCACCTTCCACACTGCAGTACTCCAATGCTCCAGTCCTCTTTCCCTGAGGAGTGCACCGATTGTGAGCTTGTCCACCATCAATGGAAGGGGAGACCTCTTGACAAGACTTGCTCCAGGCTATAGCTCCCAAAGCAACCTCCCAAAGAAGTCCATACAATTGACAGGCTTCCTGTTTGGTCTGAAACTTGTTGCAGCTGATTCACACTTATAAACCGCACTGGAATCATGTGTTCAAGGATCCCATACAGACTTCCACATTGAAGATGTGTCAGACCGAGGACTCAGTCAGCCAGCTCGCTGGAAATAGAACAGACCTTGGAATCTGGGTAGCAGAGACAATCTTACATTTGAAACAGGATCATACATATTCGTCAAAACAGCCACACTCAACAGAATCACAGAATATACAGACCCTGTACTTTCAGCTGAAAACACTGTAGCACCCAGATTAGAAATCACAGTGAATTGCAATGACAGCAAAGACAGAAAGAGGACCATCTTCCATCACACGTCTTTCTCAACTGAATATTCCAGCACAACCCATGCCAATGTGCCATTGCTGCAGACATTGTTCTGTGGTTGCAAGAGAGAAAATTGAAGGTCTATACAACCATGGACTCACTACCCACAGATGCTTGAATCCTTGCTTAAACAGATTTGGAAGCTTCCTTGGGGCTATCTTTGATCACACATTAGTCTCCACCTACATGTATCTGTGTCTGGAATTGATCTTGAAAATACCAGACAAGTGCTTAAAAAGTCAAGGAAACCTGAATAAAAAATCAGCTCCAGTGTGCCCCTATCAGACCTATCACAACCCTCATCTCTTATTCTCTCCCTCTCAGGCAATAGCAAACATAGTTTTTCGAAGCCATTTGTCTCAAATCACACATGTGGACCTCTATGTGTATGCAACATGTATATGTCCATATCCAAATTTTCCTGCAGTTTCCTGACAGCCACTTAGTGCACTAGCACAGCTGATGATTGAACATGACTAGCTTGGAGACAGTAGGAACCCAATCTCATGTTGAACAAGATAATGTTTCTACGTGAGTCAAAACTGGAAGTGGAGGAACAATCCTTCAGACTGAAAAAATAATTAAAAAATTCTACTGGTTGGGCTTTATCTACTCTTGTAGATATGGGTCAGTTTCACCTAATTCTGCAATAAGAGGTGAGGTATCGTCATCCACTGATGCAAAATATGTTGGGAATGGCAATATTGATAAATCAGGCTTCTTGTAAAATGCATCCTTGATGTAAACAAAATTGCCCTTGTGACCTGGCACCTGTACCCAGCCCATCACAACATACAGAGGGTTACAAACAAAATAACCAAGCACCTTACATTAGAGTTACTGGATGACCTGAGACTCGAACTCATGCATCAAATTAAGTTAGAACCAGAAGCACTAGGCACATTAACTGATAGCCTGATTGGATTTACAAGCACAGGTATGTTTCTTTCAAAGAACTATTATTTTTTTCACACAGAACTAACTTTGAGAAGGCAGGGTACACAAGAACAAAATCCTCTGCAGGCTTTGTTGCAAAACTGCACATAAAAGAAGCTGCTCTAAAACATAACTCATGAAAGAAAACAATGTCAATACAGGCACACACACCTGACCCCTGACCCACATAAGATCTCTTTCAGGCTCAATTTTGTAAATCCACACATTCTTGACTGTCCTCCTTACTGCCCCCATATGTCCTGCCATCTTCTTACCCTTGAAGACCTGCATTAACCAATTATACAGTCAAAGAATATACATGCCCTTGATGGTCCCCACTGGTGTCAGCACTTTACAGTAAACAAAAACATAAGTTGCAAATAGAGTCTTCAGAAAAACTCTATTACAATCTAGAGTACCTTGCCAGGATCCTGCCGACCACCTGTAGACCCTAAACTTCGATGTGAAAGAGAGGCACCATGAGAAGCAGGCATTCCAGCAAAACCCCATCTCTTCATGCCACCCTGTTTCACCACCCAGCCAACAAAACACCACAAGTTCAATTGTACAGCAAAGTCTGAAGGTGAATGACAAGCTTACTATATCATTTGCGTAAAGTTTTGATAAATCAAATTAAAACTATTCAACACATGTGAGGCAGGAGGGAATGAGAGAGAGGGAAACTGATCTTAAACTGAACCCTTGCTAATTGTTTACAATTCTGGAACGAAAGAAGACACAATTAGGGTTCAAGTTTTATGGAGATATGGATAAGCTTCACTATCTAGACCTGAAAGCCTTTGCCAGTGGTGATGCCCGTGATATCCACATATTGACCTGGCTGAAAGTGCCGCACTGAAATTTCTGTCCCCACTGGCAACAACGCATCTTCAGTCACTGGAAACTCTGCAAGGTGTCGTTTTAAGGGTACACCTGCTGCCTTGAAGTGGCCCAATTCTGGCTTAGTCAACTGCTTTGCCTTCTTCTGCCCTGCTCCAATCTGCAACAATGAAGCACAGCTTTACTGTATTGAAGGGATCCTTAAAGGAAATTCACTGGGATTCATAGCCAAAAAAAGAGGCCATGAAAGTCTCCAGAGAAACTTTCTCCTTTGACACTCAAACATTTCAAATTCCCTTTCCCTCTTGATGCTGACTAGAACAGGCTCGCCATAGCATTTGTACCTCAAATGGATCGCTGGTGCAGAGATCAGTAAAACAATGCTCAAGAACTGCAGCCAACTAAAACCTAAACCCTAAACCCCAAATCCTTCATCTTGGTACAAAGATGGTTATCAAGCTACCCGCCACCACGCAAGAACACAAGAAACTTGTCTTCTCAACAATGTCGTCATCCGCTCCAACTTCTCCAAAACCCAGGAATCAAAATCCAAAATCCTCATCATGGGACCCTAATAGATCCTCCTCCTCCTCTGAATAGAAAAGAAAAAAAAAAAAAAACCCTAATTCTTCTTTTGCGAAAGCCAGAGCAGGAGAGGGGCAGGGATTACAAACCTGGAGAGCAACGTGTCCATGTTTTTCCAGAGACTTGACTTGAATGACCTGGTTGTCATTCACCCACAGCACCGTCATGGGAATCCGAGCTCCCCATTTGTCCCAGATCGCAGTCATGCCGCACTTGATTGCAATCACGCCCGTTCTAAACGACTGTCCACCCATCCTTACTCCTGCTTCCGCCATCTTCTCCATACCTGCCATGTCTCTTTGTGTGCCCGCTCCTTGCTGAAACTCCTCGATCAGCACTCCCAAAACACTCACAAAACAGACCTCGATCGCCCCTCTCTCTCTCTCCCTCTCTCTCTCTCCCACAGAAAAAATTCTTCTTGGACGCTGTCCGTATCTTTTGCATAAGTTGATCTTCTTTTCGAGTTCGAATCGTATCATTAGTTTCTCTCATTTTTCCAGTCCCTATCTTTTACATAAGTTGCTCTTCTTTTCCAGTCACTATGTTTTAGATGGGTTGCTCTTCTTTCCAGTCCCTATCTTGTACATTGGTTGTTGTTCTCTTCCAAGCCGTCTTACCAACCCTGAGAGCCTGGGTTCGAATCCCTTGGAATGCAACATAGTTACTCTTTTTGCATTTGGAGGTTTCATTATCTGGTTGGTTGTGCCCCCCAAAGAAATGAAAACCCAAGAAAGTGAAAATAAAAGGAAATGTATGGTTAATTTGTCCCTCTTTGGGAACTATATTTTCAATGTAAAGTTGATTTTTTTCCTCTTCAGGAAATTTCCAATGTAGGTTGATTTTTTGTCCTTCTTTGGGAATTAAATTCCAATTAATTATTTGTCATTTTTGGGAAATAAAAAGCTCCAAAATATGTAGATGATTGCCCCTCATTGGGACTTAGATCTCCAAATGTATAATTGTTTTTTCATTCGTTACAACTTAGATGATGAAATGTTATAATTATTTTTCCCTCTCTTGCATTGGGACTTAGATTTCCAAGTGTAGATTTGATTTACCTCTTGCTAAAATTTAGATCTCCAAACCAATGTTGTGTGTATATACAATTTTTGATATACACATCAAGGAAGTGTAAATGTACATAAAAATATATATACATTTTAAGTGTAAGTGTCAATCATAAGAAAAACCACATACACTTATATAATTTTACAAACCATGTGAAAAAATATAAAACAATGCAAACAAATAAATGAACACAACGCACAATAACATGTGTAATATTGCATTTTCTCTACCTTTTTTTATTCAAGACAACAACTATGAAACTGGACTTAATTCAACAAAGAAAGACAAAAATAAATAAATAAAGAAAGCAGCAAATAGTAGGCATGAAAAAAAAAAATGGGAGATAAGTATGAAAGAAAAGAAACTTAGACATAAAAGAATGATATTTTGTGAAGCTTTTATCATTGTGATCTTGTAAATTGCAACATGTTTGCTCTCTCTTGTTTAAAGATTGTTTGTAAATGCAAATGGTTATGTTGTTATCATCTTACAATTCTTTGTGTTGTTAAAAGTTACAACAACTTGTTGCAAGAAAGTTTTCTATTCTTTAATAAATCATTTACTTTCACATTCCAAAGATTTTACACTTACATTGCATGCTATGCATATCTACACTTACACTTCATGATGTTTGTATATTTACACTTACACTCATAATAGTACCCCAAACTTATAGATGATTTGTTCCTCGTTGGGTTTAGATCTATCCAAATGTCTAATTGTGTAGCCTTAATTAGGATCTAAATCTTCAAATGTAAAGGTAGTGTGTCCCTCTTTGGGAATGGGATCTAACTTTTATTTATTTTTTGTGAGCCCCTCTTGCCATGCTAAAAAAATTGATGTTTAGTAAGTATACCCTATACCAAAATAGGGTTATATTTTTAGTGTCAAAAGCCACTTAACCAGCAATCACACTTAGTGGTGACAAATAAATTATAACTCAATAATGTTTAGACAAACCCTATGCTCTAAACTTTTTCAAAATTTAGAGACAAAGCTTCCCCTCCCATCACCCAGATTAGGGTTTTTATTTTAAAAGATGTATGTGGGTCATTGGGTTTGCTCTAGTTTGTGTTATGTACTCTACTTGAGCTTGAGTGCTACATATCTAGTGTGTTTTATGTGTTGCAATTCACCACATATAATGTATATAATGTATAACACAACCCCGCCAAAAAAAGCACACAAACATTTGCAATACCTTTGAACAAAGTGACAATTTGTTGTCACTTGTTCAAGGACCATCAATAGTAACTTGTGTGATAGCAACTTCTCTATTGCGACTTTTCCAATGATTTCAGCAGCTCCTTTCAATGGTAAAAGGTGAAGACTGTGTACAATTTTATTCTATTTCAAGTCTGGAATCAATGGGAAGACTCAACCATGATATTGGCTAGCAACTAACAACAAAACAACAAAGAAGGAAAAACATGGAGAGAACAGAATGCCTGTGTTAGTTGCAAAGAACTCCATTCTGCACCCAAACAATTCATAGTTACCTTTGCATAGTTGCCCAATATGCATGCTACTCTTGAATTGCAGAAGACAAGCACTGAGTAATATAAAATGGGTATCAGAAGTTCACATTCATGAACAAGAACCAGACAACTATAGCACATCCCAAGAACACAGGAAATGGCATGATTCTAACATTGGGTCTAAGCTGGACATCGCAAAGCTGAGCAATTGCTGTCAAGTGCAAGCAAGTGCTTTGTGAGGACTGTAACATCTTGTCTATGTAGCGAAAACCACCTCCTGCAACAGATGATATACATGACTCCACAGATTACTACTACACTCTGATTACACTCGTCAAGAAACTATCATAATTCACATGCACCTGGAGAGAGGATTGATGTCAGGCTGAGCATTAGTACCTTGTGTGAAATCTACTGACACAAAGTGAAGCAATATCAGACTTGATGCCAAAGCAGGTGCTAAGCAAGCACCTCATTGCACACACTGGCACATGCAAAACAGGAGAGGAGCAGGCGTCTTCTATGGGAGTTGAATTGCAGAGACCCTTGCTTCCATCAGGGACAAGACACTGGAAGGCACCACGAGGCATTGAGATTTTGAAAGCAAAACATAAAGAGATTTGTTGCGTGGATCTTCATTTAAAGCTTCAAACTGATTCAAGACTGTCTTCCACCTCAAATCGCACCCCAATACAAACATTATGTGTATGTATCCTTGTTGCTGCCGCACTGGGAAAGAAGGCAAAACATAAATTCCAAAAACCATTGCAGCTGCAAGAAAACCCCAAACATCAATCCAGATTACTGCAAAAGCTTTGATCTGAAAAACAAACAGAATGGCTACCTTTGTACAATCCAGAACAAAGTCTCGGTTGCAATTGCCCCCAATCATCATCATCATCTCATGCAAGAGACATAAAAAAGAGCAGGGAGAGTCAAAACAACTGTGTTTCAGTAGTGCACATGATATGGATTGACAATCTGTCAATAGAAAAGGAGAAAAACCAGAGCACAATCTGCAAGTGCAGGTGCAATTGTATTGCTGAAGACATCAAGATCTTCTTCAGTTGTTAAGGTACCAGCTATCAGGAGATCCCTCTCCTGGAAGATTTGTCTAGCTCACAGGAAGGAAAGCAGCAAAGGAGCTTTGCAAGTGCTCACCAGCAGCAGTTGCTACCAGACTCTCAAACTAAGGATTCTAACACCTTCCTGATGGGTTTGGAAATTTGTTTGCAATATATAAAAGAATCATGGCTACAGTTACAACTTGATGGAAGCAGCAGCAGCAGCAGCTAAGAAATCTGAAGCAAGCAGTGATCCATCAAGCTAAAGAATGGGAACGAATCAGGGAGATGATAAGGAGCAGCAAAGAAACCCCAGTTGCGAGAAACCCTAGGACTCTCTCTGGAGCTGCTCTATGGAAACTTGGGAGAGATCCTTGCTTCGCGGAGAAACCTTAGGACTCTCTCTCTCTCTCTCTCTCTGGATCTAACTACCTATATGGAGACTTGGAGATCCTTCACCCATGGATCAAGAGGTTTGCCGATGGAGTACACGACGAAGCCGATCTTGCGAAGCGCTTCCACGTCCAGTACGTTGCGCCCGTCGAAGATGAAAGCGGGTTTCTGCATGTTGTCGTAGATGCGTTGGTAGTCC